>Ga0209942_1001430_pt1 | contig 12945 bp, 9 predicted proteins | sample SalPonR1_A_D2_MG_FD_185695 | JGI IMG/M metagenome (GOLD analysis project Ga0209942, IMG submission 185695) | Salt pond soil microbial communities from South San Francisco under conditions of wetland restoration - Salt Pond MetaG R1_A_D2_MG... ... | reverse complement strand
GCCCCGATATCGACCTTGTCCTCCAGATAGGCGCGGTCCGCCAGCTGTTGGGCAATGAACTCCGGCGTGGCATCCGGACGCGGGTCCGCCTTGGCCCCTTTGAGAACCTCCAGTATGAACTGGTCGCGGCTGACCTTGTCCTGATCGAGCATCCGGACCCAGAAACCGAACCCCGACTGGTCGGGCGTGCGGCCCAGCACGTTGTTGTAGACGGTTTCCGCGAACGCCTCGTTGGTCGTGCCGGGCGGGTAGGCGGCGAGGGTCTCGGGCTGGGGCGCGAAGAGCGACGCCATCTCCTCGAGGCCGGTGCCGTTGGCGAAGGCGGTGCCCCAGAAGTTCAGCCCGGTCGCATCGGGCGCACGGTTGAAATAGGCGATGTAGAGCTCGATGAAGCTGGTGAGATCGTCCGCGGAAAGCCCGGCGGGACCCGCGAACTTGATCAGGTTGAAGGGCGTGCCGGCCGCGTCGCCTTCGAAATCCAGGAATTCCATGTCGATGAGCGTGTCGCTGCCGTCGCCGCCGTCGCGGCGGTCGGTGAGCGTGAGCGTGCCCGGGCCGAGCGTCAGCGTGTGGCTGGACTGGGGGCCGGAATAGAGCGCGGTGTCCCGACCGGCCCCGCCCTCGAGACGGTCATCGCCCGCACCGCCAGAGAGCGTGTCGTTGGCCTCGAGGCCCCGGAGCGTGTCATGGCCGCTGCCCCCCTCGAGGGTGTCGGGGGCGGGAGTGCCGTCGAGCGGGTTGGGCTCCGGCGGGGCATCGGGCGGGTCGGGCTCCGGGGGGGCGGAGACCGGAGGCGGGGCGTCGGCGGCGATGATCGGGAGACGGTCGGGCCAGTCGAACACCGGTCCGAACAGGGCATCGGCGTCGAGCACCGCCGGCCCGGGACCCGACAGTTCGATCACCGTGTCCCGGAAGGTGATGCGTGCGGTGCCGGGACCGGCCTCGATCCCGAGCTGTCCGGGATTGCGCAGAATCGGCAGGTCCGACAGGTCGAGCCGGTCGGTGCCGGGGGTGAAATCCTCGATGGTGACGTGGCCGGACCCGGCGGAGACGACGAAGGTATCCGCCCCCGCGCCGCCGCGCAGCATCGTTTCGGCGGGGCCTGTGACGAGGATGTCGTTTCCCGCGCCGCCGTCGAGCGTGTCGGCCCCGGAGCCATGCGAGACGAGAAGGTCGTCGCCCTCGGTCCCTGTCAAGAGGGTGGCACCCGCGCCCGTGCTGGTTGTGACGATCCCGAGATCCAAGACATCCTGCGAGAACTGGCTGACCCCGCCGCGGGAATCGCCGGCCACGAAGACCTGCAACCGCCCGCCGAGTATTGCCGCCGCGAGGTCCTCGACGTTTTCGAGGCCACGGCCGACGTCATGCGGGAGCGTTTCTGCATGCAGGAGCCGCCCGTCGGGCAGCAGGCGAAACAGGCTGAGCCCGTCATCGGCCCCGCCCGCGACGACGAAGACGTGATCGCCCGCCTGCGCGACACTCAGCGCGTGGACCCCTCCGAACCGGGTGCCGAGCGTGTCGAGCAGGTGGTCGGTGACCGTCAGGCTGCCGTCGTCGTCCATGCGCACGACACTGAGCGAATTGGTGTCTGCCGCGCCGATCAAGGCCCATGTCGCGCCATGTGCGGACACCACCCCGAGTGCGGTTGGGTTGGCGACCGACAGGCCGTGCGCGCCGTCTATCCAGCCGCCGGGAGCGAGCGCGCCGGTGGTGGCGTCGACGTCGAAGACGTGCAGGGCCCCGGTGGTCTGATCGAGCGCGAGAAGGCGCTGGCCGCTGTTCGTCGCGGCCATCGAGAGGAGCACGGGGCCGTCGAAGACAGGCATGTCGCCGGGGTCCTGCGAGGGTGTGGCAAGGGCCTGTGACGGGGCGTCGGGGCGAAAGACCAGGATCTGCTCTGTCCCGCCATCGGCGACGAAGAGCGTCTCGAACCCGCCCACAGAGGCCGAGACAAGCGCCGAGACGGCACCGTCGATCGCGGGCAGCGGCACCAGCGACAGCATCTCCCCGAAGCTTCCGTCGCCGTTGAGATGATGGGCAAGAAGCGCCCTGCCGTCGCCATCGGGCGCGACACCGAAGGCGAGAGATTGCTGCTCGGGCGCGCCCACGGGCATGGCGAGGCCCGTGTTGCCGGAACTGGCGGCACCGGAGAAATGGGCTGTGTCGATCAGGCTCGCGGCGGCGCCGCTCGCGTCGAGCCGCCACGAGATCAGCCCTCCTGCCGGGCCTGTCCCGGCGACGAGATGCAGACCGTTCTCGAGCCGTGCGAGGCCGAGATCGCGCAGGTCCTGATCCAGCAAGGGATCGTCGAGCAGGAGATGGGAGATGAACTGAAGACTCACCCTGGCACCGGTCCGGTTCGTGACACCGGACGGGTATGCGCCGCGATCACGCAGCGACCGGACCGCAATTCGGGCAAATCCGTGCTTTTCGGCTACGGCTTTAGGAGAATTGTCACGGCTTCGGACGACCCGGTTGCGGTGCCGTCATCGCCGCCCTTCGCGCAGCCAGCCGGCGATGAGGAAGCCGGCGGCGAGCAGCAGCACGAGCCAGGGCGGCAGGAGCGCCATCTGGCGCACGCTCACCGTCTCGTAGGCCCCCCGCGGGGTGATCCCGATCCAGCCGCGCCCGGCGGCGGGGCGGCCTTCGCGCACCTCGCGGATCGTGGGAATACCGCCCTCGAGCGCCAGCACGCCGCCACCGGTGGGTGCGATGGCAGGTTTCAGCACCTCGCCGGTGGCGAGCGTGCGCTCGAATTCCACCGGGGCCGCGGGGCCGAGGCCGATCACCGCGCTCTCGTCGCCGTTCTCGAGCCGGTAGAGCCCGATCTCGGGCCCCTCGTAGACCGTCTCGAACCGGCCCGGGGCGACCTCTTCGAGCGGCCGCACGACCTCGGCCCCCGAGGGCGTGGTGATCGTCACGTCGGGCACCGCCTCGGACAGGGTGCGCCGGGTGATGCGCATGGTCTGCCCGGTCGCCTCGGCGCGCAGCGCCTCTTCCTCGAGTTCTGGCTCCTTCATCATCCAGTGCGCCAGCCGCCGCAGCAGGTCGAGCTGTGGCCCGCCGCCCTCGTAGCCGCGCCCCCAGAGCCAGGCGTGATCCGAGGCCAAGAGCGCCACGCGCCCCTCGCCCACGCGGTCGAGTACCAGGAGCGGGCGGTCCTCCGCGCCGGTCATCACCACCTCGCCATCCGCGTCGGGCTCGACCTCGATCTGGCGCAGCCAGCGGCCCCAGTCGTCGTCGCTCCCCTCGCCGAGCCCCGCCGTCACCGGGTGCCGCTGCCCCAGCTCGCTGATCGCCGGGCGATACCCCTCTTCGACCACGCGTGCGGTGGGACGGGCGGGGACCATTTCCTCGAACGGGCCGCGATAAATACTCTCGGCTCCGGCGAAATCGGGGCCCGCCGCCAAGAGCACCGCGCCGCCCCGCTCGACATATTGGCGGATGTTCTCGAGATAGATCGAGGGCAGGATGCCGCGCCGCCGGTAGCGGTCGAAGATGATGAGGTCGAACTCGTCAACCTTCTCGAGAAAGAGCTCGCGCGTGGGGAAGGCGATGAGCGACAGCTCGCGCACCGGCACGCCGTCCTGTTTCTCGGGCGGGCGCAGGATGGTGAAATGCACGAGGTCCACCGAACTGTCGGATTTCAGCAGGTTGCGCCATGTCCGCGTGCCCGCATGCGGCTGCCCCGAGACCAGCAGCACGCGCAGCCGGTCGCGCACGCCATTGATCTGCACCAGCGCGGTGTTGTTGCGGTCGGTCAGTTCTCCGTCGGCCACGGGGGTGGAGAATTGCAGCACGTTGCGCCCGCCATGCGGCAGGGTAAGGGGCAGCGTCACCTCGCGCCCCAGCGGCACGTCGTAGCGTTGGGGCGGCGCGCCATCCACGGCGATATCGACCGGCACGGTCGTCACCCCCTCGGGCGCGGTGCCGTCGTCGGTGATGGTGAGGGTCAGGCGGACCTCTTCACCGAGGATGGCGAAGGCGGGCGCGTTGTCAACGCGCAGCCGCCGGTCCCAATCGCCCTCGCGACCGGTGTGCAGGAGGTGCAACGGCGCGGGCATGTCGGGGGCGGCACCGATATCGTGCACCTGCCCGTCCGACAGCAGGACCGCCCCGGCGATCCGCCCGCGCGGAAGCTCGGCCAGCGCGTCGGAGAGCACGCCCATCACCAGCGAGCCGCGGTTGTCGGGGGCGTCGTCCACGGTGACACGGCGCAGGTCGGTGTTGTCGCGCGCCTCGATCCGGGCGGCGAGCGTCTCGGCGGCTTCGGCGGTGCTCGCGCTGCGATCGGCGAGTCGCTGGCTGGCGCTGCGGTCCTCAACCAGCAGGACGATATCGCTGAGCGGATCGCGTTCTTCCTGCCGGAAGGAGGGACCCGAGAGCGCGGCGATCAGCACCAGCGCCGCCAGCGCCCGCAGCGCCCAGCCCGCCAGACCGCGGCGCATCGCCAGCACCAGCCCCGCCGCCGTCACGAGGGAGAGCGCGGCGACGAGCCAGAGTGGCACGAGCGGGTCGAAGATCACCGTGCCGGTCATTGCCCCAGCCTTTCGAGCAGCGCGGGGACGTGCACCTGGTCGGATTTGTAATTGCCCGTGAGTACGTGCATCACGAGGTTGACGCCGAAGCGATAGGCCATTTCGCGCTGCCGCTCGCCGGTATAGCCGCGGCCCACCGGAAACAGCGGATCGCCCTGCTCGCTGACCGCCCAGGCGGAGGCCCAGTCATTGCCGCCGATCACCACCGGCGTCACCCCGTCGTTGAGATCCCGGAAAGGCATCCCCTCGGCGCGCTCGGCATCGGGCGGGGCGGCCTCGACCCAGACATCGCGGCCCCTGTGCCGTCCGGGAAAATCGCTCAGCAGGTAGAAGGTGCGGGTGAGGACATGGTCCTCGGGCACCGGCTCGAGCGGCGGGATGTCGAGGGGCGCGGCCAGCCGTTGCAGCCGCGCGCCATTGGGCGACGACGCGCCGTAACCCGCGATATCGGCATCGCGCGTGTCGAAGAGGATGAGCCCGCCGGTTCGCAGGTAGTCGTTGAGGCGTGCGTAGGCGTCGGAGGACGGCAGCGGCTGATCTGGCGTGACCGGCCAGTAGAGAAGGGGGTAGAAGGCAAGCTCGTCGCGCTCGAGATCGACGCCGATGGGGGCGGCGGGCTCGACAGAGGTGCGAAAGGTGAGCACCCGGCCAAGCCCCCGCAATCCGGCGCGCGCAGCGTCGTCCGCCTTTGCATCGCCTGTGAGGACATGGGCGAGTACCGTCTCGGAGGTAGCCGCGATCGCGTCCCCGTCGTCGCCTGCCTGCGCCTGTGCAGCGCCGGGCATCCCGCCGGTAAGGATCAGCGCCGCCAGCACCGCCGCCACCGCCCCGCCGCGCAGGAGCCGCCCCGACAGCGCCAGTGCCGCCAGGATATCGGCCACCATCAGCGCCAGCGCCGCCGAAAGGAGCCAGCCGCCCAGTGGCGCTTCGGGGGCAAGTGCCAGTCCTTCCACTGGCACGCGCGCGGGCCAGTCCGCCGCCGCGATCCCCGTTTCCGGCCCGATCACGTTGCGGGCGACGCGCCGCTCGGGACCGTCGTAGATGCCGGGTACGAGATCGGGGCCGAGCTCCGCGTCGAGCAGCCGTTCGCCCGCCACGCCGGGCCGCGTGCCTGCATCCTGCAAGCGCCCGTACCCGTCGAGCACCTGCACCGGCTGCCATGTCGTTCCGGCAAGCTCTGCCGCTTCGGGGGCGGCCTGAGCCGAGGACACCGCCAGCCGGTCGAGCATCTGCACGAACAGACCCGAGAGCGGAAGCGACGACCATTCGGCATTGGCCGTGACGTGGAACAGCACCACCTGGCCCGCGCCGATGCGCTTGCGCGTGACCAGCGGGGTGCCGTCGCCCAGCTGCGCGATCACGCGGTCGGCGAGCGTGGGGTCGGGCTGTGCCAGCACCTGTGCGGTCACGTTGACGTCATGAGGGATGTCGAGGCCGCGAAACGGGCTTTCATCGGGGAAGGGGGCGAGGGTCTTGGGTGCGCCCCAGCTCATCGCGCCGCCCACCGTGCGCCCGCCGGCGCGCAGGCGCACCGGCATGAGCGGTGCCTCCTCGCCGCGCGACACGTCGCTCGCGGCCAGCCGCGGGCCGGCAAAGCGCACCAGTACGCCGCCCGCCTCGACCCACGCGCCCAGCGCCTCCTGTTCCGCGGCCGACAGCGTCGCCACGTCGGTCAGCACCACCGCGTCGGGGTTGGCGGGCATGAGATCGAGCAGTGCGCCCTCGAGGATGTCGGCATTGGGGGCAAGCGCCTTGCGCAGGTAGTAGAGCGGCGACAGAAGCTCCAGCCCCTCGCGATCCTCGCGGCCCGCGACCAGCGCCACCTCGCGCTGCCGCAGCCCGTCATCGGCGAGGCTCACCGCGCCCGCATGGCGCGCGCCCTCGATCTCGAACCGGTCGATCCGCGCGCGCAGCTCGGGTGGCAGCGAGAGGCGGCCCGTGGCCTCGGCGGTGCCGGTCTCGAAGGTGAGCGGCAGGCGGGCCAGCACGCGATCGGCTCCGGCGGGATCGCGGCCATGTGCGGCGATCTCTATGTCTCGTGTGCCCTCGGATCGCGCGCGCAGGGCGCGCAGGGCGACCATCCCGTCCTCGAGGCCGGGCGGGGCCAGCGCCAGAAGGGGGCGTGCGCTCTCGTGGACGACGACGGGACCGCGCGCCTCGAGCGCCGTGAGCAGGTCCTCTCGCCCGTCGCGCGCCAGCCCGTCGGAGAACCAGCGGGTCTCGAGCGCGCCTTCGGGCAGGCGTGCCGTAGCCTCGGCGTAAGTCTTGGTCCGCGTGCCCCAAGGGGCGGGCTCGAGCCCCGGCAGGCGGCTGCGCAGGTCGGCGGCAGCGCGGAATACTGGCTCTTCGGGTGCGCTCAGCCGCATCAGGGCGGCGGTGCGCCCGTCGCGCGCGGCTTGCGAAAGCTGCGCTTCGATGGCTGCGCGGGTCGCGGACCAGTCGCGCGCGGCGGCCCAGCTGTCCTCGACCACGATCAGCAGCGGCGCGGTGCCTGCCGCGGTCTCGGCACCACGCGGATTGAGGACCGGACCGGCCAGCCCGACGATGGCCGCCGCCACCGCCAGCATCCGCAGCAGGAGCAGCCACCACGGCGTGCGGTCGCTCACGCTGTCCTCGTCGCGCAGACCCAGAAGCAGGGCAACGCCGGGAAAGCGCCGCCGCACCGGCGCGGGCGGCACCGCGCGCAGGAGAATCCACAGCACGGGCAGCGCCACCAGCGCCCAGAGGAGCCACGGCGCGGTGAATCCGATGGCGGCGGGGTTCATGCGCGCCCTCCCCGTCCCTCGGCAATGGCGCGATGCAGCCACAGGAGCGCGGCCTGCGCCGGGCCGTCGGTGTGGTGGCAGGCGTATTGCCAGCCGGTCGCAGACGCAAGCTTTGCAAGCTCGTCCTTGCGCGCGGCGAGCCGCGCGAGGTAGCGGTCGCGCAGGTCGGCGGCCTTGAGCGTCTCGTGGGTCAGCGTGCCCGCGACACTCTCGAAAATCGTGCGCCCGCGATAGGGGAACGCCTCTTCCGCGGGGTCGAGCACGTGGCAAAGCACGCCGCGCACGCCCCGGTCCGCCGCCGCCGTCAGAGCGGTGCGCACCGGCCCCGGATCACCCAGGAAATCCGAGACCAGCAGCGCGCGCCCGTGGGGCACGAGGCCGGACATGTCGGGTGCGGCATGGTCTTCGGCGCTTTCGGTGATGAGCGCCTCGGCAATCCGCGCGATCTGCGCGGCACCGCGCCGGGGCGGCAGCGCCGTGCCGGTCATCCCCACGCGCTCGCCGCCGCGGTCGAGCAGCAGCGCCACGGCCAGCGCCAGCAGCCGCGCGCGGTCGGCCTTTTCCGGCAGGTCATCGCGCGAAGCGAATCGCATCGACGCGGCGGGATCGACCCAGAGCATCAAGCTCTGCGCCAGCTTCCATTCGCGCTGCCGGACGAACTGCGCATCCGAGCGCGCCGAGCGGCGCCAGTCGATCGCGCGGCGGCTGTCGCCCGGCTGCACCGGGCGGTATTGCCAGAAATCGTCGCCGGTGCCCGCGCGCCGGCGCCCGTGCTCGCCCATCATCACGGTGCGCGCCAGCCGGTCGGCGCGCGCCAGCAGCGGTGGCAGGCGGGAGGTTTCCGCCTCGGCGCGGGCGCGCAGGCTCGGCGCGGCATCGGCCATCTCAGGCGGCCGCCTCGGTGCGGGTGGTCTCTTCGACCAGCGTCGTGATCAGGGCGGCGAGGCTGTCGCCGCGCGCCCGCGCGGCGAAGTTGAGCGCCATCCGGTGGCCCAGCACGGGCAGCGCCATCGCCGCCACGTCGCTCGCATCCGGGGCAAGGCGGCCCTGCAGCATCGCCCGTGCGCGCACCGTCAGCATCAGTGCCTGCGCCGCGCGCGGCCCCGGTCCCCAGGCGACGCTCTCGCGCACGGTCTCGGAGACACCCGGCTCTTCGGGGCGGGCGGCGCGCACCAGGTCGAGGATCATCTCCATCACGCTCTCGCCCACCGGCATCCGCCGCAGCATCCGCTGCGCGTCGATCAGCTCTTCGGGGGCGAACACGCCATGCGCCTCTTCCTCGTCCGCGCCGGTGGTGGCCACAAGGATCGCGCGTTCGGTGTCGCGGTCAGGATACGGCACCTCGACCTGCACGAGGAAGCGGTCGAGCTGCGCCTCGGGCAGGGGATAGGTGCCCTCCTGCTCGATCGGGTTCTGCGTGGCCAGCACGTGGAAGGGCGGGTCCAGCGGGCGGGTTTCGCCCGCCACGGTCACCTGCCGCTCCTGCATCGCCTGCAACAGCGCCGACTGCGTGCGCGGGCTGGCGCGGTTGATCTCGTCGGCCATCAGAAGCTGGCAGAAGATCGGCCCCTCGATGAACTTGAACGCGCGCCGACCGTCATCCGAGGTTTCGAGCACCTCGCTGCCGAGGATGTCGGCGGGCATCAGGTCGGGGGTGAACTGCACCCGGTTGGTGGCCAGCCCCATCACCGTGCCCAGCGTCTCCACCAGCCGCGTCTTGCCCAGTCCCGGCAGTCCGATCAGCAGGCCGTGGCCGCCGCAAAGAAGCGCCGAGAGCGACAGGTCGACGACCCGTTCCTGCCCGATGAAGCGCCGGGTGATCGAGGCCCGCGCATGCGCCAGCTTGTCCTCCAGCGCCTCCAGCCCGGCAACGAGATCGGTCTCTTCGGTCATGGCAAAACTCCGGTTGGGCCTATATCCTCAGGTGGAATGTATCGTTTCAGTTGGAAATGGCAAAAGCAATGAGTGCAAGCTCCGTCACGACCCCGTCAGCAGAAAGCGTCGCCGAGGCGGCGCGTGCCGCGTCTCGCGGCGGCGACAAGCTGCCACCCGTGCACGCGTGGAACCCGCCCTTCTGCGGCGATCTCGACATGCGGATTGCCCGCGACGGGACGTGGTACTACCAGGGCACGCCGATCACCCGCCCCGCTCTTGTGCGCCTGTTTTCCACCATCCTGCGCAAGGACGGTGACAGGTATTTCCTCGTCACCCCGGTCGAGAAGGTGGGGATTGCCGTCGATGACGCGCCCTTCGTCGCGGTCGATTTCGAGCGGGATGGCGACGGCGAGGGCCAGAGCCTGAGATTCGAGACCAACGTGGGCGATCGCGTCACCGCCGGGCCGGATCACCCGATCCGGGTGGAGCGCGACGCGGACACGGGCGAGCCGTCGCCTTATGTCCATGTCCGCGCCGACCTTGAGGCGCTGATCGACCGCAAGAGCTTTTACCGCCTCGTCGGGATCGGGGATCGCGAGGACGGGTGGTTCGGCCTGTGGTCGGGCGGCGCGTTCTTTGCCATCATCCCCGAATCGGACCTGCCGGAGTAGCGCTTTGCTCTTGCGAGGACCGCGGCTTGCGCGTAATCACGGGGCCGAGGCGGGTGTAGCTCAATGGTAGAGCAGCAGCTTCCCAAGCTGACGACGAGGGTTCGATTCCCTTCACCCGCTCCAATCCCATCACGCAGGTCCGGCTGAGGCCGGCGCGACGCAAGTGCCGCGCCGGAGAGCATCAGGCGTGGATCGCGCCGTCGCCGCAGGCGAGCGCGGCCTCGCGCACCGCCTCGGAATAGGTGGGGTGGGCGTGGCAGGTGAGGGCGAGGTCCTCTGCCGCGGCCCCGAATTCCATCGCGACGCAGATCTCGTGGATGAGATCGCCCGCCATCGGGCCGATGATATGCGCGCCGAGGATGCGGTCGGTCTCCTTGTCGGCGAGGATCTTGACGAAGCCGTCGGCGGCGAAATTGGCCTTGGCGCGCCCGTTGCCCATGAAGGAGAACTTGCCGACCTTGTAGGCACGCCCTTGATCTTTCAGGGTTTCCTCGGTCTCGCCGACATTGGCGACCTCGGGGTGGGTGTAGATCACGCCGGGGATGACGCCGTAATTGACATGGCCGTGCTTGCCCGCGAGCACCTCGGCCACGGCCATGCCCTCGTCCTCGGCCTTGTGGGCGAGCATGGGGCCGGGGATGGCGTCTCCGATGGCGTAGATGCCCTTGACGGAGGTCTGCCAGTGATCGTCGGTCTTGATCTGGCCGTGCTTGGTCATCTCGACGCCGAGGCTGTCGAGGCCCAGCCCTTCCGTAAAGGGCTTGCGGCCCGTGGCGACGAGGACGACATCGGCGTCGAGCTGGTGCTCGCTGTCGTCCTTGCGCAGTTTGTAGTTGACCTTAGCCTTGGTCTTGAGCGTCTCGACAGTGTGGACGGCGGCACCCATGACGAAATCAAGTCCCTGCTTTTTCAGGATTTTCTGAAAGTTCTTCTGCACCTCGGCATCCATGCCGGGGGTTATGGCGTCGAGATACTCGACCACCGTCACCTTGGTGCCGAGCCGGGCATAGACCGAGCCCATCTCGAGCCCGATCACGCCGCCGCCGATCACCACCATGCTCTTGGGAATCTTGGATAATTCAAGCGCGCCGGTGGAGGTGACGACGATCTTCTCGTCGATGGTGACATCGGCGCCGGGGACGGAGGCCGACTCGGAGCCGGAGGCGATGACGATGTTCTTGGCCTCATGCGTGTCGTCGCCAACCTTGACCTTACCCGCCTCCGGGATCGAGCCCCAGCCCTTGAGCCAGTCTATCTTGTTCTTCTTGAAGAGAAATTCGATGCCCTTGGTGTTCTGTCCGATGACCTCGTCCTTGTAGGCCTGCATCTGCTTCCAGTCGACCGAAGGGCTTTTGCCCTTGAGCCCCATCTTCGCGAAATTGTGTTCCGCTTCATGGAGTTGGTGGGTGGCGTGCAGCAGCGCCTTGGACGGGATGCAGCCGATGTTGAGGCAGGTGCCGCCCAGCGTCTCGCGGCCCTCGACCACGGCGGTCTTGAGGCCAAGCTGGGCGCAGCGGATGGCGCAGACATAGCCGCCGGGGCCGGAGCCGATGATGATCACGTCATAGGAGGCCATGGGTCAGAATCCTTTCGTTTTGCGCGTCGGTACCGTGTCGGTATTCCGTCGGTATCGCGTCGGTGCGGTGGCGGGCAAGAGGGGGCGCTGCCCCCGTCGCGCGCGGCGCGACTCCCCCGGAGTATTTCTGGAACGATGAAGCATCAGACGAGCGCCGCCAGCAGCATCAGCACGGTGGCGAGGAAGCCCACGGCCCAGATCAGCGAGCGGCCGGGGCGCAGGCCGTAGTAATAGGCGGGGATGTAGGCGATGCGGGCGGCGAGGTAGGTCCAGGCGCAGGCGGCGGTGAAGAGGCTCGACTTGTCGCCGAGCGTGACCGTGACGCAGGCGATGGTGAAGAGGATCAGCCCTTCGAAATGATTGGTCAATGCCCGGCCCAGACGGGCGGTGCCGTCGGACATCTGTTTCGACGGCTCGCGGTCGCGGGCGGACATGGTGTAGCCGGGGCCAAGTTCGAGATTGGCCGGGATGGCGTAGAGCAGGTATTGGATGACCTGCAAGAGGGCGGCGAGGGTGAGAGCGGTGAGTTCGGGGGTCATGGGCTCATCCCGTCCCGGGCCTGACCCGGGACCTCGTGGTTGGCACCGAGGCCCCGGCTCGGGGGCCGGGGCGTGGTCGGCTCTTGGGAGAGGGCGGTGAGTTCGGGGGTCATGGGCTCATCCCGTCCCGGGCCTGACCCGGGACCTCGTGGCTGGCACCGAGGCCCCGGCTCGGGGGCCGGGGCGTGGTCGGCTCTTGGGAGAGGGCGGTGAGTTCGGGGGTCATCCTGGTTCCTTCTCTGGCACTAAGCTCTACCGCTTTTTTGCCAGTTCCTTCATTACTCCCGCAGGATCATGGAGACGCCTCTCGGAGTAATCACAATTGCCATTTCCACAATCGTAGAAATGCCATTCGACCCCAAAGTGACTTGCGCCAAAGTGATGATTGCTTTCTGTCCGATTTAATTGGAGCCGCCCATTGTGGCATTTGGGGCAGACCTCGCCGTTGCTTAAAACGTCTATTTCCCCCTGCAATTCGCTGATTAGCGTGTTTGCCTCAGCCAAAGTTGTTTGCGTTTCAGCAAGTGCGGACATCAACTCAGCGAGTTTCATTTTGTAGGTTGCTTCGTCGATAGACTTATCGATCTCGCGAAGGTCTTTCGCGAGACCTAAAGCCGGTTTCGCCGCAGTTAATCCGCCTACAACATCAACCATCTTCCGCTCACAGATCCATCAACAACCGCCGGGGATCTTCGAGCGCATCCTTGACCCGCACGAGGAATGTCACCGCGCCCTTGCCGTCGACGATGCGGTGGTCGTAGCTCAAGGCCAGATACATCATCGGGCGGGCCTTGATCTCGCCGTTCACCACCATGGGCCGCTGCTGGATCTTGTGCATCCCGAGGATGCCCGATTGCGGCGGGTTTAGGATCGGCGAGGACATCAGCGAGCCGTAGACGCCGCCGTTGGAGATGGTGAAGGTGCCGCCCTGCATCTCGGCCATGGAAAGCTTGCCGTCGCGGGCGCGGGCACCCTTCTCGG
>Ga0209942_1001427_pt1 | contig 12971 bp, 13 predicted proteins | sample SalPonR1_A_D2_MG_FD_185695 | JGI IMG/M metagenome (GOLD analysis project Ga0209942, IMG submission 185695) | Salt pond soil microbial communities from South San Francisco under conditions of wetland restoration - Salt Pond MetaG R1_A_D2_MG... ... | reverse complement strand
TCCAGAATTGGTAATCCTGTGGTTATCGCACTTAACTTTTGTTGTGTAGTTTCAAATGCGTCCAGGCTTTCAATTTTTGTATTAATTGTAGCGATATAAGTTTCCCAATTAACCTGTTCAGCTAAATTGAAGTCAGGATATTTTTCGCTGAATAATTTTTCGTTTTCCGAAACCTGGTTTTCGATCTCAATTAATTCCTTTTTAGCTTTTCTTAGCGATTCTTCTATATGTGCAAATTTGGATTGCGCCTGGATAAGGTTTTTATTTTGTTCCTCTATTTCATTATTTTTTCCTAAAATCTTCAGTTCCAGCTCATCTTCAAATTCGGGGAGATGTTCAGAATAAGGATGCTCCTCAGAACCACAAAGCGGACAGGCTTCCCCGGCTTTTAGCGAGTTTCTAAGTTCTTCCAGTTTTGCGGTTTTTAACTGATTTTCCTTTTTAAGCTGAAGTATCTCTAGATCCTTTTTTAAGGAAACAAGTAAATCTTTTTCCTTTTCAATAGTTTTAGGCAAAGCATCCAGTTCCGGTTGATACGTTTGAATATCTTTAGTAAGTTTTGAACTATTTTCCTCGAGCTGGAGTTTTTTTTCTGAAAACTGTCTCGCTTCACGGGCCTTTTCCAGATCGTTTTTTAAACGTGATTTTTCTGAAATCAGTCTTCCTAAATCTACTTCTTCCAGATCAATTTCTAGTTGCTGTTTCTGCTGAAGTTGTTCAGCTTGAAGTTCTTCAAGTAGTTTCTTTCCGGTTTTTAAATCATTTTCCGGAAAGTTCAGCTTTAATTCTCTTATTTCGGTTTTAAATAATTGTAGTTTACTTTTATAATCGCGTCCTAGCGAAGTTTTTTCATCCTGAAGCCTGACTATTTTTTCGGTAAAAAGATTCAGTTTTTCTTTTAAATTTTCGGCACTAACATCTTCCTGCACAAAACCTTTTACCTGCTGAATAAACCCGGAGGTATTTTCTTTATTTGCTTCAAGCTTTTCTAAGGTCCTGCCCAGGTTTTCTTTTAAACTTTGCAATTCCTGCTGAAACCTGTTCCAGGATTGTAAGTCTTCAGCAATAGGTTGCAGTTTCTCGTGTTGACTGAGACTTTCACCATATTCGGCTTCAAATTCTTTAAGCTGTTGATTCAGTTTTGATTCTTCCTCCTGTAAACCACTTATTTCTTTTTCCTGCTTTTGAATGTTCTCCTTTAACTCCAGCTGTTTTTCAATCAGCTTCAGATCCTTTTGCAAACTTTCAGTCAGGGAAGTTTTTTCTTTTAAATCTTTATTAAAAATGTCAAGATCTTCTTTAGAAAGCAAATACGACTCAAAGAGTTTAATTTCGTTTTGCTGAACTTCAATTTCTTTAGTTTCGTTTTTAAAACGTTCAAAAGCCATAATGCCTAACTGGCGATAGATGCCAGTGCCGGTAATTTTTTCCAGTAATTCGCCGCGTTCTTCTTTTTTAGCCGAAAGAAATTTAGCAAAATCGCCCTGGGCCAGTAAAACCGATTTTATAAACTGATCGTAATTTAAACCGATCAATTCTTCATTCTTCCCCGGAACTTCAGATTTTTTAAGGTCTAACAACGAGTTATCCTGAAGATTGGCAATCTCCATATTATAGTCGTTGAGATTTCCATTACGATTCACCTCAATGCTCCAGGAAGAAGTGTAACGACCAGAGCCGGTCTCAAAAGTTACGTTGGCGTATGCTTCCTTTTGGTTTCGAGTAAGAATGGCTCCTTTTTCCCTAATTTCTTTTTTACTGATTTTCCCCAGCCTTGGCACCTGGTTAAAAAGTGCGAGTGAGATCACATCAAGAATGCTGCTCTTACCACTTCCCGTGGGGCCGGTGATGGCAAAAAGCGTATTTCCCGAAAACGGAGCTGCTTCAAAATCTATAAAATTTTCACCTTTTAAGGAATTAATATTTTTAAAGGCTATGCTTAGAATCTTCATTATTTAAGCTTTTTTAGATTGATGCACTTCTTCAAGAATTTCATTAAAAGCGCTCATTAATTCCTTCCGGGTTTCTTCATCTTCTTCCTGCTTATCTACCAATTTTTGAAAAACATCTAAAGGTTGCAGATCTTCCAATTGTTGTTTTTCCTCATAGAGTTCACCGCTGCCACTAATCTTATTTTCAAAACTGGCGCGATGCTTTACAATCTCGTAACCTTCCACCTTAAAATTATCGACCAACTGATCCAGTTCATAAATTTTATTAGCGTCAAAATTCTCTTCTTGCAGTTCTATTTCAATTAAAGAAGCGAGTCCCTCCCGATCTTGCAGCTCCATTAATTTTAGTTGAATTTTTTCCAGGTTTCCGGTAATTTTCAACAATTCTCTAAAACTGGGAATTTCTATACTTTCTGGCTCCCAACCGGTTTCGGTATCTAATAGGAGGATTCGATTCTTATTAGTACGCTCACTAAACGAAAGTGGAATAGGGGAACCGCTATAAAAAGTAGGAGTGTCTGCATTTACCCTTTGTGGTTTGTGAATGTGGCCAAGTGCGATATAATTATAATAATCTCCGAACTGAAGCGCATTAAAAGCTGCCTGGTTTCCAATTTGAATATCGCGCTCACTTTCTGAGGTTTCTGCGCCTGCAGCAAATAGATGCCCCATAGCGATGCTTGGTATGTCGGGGAATTCAGATTTACAAATTTCAGCAGTATCTAAAAATGTTTGTTGAATTCCTTTTCGCAAAGCTTCCAGTCTGTCTTCGTAAGAATTTCCCTGGCTGGCTGTTCTTAGATCCGCATCCCGCAAATAGGGGAGTGCGGCAATAAGAAGTTCGGTTTCATTTTTATCATTTTTAATAGGAATAATACATTCTGAAAGTTCACCCGGCAAACCTCCAATAATATGAATATCTAATTCCCGTAGCACTTCCTGCGGGGCATTTAGCATAGTAGGAGAATCGTGATTACCACCGGTAAGAATAATTTTGCAGTCTAATCGCTTCAGTTTCATCAAAGCTTTAAAATATTGCTGTCTTGCTTCCGAAGAAGGATTAGCCAAGTCAAAAACATCTCCCGCCACCAACAAGACTTTCACCTCATTTTCAGAGATACAGTCACAAAGCCAGTCTATAAAAAGATCAAAATCGGGTTGTAAACTATGTTTATGCAGTTTTTTACCAATATGCCAATCGGCGGTGTGCAGAATTTTCATAAGAGTCGGTTAAGAATTTGTGCCGGTGTGAAAGCCCGAAAATAGTAAAAATTGATCGTTTAAAATATTCGGTTTAAACCTGAATATTTTTAATTTTATAGATTCAATTAAAGGACTGTGAAAAACGTACCTCACCAAAAATACGATGCCCTGGAAGAAAAATTAAATGTGCTCTCCCACGGGTTTGGTTTAGTTTTAAGCATTTTGGGTCTCGTTTTGCTAATCTTGAGAGCCAATGAACTGGGCGAAACAGTACACCTTGTAAGTTTTAGCATTTTTGGCGCAAGTATGATCTTGCTATACGCGGCTTCAACTTTTTACCATAGCGCCACCAATAAAAGTTTACGTTATAAACTCAATATTCTGGACCACGCTTCAATTTATGTGCTTATTGCAGGAAGCTATACGCCTTTTGCACTTGTAACATTAGACGGTTGGGTTGGTTGGACGATTTTTGGAGTGGTTTGGGGTATTGCATTCACCGGGATTATACTTAAACTGTTCTTTACGGGGAGATACCAAACACTTTCCACCATTATGTACGTTCTTATGGGGTGGATTATTGTTTTTGCCATTAAGCCTTTGTACGACAATTTAAGTTCTGAAGGTTTGTGGTGGTTGTTTGCCGGTGGAATTTCCTATACTATTGGCGCTGTGTTATTTAGTTTTGATAAAGTGAAATTTAACCACGCTATTTTCCACATTTTCGTGCTTTTTGGCACCTTTTGCCACTATCTTTCTATTTATTTTTATGTGTTGCCCGGTTAGACTTTCGGTTAAAAACGTCTTACTTTCTCAATTTAAATACTAATTTTAGTTTCTGAAAAAGTATAGTTTTTTTAGAATCAATTAATAGCACAGCAATTATCATATGTTACAGGAATTAAAAGAAGCCTACGGTTTTATTTTTGAAGATGAACTTATTGAAGAGATTAACAGCGTAGGCAAACTTCAGTTCAAAAGCCAGGGAGAAAAAATTATTGAGATTGGCGATTATGTGAAAATGATGCCTTTATTGATTGAAGGAGCTATTAAGATTATGCGTGAAGATAAAGATGGTGATGAGCTCTTATTATATTTCCTGGAGCGGGGTGACACCTGTGCAATGACACTTTCTTGCTGTCTTGGTCAAACCAGGAGTGAAATTAGGGCTATAGCTGAGAGGGATACAAAACTGGTGATGATTCCTATTGAAAAAATGGAAGAATGGACCTCGAAATATAGATCCTGGCGTGATTTTGTTTTTGCTAGCTACCAGGCACGTCTAACTGAAATGTTGGACACAATAGATACCATAGCCTTTATGAATATGGACCAGCGTTTAATGAAATACCTTGAGGACAAAGCAAAGATTAATCAAAATGAGGTTATTGCAGTTACTCACCAACAAATTGCATACGATTTGCATACTTCACGAGTAGTAATCTCCAGGTTGCTTAAAAAGCTCGAAATTGATGGGAAAATAAAGCTTCAACGAAACAGCATAGAATTAATGGCACTTTAGAATTATGTAACCCTTGTTACTGTAGGACGCCCATATTGCAGGTACTTTTGCGCCCTAATTAAAATAAGATATGGAAATACTGGAAATACTGGGTTATTTTGGAGCATTGGTAATTGGCGTTGTCTTAGGCCTCATTGGCGGCGGCGGTTCTATATTAACAGTTCCCGTGCTGGTTTATTTGCTGGCAATTAATCCAGTAACGGCAACGGCTTACTCCCTTTTTGTTGTTGGTACTTCCGCTTTGGTTGGAGCTTTCAAAAATATGCAAAAGAAACTGGTAGATTTCAGAACTGCTATCGTGTTTTCTATCCCGGCTTTTATAGCAGTATATGCAACTCGAAAATATATGGTTCCCGCAATTCCCGAATCACTGTTTAGTGTTGCAGGTTTTGAAATAACAAAAAACATTGGTATAATGTTGTTTTTTGCCATCATAATGATCTTAGCTGCGGTCTCGATGATTAGGCAAAATGGTAAGAAAAAAGTAGAAACCGAAGAAATAAGTTATAACTATCCATTAATTATAATTGAAGGAATTGTAGTAGGTGTGCTAACCGGTATAGTTGGCGCCGGTGGTGGTTTTTTAATTATCCCGGCCCTGGTACTTTTGGCTAAGCTTCCCATGAAAAAAGCCGTTGCTACTTCCTTGTTGATTATTGCAATTAAATCTTTAATAGGTTTTATAGGTGACGTTCAAAATATGGATATCAACTGGATGTTTTTGGCTATTTTTACCGGTATTTCTGTAGTAGGAATGTTTATAGGAATCTATCTCAATAAATTTATTGACGGAAAAAAACTGAAGAAAGGTTTTGGTTGGTTCGTACTGTTAATGGGAGTTTATATCGTTTGGGCAGAAATTTCATAAATTAGCGTATTACTGCTTTGGATCAATACGGAATAAATGCATTATAAAAACTACATTTTTGTTGGAATACAACTTGTGCTTTTTCTTGCTTTTATTTTTGAAATAGAAACTTTAAAATTTAACCGGATGGGATTGCTTAAACCGGTTTTTTTGGTTTTAAGCGGGCTGGGCTTTTTATTTATATTATTAGCCTTATTACAATTAAATACTAATCTATCGCCTTTTCCCAAACCAAAGGATAATGCCACCTTAATTACTTCTGGAGTGTATAAATATGTTAGGCATCCTATTTATTCAGGAATTCTGATTGCACTATTTTTCCTGGCCCTGTATCTTAGTTCGCCTTTTAAAATTTTTATCGTGCTATTATTAGTCTTACTTTTCTGGTATAAATCAAAATACGAAGAAGAACAATTATGTTTAAAGTATCCGGATTATAGTAAATATCGTCAGCATACCGGTAGATTTTTACCTAAATTAATTCGTTAATGTGTCAGTCATAGGTTCTTTCAATTCTTTTTAGCGTACTTAAAGGACTTTTGAACTATATTATTTTGAACAGCGAGAAGTAAGTCTATTCGAACTGGCAGCAAATGCTAAGATTACTATATTGGCAATTAAATTACTTAAAGGCAAATTTTAATTTTGCCGGGAATTTTTTCATATAATGCGGTCATTGAGTATGATTAAGTCCTTGAAAAATATCAAATAGATTAACTATGAATGAAGCACAGTCGCATTGGCAAAATGTGTATACAAAGAAATCATACCCCGATACAAGCTGGTATCAGGAAAAACCTGGGGTATCATTAAATTTTATCGAACAACTGGAATTACCCTATACCTCTAAAATTATTGACATTGGGGGAGGAGATTCTAATCTTGTAGATTTTTTAATGAGAGAAGGTTATCGCGATATTTCGGTATTGGATATTTCCAAAGAGGCTTTGGAAAAAGCTGAAGACCGATTAGGCGCTGAAGCCGAAAAAGTAACCTGGATAAATGCAGATATTTCAAGTTTTGAAGCAACCCAAACTTATCACCTTTGGCATGATAGGGCAGCGTTTCATTTTTTAACTGAAGATCAGCAAATTGAAAATTATATACGTACGCTGGAAAATACGGTTATTCCGGGTGGGTTTGTAATTATTGCTACTTTTTCAAAGGATGGTCCTACAAAATGTAGCGGCCGTAATGTAAAGCAGTATGATAAAGAAGATCTCGAAAATTTACTTGAAGCTAAATTCAATCTTTTAGAAAGTAAAAACATAGATCATACAACGCCAACGGGCGCTATTCAGAATTTCACGTTTTGTTGTTTTAGAAAAAAATAGAAGGTTTATGAAAGAGTTTTGGGATGAACGCTACGCCGAACCGGAATATGTTTACGGTAAAGCTCCAAATAAGTATTTTAAAAACAAGCTTGATGAAATACATATAGGTGAAATTTTATTCCCTGCGGAAGGAGAAGGCCGAAATGCAGTTTATGCTGCCAAAAAAGGCTGGAAGGTCGCTGCTTTTGACATTAGTAAAGAAGGCAAGGAGAAAGCCTTAAAGCTGGCAAAAGCAGAAGATGTAAAAATTGATTACCAGGTAGGGAAATTGGCTGATATGGATTATAAAGTGGAACAGTTTGATGTTATAGCTTTAATCTTTGCCCATTTTTCACCGGAGGATAAACAAAGCTATTTTGCAGAATTTAGAAACCTATTGAAGCCCGATGGAGTTATTATTTTTGAAGCCTTTAGCAAGGAGCAGATAGATGTTCAGAAAGAAAATTCTAAATCAGGCGGACCTAAGAATGCTGAAATGTTGTTTTCAAAAGAAGAACTACAAACCAGCCTTAGCGGATTTAAATTCGAGGAATTTGAAGATAAATTAATAGAACTTTCTGAAGGAAAATATCATAACGGCAAAGCAGCGGTAATTCGTTTTGTAGCTACAAAGCCGTGATTTATAAAATATACCTCACAAGCTATTTTCTTCACTTGTGAGGTTTGTTTTATCTAGTGGAATTCATAATCGGTTCCGGGAACCGTAGAAAAAGATTTTTCACCTAAATATTCACAATAAGAACGCCCATCCAGGGTTGGGGAAACCGGGGTATGTTTTTGCAGGTATTCTTCTATTACTTCGTGAATAGTATAGTCTTGTACCTCAACATCTTTTACGTTCGGCATCCGACAAAGATTATCAATTGGGTCACCGGGCCGCACACAGGCAGAAATGGTATAATACTCCTCATCCTGAATTTTCTCGCCATTTACCGTAACAGATTTTATACGTTCCCCTTTTTCATTCTGAGAATTAAAATCTACTTCCATTCCAGAAAACCTAACCATCCAGCCGCCAAAACGCTCGGTTGGAGTTTGGGCAAAGGCATTGTGCATTTCACTTTCCAGCCAGTCTTTTATCTGCTTTCCGGTAGCCTTCCCGGTTTTTACTTTTTCATTTACCGGGAGTAAGTTCCATAAATTAGCCCGGGTTATAGGCGCCGGTTTTCCGTTTTCAGGAACTATGGGATTTCCAAAGCGAAATCCGTTTGAAATAGAAATATCGGCACCGGTTTTCCACCGGGCGGCATCGGTGATCATATTATCCATTGGATTTTCCACCGTTAAATAGCGGTAAAGTGGCGTTTCAGTATAACCAATCACGGTTTCCAAATGCTCTTTATAGGGTTTCTTTGCTTTACTGACAAGATTAGCTATTTTAGGATTGGCCGGGTATTCTTTTGGATCAACTTCTAATAACTCATATTCCTCATCTACAATCTCTCCATTTTTAAAATACAGATTTAATTTTCCTACAAAAGAGCCAAAAGCCCCGGGTTCGGTAACTTTCGCATATTTCCCTTTTATAGGCTCCCGAACGCGTTCGTGGGTATCGTTTCCGAAGATATAATCTACATCTTTAGCAATTGGATTGTTAGCTAATTCTACCTGCTTAAAAATCCCGAAATGGGTCACCAAAAACAGCGCGTCAACTTTCTCTTCCTTTTTTACTTTCTGAATGAGTTCTTCCACGCCCTCCTCTAATCCACTAAAGTCAATGCCTTCACTAAAAATCGGGTTTTGACGTACAGGAACATCGGGATCGTTTATCCCGATAAACCCAAGTTTTACACCTTCAATTTCTTTGGTCCAGTAGGGAGGGAAAAGCTCTTTATTATCTTCCTGGTGAAACATATTCTGAACAATTACAGGAGTTTCAAAACCCTGGAGAACGTCCATCATTACTTTCTTGCCATAAACTACTTCCCAGTTTCCCGGCACTAGAAGATCGTAATCCATATTCTTTATAATTTCAGGGAATATTTTTCCTTCAGAAAGTGCGGCATAGCCACTTCCCTGGATAAGATCACCGCCATCAAAAATAACAGTATTTGGGTTTTTGGCGCGTTCTTCTTCAAAGAGGGTTTGAATGTGTGCGAGGCCGCCACGTTCTTTAAAAACTATTTCTTCATCTTCCCAAAATAATTCGGGATGAGAATCAAGTTGCCCGTGAATATCGGCCGTTTGTAAAATGGTTATTTTAGTAGGTTCATCTTTATTTTTCTCTGGGTTTTTACCATTTGCATTATTACAAGAGGTATATAAACCAATGGTAGCAATGCCTGAAAACAGGATTAATGCTGTCTTTAAACTAATTTTCATAAATTATCTTTTATAGTTCTATACTGTAATAGTTCTTATTCTTTTGTAATTGTAAAAGATGTGTAAAGGCGTGGTCTACTACCTTTACGTAGGGATGTAAATCTTTTATGCCAATTTTTAAAAAGTTTATGGAGAGTTTACAAACCTTGATCTCTACGCCCGCAGCTTTGGCTTTTTTTATATAGTTGCTCATCTTCTCTTTATCTGTAAGCTCCTTAACATTTCGTCCATAAAGGACGATCTGAAAATCACCAAATTTGTGACCATCTTCTTGTTTTAATGCTTCAGCAGTAAGGATTATTGGCTCTAACTGTGGAATTTTGGAAGTAGATACTACATAATTATTCTTCTCTATTCCTGTTTTTGTTTGGGCAAAACCTGAAAAGCCTAGCATAAAGACTAAGATTAGAATTCCTATTTTTTTCATCATCTTGATATTTTATATGATTTAGAATGCTTTTTTTAAAGCTCTATACTGAAATATCCTTTTTTCTGAAGTTGAAAATCATATAGGATTCCATTCTCAACAACTTCCATTTCTGATGGAATCGCTTTAGGATCTACACCAAATTTTTTGAGGGAAAATCCACAGGCTTTAAGCGCAACATTGGCTTTATTGGCTCGCTGGATAAACTTTTGCATTTGTTCATTATTGGTTAAGCCTTTTACGGTCTGGCCGCAAACAATAACCTGGAAATCACCAAAATGATGTGCATCTTCTGCCTGTAGTTCTTCCGCAGTAATTAGAATGGGTTGTAACTGCGGAATTTTCTTGGTTAAAACCACATAATTATTCTTTTCAGGATTGTGATTTTGAGCATTTGTAGTTATTGAAAACAGCATAAAAAAAGCTGTAAAGATTAAAATTGAATTTTTCATTTTAATAAATTTTATGGCTGAAACAGCCGATTATATTTTTGTTGTTTGTTGATCTTTAAAATCGTTGAGGATAAAAAACAGCAGTCCGCCGGCTATTGCAATATTTTTAAAAAGCGGCCCCAGCGTTGTAATTTGTCCTACCTGCACGGTAAGAGTAATAGGGATTAGAACTGCCAGTAGAATTATGGCTGTCCAGCGAGTTTTGAAACCTATAAGAAGGCCAAAACCTGCAATAAGCATAACCACTCCAGAGAGAATCACCAGTAATTCCGGGTTTCCGAAAAAATAGGCGAGTCCTTTGAAACTGGCCTGGTCAATTCTATTTACCGTTTTTTCAATATTGAATAAATGGTGTAAACTGGCTACGAGAAATATCCCGCTGAGCATCACCCGTAACAATTGTATAGAGCGACGACTCACTAAAATTTGTGAATTCATGTTGATTAAGAATTAGTGAATAAAAATATGTTCCGAAATTATCTCCGGAAATATATATGTTTATGCCACTAATGCCTTTGGAGGCGGATAATCTTTAGAGAAGTAAATGGAAATTATAGCCGGATTCAAATAATTGAAGGCATGAAAATTGTCTTCAACCTCTTTTTTCTGGAACTCTGGATGTGTAATAAAAAAGAAAGAATTACATATTGCATCGCTACTTATAACCAAAACAGAAGAATCCTGGCTTAAAATATTATCACCGGCTGTTTGCCGATCGTTTTTCTTACAAAAAGGGTTTACCATCGCAATACCTTCAGACTTCAAAACACTATTAAGCACTTTCGCGTCTAGCATTAAGAATTTTCCGAAGAAAACTACGGTGAATAAAATTGCTATGTAAGTTTTGAATTGCATTTAATCGGCGAATATAAAATAAACCCAAGAAGATAATTGTTACAAATGTTACAAAAAATTTTATCAATAGATCCTGTGTTTTATGTTACTAAGGCGAGAAAGCCTAAAAAGAAAACCACGAACAGCTATATAAATTATTAATGTATTCGTGGTTTAAATTTTTTAAGCTGGTATTTCCGCGTTTTGTTCTATTAAATTTTCCTGTTTTAGATCTGACCAGAATTCTGCAGGAATTTTTTCCTCCAGGGCTTTTACATTTTCCTTTACCTGTTCGGGTTTGCTTGCACCGGCCAACACCGTTCCTGCTGCTTTTGGAGCTAAAGAGAACTGTAATGAAGCAGCTACAAGGTTTACATTATGCTTTTCAGCAACTTTTAAAATCTTTTTATAACGGTCGCTAATATCTTCAGGCATTTCCCCGCCATAATTATAACGTTTTTGGCCCGTAAGAAGTCCGGCGTTAAAAGGAGCGGCATTTATTAAAGTCGCTTCGCTTTGTTCAATAGCCGGTAACAAACGCTCTAAGGCATCTTTATGATGTACTAATGAATACTGTATAGCTGAAAGGAAAACATCTGGTTTGGCAACATCCAGGGTTTTTAAAATAGGATCTATGGTATTTACTCCAAGTCCCCAGGCTTTAATCAAACCTTCTTCTTTCATCTTTTCCAGCTCTGGCATAGCACCCTTTTTTGCCACTTCAAAATGATCTTCCCAGCTTACTCCATCTTCATATTCGCCATTATGATCTGGAGAAAGATCGTGAATAAAGGCATAGTCTAAATAAGCTACTCCTAATCTTTGTAAACTATCTTCTACAGATCGTCTCACGGCTTCAGCTGAATAGTCGTATTTATAATCAAAAGGTGAAGGATCCTGCCACATTACTTCCGGAATTTTCTTAGTAGCTTTTAGAACCCTGCCCACTTTACTGGACAATATATAATCTTCCCTTTTTTTACTACTTAAGAAATGGCCAAAACGTCTTTCACTTAATCCAAGGCCGTACCAGGGAGAAGTATCATAGTATCTAACCCCTGCTTCCCAGGCAGCTTTTAATGTTGCTTCTGCCTGTTCATTACTAATAGGTTTAAATCCATGACCTATTGCCACACCGCCTAAACCATAATTGTACTTTAATTTCAACTTGCTCATAATATTCTTTTTTGGCTCTTCAAACTGAAATAAAAATAATTAGAAATGTATAAAATACTTATTATTTAACTTAAGCTAACATTATATGGTTTAAGAATGTTAAGGTCTCTTAAAAGGATTTTTTTTGCTAATTTGCTGTTCCGAGACTGTAACAAAAGTTACTGCCTGAAGCGCAGGAATATTATATTTTTGCCGACAGAAAATAAAACAGGTTGGAAAAGTATTTTAACATCATAACCAATTCTTTTACCGGGTATTTCAATTACCTGGCAAATGAAATTAGCAATCCTTCCTGGACCAACTATTTTTATTGGCTTATTGGATTGTCGGTATTAGTGTGGATTTTAGAAATCTTGATTCCCTGGAGGAAAGATCAAAAGGTTTTTCGCAAAGGATTCTGGCTGGATACGTTCTATATTTTATTTAATTTTTTCCTTTTTTCGCTGATTGGGTATAATGCTATTTCTAATGTAGCCGTAGAGTTATTTAATGATTTCCTCGGGCTCTTTGGTATCACTAATATTGTAGCCATAGAAGTGCAAAATTTCCCGGTTTGGGTTCAGTTGCTTATTATGTTTGTAATTGCAGATTTTATTCAATGGAATGTGCATCGCCAATTGCATAAGCAAGCCTGGTTGTGGGAGTTTCACAAGGTGCATCACAGCGTTAAAGAAATGGGATTTGCGGCGCAATTTAGGTTTCATTTTATGGAAACCATTATCTACAAGTCAGTACAATATATTCCTTTGGCTATGATTGGTTTCGGAATTCAACAGTTTTTTGTGGTACATATGTTCGCAGTTTTTGTAGGGCACCTAAACCATGCTAATGTGGGATGGAACTATGGTATTTTTGGATATATTTTTAATAATCCTAAAATG
>Ga0209942_1001426_pt1 | contig 12984 bp, 13 predicted proteins | sample SalPonR1_A_D2_MG_FD_185695 | JGI IMG/M metagenome (GOLD analysis project Ga0209942, IMG submission 185695) | Salt pond soil microbial communities from South San Francisco under conditions of wetland restoration - Salt Pond MetaG R1_A_D2_MG... ... | reverse complement strand
CCAGGCAACACTGTTGAGATTAGGACAAGAAGTTGAGTCTTGTCCATGTGGTTGTTTGCTTCTGCTAACACCTCTTTTACAATAGTATAATCAAAGTCTTTTGGCGGCAAGTCTGCTGACGGTGCGTTACCATCATACGCAGGGTCATGCGGTGTTGGCACCGCCACGAACACAATGTCCTTGTCTACAACACACTCTCTAATAGAGGGCGCGATACCAACTGTTTTGCTACTAACTTCGGCAACGTCGTACCCTGTTACCTCGTGCCCTTTTTCTGCCATTGCTTCAGCGCACGGCATTCCTAACTTTCCGACTCCAATGAATCCAATTTGCATTTTATATCCTCTAAAAGCTGTTTAACATAGTTATCATACTTCATAACGTCAGGAATGCCTTCTTGGCGACGTAGCACCTCTAATGCGTGCTTCCTGTTAAACTCTACAGTTTCACGCAAGGACTCTTGCAGCTCACCTAAATCAAACTTTGACAAGCGTTTTAGCTCAAGAGCAATCATTTCTGCTCGCTTTAGCGTGTCTGTCTCTTTGTCAAAACTGTAATCAATAACGTCGTGCGGTAGCTTAAACCCTTGTCTTTCAAGCTCGGCGTGCATCCCTGGACAACCTAGAACTACAAACGGCTTCTTGCGTAGGATGGCATTATATGTTTTTTCTGTAATGAAAGGCACCTGGTCTTGACTCTCTGTAACTAAGTCTATAACACTTCTGAACATTTCTTCAGGGAACTCAAAGAGCTTATAATCGCCGTCTAATTTTTTTACTGAAGGAGTCCAGTACTTTGGGTTGTACGGAGATTCAAAATCAGTCGAGTGCCAGGAATAATAGTTGCTGTCTAGTAAACCGTGTTTCTCAAGCATATCTACCATCATAATCCTGTGAAAGTGCGGAGCATGATTCATACAAGTAAAAAGAGCGTCAGGAACCTTGGACTCTTTATAAGAACTCTTTTCCGAGTGGCCAAAGGAGAAAAACAGCCAATGATTATGCCATAAGTGTAACCGAACATTCGGATACTTAGACACTGTTGTTGTCCTATGATGGAACTCTTCGTCATAAGTACCAAAAACCAAATCACACGATTTCAGTTTCTTAAATTTACTATATCTAAACACATAATTTATTTCCCACTCTTCTTGACAGAAAATAAACGTGGAGGCTTTTCTATTTGCCACTGCTAAGAATTCATCGATGCTTTCATTAGATTTCCAAGCCTGCCACACCTGCATCTTCTTTTTACTCATATTTTTTCCTTGCTAAATAAAGTACAGCTATTATTTACCAGGACTAGACTATGTACACTCAAGGAATCTTAATACCTTGTTGGTCAGAAAATTACAAAAAGTTCGAATACAAAAAACAACCAGTCACCGAAGAAGAAATTGCTAAGTGGCAGGAGCAAGGATACTACCTTGATAACTACACAGGCAATGCGTACGACAACAGGCAGCCAATGCCTGAATGGATCGACCAAATAGGAAGGATCTTTTCTTACTTAGAAGACAAGACCTACACTTTCTATCGTATGGATTCTATGGAAATTATGCCGCCGCACGTTGATCACTTTAACCGATATAGTGAGCTGTTTTGCAAGGACAAGTCAAGAATACGCAGAGTAGTTGTATTCTTAGAAGACTGGAAACCCGGGCATTACTTTGAGATCAACGGAAAAGCGTTAGTGAATTGGCGGCAAGGACAATGGGTCTTATGGGAGCCGCACGTTGAGCACGCAGCGAGTAATATAGGCGTTGACCCAAGATATACTTTGCAGATTACAGGCCATGTTTGAAACAGTAGAAGAATTTGAAAGACAGATAGCAGATTTTTATGGGGCTCCTTTTGCAGTGGCGACAGACTGTTGCACGCACGCAATAGAACTAGCACTACGATATACAAGCGCGACGTCTATATTTGTGCCAGCCCGTACTTACATTTCAGTTCCTTTTTTAGCAGAAAAGCTAAACATCAGTAGGATCTGGAAACATTCTCAATGGACAGACTTTTACTATGTCACCAATAATATCGTAGACGCTGCGGTATATTGGCATCCAAAAAGTTATATTGCCGGAACTTATATGTGCCTTAGCTTTCAATTCAAAAAACACTTATCGTTAGGCAGAGGTGGCGCAATATTGTGCAATTCTCGTAGTGCGTATGATACTCTAAAGAAAATGAGCTACGACGGTAGATTACCGAACCAGCCGTGGGCAGAACAAGACATTACTGAAATAGGTTATCATTATTACATGACACCAGAAACTGCTCAACTAGGGTTAGACAAGTTAGCCGAAGCTAAAAAGACCGAGCCAAGAAAATGGTCATGGCAGGATTATCCTGACCTACTAGAAATGTCTGTGTTTGCCGGAGGAACATTATGAAAAGAATCTTTACGTTCGGGTGTTCTTATACAAGTTACTCGTGGCCGACATGGGCCGACATTGTTGCAAAGGATCTTGGTGCCGAATTTTACAACTACGGTAGAGCGGGCATTGGCAACGTCGGAATTATGCACGAAATTGTAAAAGCAGACCTTGAACACAAGTTTACTGACGACGACGTTATCTTAGTTCTTTGGTCGCATTGGCACAGAGAGGATCGTTGGAGGAACGGCAACTGGGCCGCGGCTGGTAGCGTCTTTAATAACCCATTCTATGACAAAAAATTTATAAAAAAATATTGGGATTATCAGAACGATGTTGTAAAGAACGCAACGGCTATAATCAGTGTTAACAAAATGTATCCTAATATATTGAAGTTTCAAGGACACATGATGTATCCAGGGCAAATAGAAAACGACTTAGAAAGTGTTAATAAAAATAAAGATGACGTAAACCTCTACAACTTTTATTTGAGTAGAATACCCGATAAAAACGTGTTTCAGAATAACGATCCTTATTGGTTCGACGGGCATCCTTCAGTTTTATCTCACTTAAATTATGTAATCAAGAATGTTTACCACGATCTTGGCTACACTATACGTCCCGAAACAGTTGATTATTACACAGAGATGGACAAAGAACTACGCCTTTTCGACGCTGTCAAAATGAACTACGATGACAAAATAAAAAAAGTGGCGCACGCAGTTAGAGAGATAGAGAACAAGTATGAAAAAGATCGATAACGCAATTAAAGAAAACGACTTAGTAAGAGACCCTGGGCACTCTATCGTAACCTACTACCTTGACTTGATATTCGACAGAATATTTTATTACTCTGACAACGAACTAAATCACCTAAAAGGAAAGAAGTATATATACACAATGATAGACTACGGAGACTTATTTACAACGTCTAGTATCTTTAAACATATTAACAAAAAGACTATGAATGAGTTTAGAAAAGGAGACACGTTCTTTATTTACGACGCAACAAATGAAGGGTTTAGTCCAGAAGGATGGTTTCCTATTTTCGATGTCTTATACCAGGACTGTATTAGATATAAAATTGATCCTAAAAAAATACTTTACTTCACAGGCAACCATCAAGATCCTATTAATATAAAGAAGTTTAGCAAAAAGTATAATATGCCGGAAATAAATGTACTAGCTATAAACATATTCGAAACTTCGATAGGTAACAAGGACCATATTAGTAACGGTAAAACTCCTATTAAAGGTTTAAAGACAGCCAAAAAAATGTGCAATAAGAAATTTAAGGGAAAACTGTTTTCTAGTTTAAGCAGGCTGAACCGACCGTTAAGATCTCTTAACCAGGTATTATTGCATCAAGCAGGGCTGTACAACGATGCATTAATAAGTCACGACACCTTAACCCACGACGAACTTATAAATGTAAAAGAATTTGCTCGTGAAGCATCAGTAAGCAGCTACGAAGTAGACGACTGGGCTGCCCACTTACCATATATAGTCGACTACACTGACTTCGAAGAGAACTGGGCTGTAGAGTTCAAGTACGAACATATTCATCATCAAACGATCTTTCAAATAGTAAACGAGACCCATGCACACAACTTCGAAAACACAAGTTTATTTTACAGTGAAAAAACATTCAAACCTATATTCGAGTTCCAGCCTTTTGTAATATGGGGGCAACCTGGTGCTAACCATAAACTAAAAGACTTTGGCTACGAAATATACGACGACTGGTTTGATTTAAGTTTTGACTGGGAGGAGGACGACATTACTCGTTGCCAGATGCTAGTTGAGTCTGTACAAGACACTTGTGATAAATTAAAAGCAATGTCTCGAGAAGAAAAGATTGCATGGAGATTTAAGAATCAAGAAAAGTTAATTCATAACTATAAGATTCTAACATCTTCTCCCCACACAATCTACAACTTATACGAGTTCTTCAAGAATCTCGAAGCGTAAAGATCAAGCGTCTTTACACAAATAGTAGAACCCTAACATCTCTGGGAACGTTTCTACTAGGTTAGTACCACGGCGACGATCGTGCTCGTTGAACCAGTTATAAAAGTTACGTCGAGCTTCGATCAACGTCGAGTTATCGTATACAGTAGATTCCATATAATCAACAACACGCTTAAACTTCTCGTATTCAAGAGTCGTAAACTTAGTGCGGTCACTGTCGTCCATATTATTTTCGATAAACTCGAGATTTTCGTGCATGTACGGCATGAACTCATCTTTAGGCAAGATGTTCATATCGTAAATAAGCGGCTCTTTTAAGTGCGGTGTATCAAACCTAACTCGCTGCCACTGCGTTTCGTTTGAATCGTCGTTATACTTTTCGCGCCATTCGAGGATCTTCTCAAGCAACGTAACGAAACTAGTAACAGCAAAGATATTAAACGTGATCATAAACGTCACGGGCCAGCCCGTATTAGACAGGTAGTAGTCTAGGTTTTCTTCCCACTGTTTGAGATTCAAGCCATTGCGCACATACTCTGCACGTTCGGTCCAGGTATCGATGCTTGTGTAAAGTTTGAAGCTCTTGATCTTGCCTTCGTCTTTGAGACGCTTTACTGTATCAGTTAGCTTCTTAACTAGTTTCGGCGTGACACCTAAGTTTGAGTTGATTTCAATCTGAAGTTGTGGCTTAGGATCTTTGTCCAGCCTATCAAACAGTTCCCAGGTGCTCTTGTGCATAAGTGGCTCACCGCCTGTTATACGCAGTATGTTAAGCGTCTTAGAAACCTCAGGCCACCATTCCCACCATGCTCTTACATACGGATTTTCTTCTTCACGATGGAATACTTTGAACCAGTCAATGTCTTGCCTGTGATCAGTAGACATGTCGTATGGACCGTACTTGTCAATCTCTTGCCAGTATTTGCTAGACGCTTTAGGATGGCAATAACCGCATTTAAAGTTACATTCGTTCGAGAATGAAATCTCAATGTATTCAGGGTTAATGTTGAAGTCGGCGCCGCCTTGCTTAATCTCTTCGAGTCTTTCAGGCGTATAGATAGAAGCAGTTTTAATGTGGCGATCGCTTACGTATTCCTCGCCCATTGCTTCAATGTTCCAGCAATAATTGCATCCTTCTGGCTTTTTGCCGTCTACCATTGCTTGCCTTTCTTGTTTCTTTTGGCAAGTATTGTGCAATGCACTTGGATTGTCTTTCAATTCTTCGACAGGAATCTTATGAGGTGCTGGGTGGTAACAACTATGTGTCTCGCCTGTTTGCAGGTAGATAGTTGTATGATGCCATTTTGCCATACAAAAAGTAGGACTAATCTCAAGATTAGTTACAGGAATGATATTCTTTATGTTGTTTAATTCGTTATTCATTGTGCCCTTCTGATTATTCTTGGTGAATTTTCGTACACTTGTTTGAAGAACTTCGAAGAATATGCATCAAGGTTTGCTATCTCTATACCAAGTTCTTCACGTAGTGTGACGCCGAAGCCGGCAACTTCTTCGTTTGCCTTTAGCTCTGTCATGCCGGCCCATCTTTTATTCCAGTGCTCAGTAAGGTATTCGAAGTCACGTACTTGGGTGTAGTCCCAGTCAACGCAGTTAGTAAGATATGCACCTTCACGAGCGCCTAACATGCTCCAAATTCCGTTTTCTACGTCTGCGCCGACGTTACACCAGATTAACAAACGATCGTAATTTTGCCACCAGACTTTGCGAATGTTAGGAACCTTAGCACCTTGATCTAAGCTCATCTTTACACCTTCACGGAACCCTGCTCGCCAGGCCTGGAACGGAGTTTCGTTTGTGTAACTCGTGCTGTAGTTGTCGTTAAACTGATAATATCTGTGATCAAAACAGAACTCAACAACACTACGATGGTCATCGCCTTCGGCGTTTTCGTGCGTTTTCATGTTACGAACAAATTCTTTTGTCCATAGCTTCAGGCCGCCGTTGCCGTACATTAACCCGTTGACGTGTACATTTCCGCACCAACTAAACACATGACTTGCTGTAAGGCCTAGTTCGTCGAGGTCGATTTCTACGTTAAGAAACTCCGGTGCAATAATGTTGTCTGCGTCTACTGTAACAAAGTACTCGGTTTCACTTAGGTCAGCACATGCCTTGTGTGCAGCATCGCTGCCTTTAACACCATGTACGCGCTTGGCCCAAGGAATCTTTGAACACAGGTCTGAATAGTTCTTCTCTGCGTTTGGTTCGTCGTATGACAGGAAAATAATGTCCTGGTCTACTACTCTAATTTTGCTCATGTAATATCCTTTTAAATTGGTATGTGTCAAATCTGCGTGATGTAAAGATGCTAATAGGATGCGGATCAATTTCTGTTATAGTTGTCATCGGCAGTACTACATAATTATCGCGTATAACCTGGCCCACGTCAACAAAAAGAGTTTTATACAAAATATTCGGATCACCTTTGTCTGTGATACTCAGCATCATCTTGTGACTTATGTTAACCCCTTTGTTTCTTAAATTAGAAAGCAAAGTCTTGCCGATGAAAATTTTCCAGCAAGTGTTCGGAATATCCTGTACTATCAGAATGTCCGGGTCTTCTACATCTTCTTCAGGAACTTCGTAGATAAAGTCGTTAACAGAATCACCGTCTACTTTTGTGTCGTAACGACTTGCAAATTCAAATTGCTTTGTCTTCGGGTTGTACTTTACTTCGAAACTGTCTGCTGTTTCAATCCCGTCAAGAATAGGCATTACGTCAGCAAGAGGTACAGGTATCGAAGTCTCGTGAGCAGGTTCACGTCCGCTGATTCCTAGAACATCGCCTGTTTCTTTTTCAAATCTTACGTACATCATTTTTTCAGACATTGTTCGTATTTCCTCAAAATATCTTTCTTCACAAAGTCGTTCTCAGTGTAATGGAAAATACCGTTCTGCAAATGGTTTCCAATCTTGAGATCAAGCGACTCGTTAACGTAAACGCCTACACGATTCTGCCAACTAAAAGGCGACGCCTGCCATCCTTGTATTGCTGGCTTCATGTGCGTGATGTGCGGAGCAGAATATCCTTGGTTTGATATATTGTCGTCAACGTCCATGATACGAGCAGCAATTGCAGTGGTTATGTCCATGCTCGGTTCTTTTGGGAAATGTTCTTTACAGAAGCTCCCGTAAAATAGTTCCCAGTTCTGAGTGATAAGTTCGACCCAAGAATAAAACTCTTTTGCTAGTTCGCTCTTTCTAAAATAGTGAACAACATTGTAGAAGTTTGGTAGCTCGTTTTCTCTGAATGCTACACGGTACGGATTAGCCTCTTCGTCAATCAGCTCGTTTCTATACGTAAAGACCCTGGCAGGGAAGTAGACATCATAGTTATCCAAGAACTCCCAAAAAGTTGCAAGGTCATCTAAGACTAACGTGTCGCTGTCAAGAACAATCGTCTGTTCGTACGGAGTTGCGTGGTATAGCTTCCAGCGATGCTCTGTCTTGAATCGACTTTCGGTTTGCTCGTACCACGGTGTCTTAATTATCTTGTCAAATATCCATTCATATTCTTCTGGGACTGTGTCGCTAGTCACTATGCTCACAGGATAAGCATTGTGCGAAGCACAAACGCTCATAGCAGCAAGGTAAGCCTGCTTTACATACTCTTCACCTTCTGCATAGATCAAAAATCCTCTATTGCTCATCAATACACCTATTCAAACTAAATTTGTTCATTACATGCACATTAGCCTGGTTAATTCTCAACGCTGTATACTCGCCTTCGTGTGCTGGTTTTTCTAGCAATAAGAACAAGCTGTCACCGTCAATTTCCCACAGAATCGACTTGTCTGTAATGTAGTAAAGAACACCAGGTACTGGCTTAACTAAGTTGCCTGACTGGTATCCGTTCATTATGTGAGCTGCCATGCTAAAGGCAAAATCGTTCCTGTATAAGGTACTGCTTAACTGAAAGATATTTGCATAGTGCTGCCAGTTTTCCTGTATGTGCTGAATCAGCCCAAAGAACGTTTTTGTTGTTTCTGACTTGCGGAAGAAAACAACAGTAGCCCAGTAAAAGTCAACACTTGTGTCAGAAACTCTAATAAATTCGTTACCTCTGTCAATGCCCGTAATATCAACACAATCTTTATACATTAGTAAGTCGTTCTGCTGTTCGAAGCACTTCAAAAAGATGTCGTTACAAATAACTACGTCAGTGTCTAACACTAACGTTTCGTCGTAGGGCGAAAGTTCGTATGCTTGCGTTCTGCTATCGTTCTTCCACTGTAAGTTCTTTGAAGACAAAGCGCCGTCGCGAAACGTTTTGATACCAGGAGTCTCGGCTGGCATGATGGATATGATCTGGTCAAATATCTCTTCGGCGCCTTCGTACTCTGTCAAGAGGTAGTCTTTGCTGTCTGTAACAACCGTAGTAGGAAGACCAAGATATTCTTTAGCTCGCTGTGCTAGAAACACCGCCTGCTTTGTATAGTCGATGTGTGAGTTATTACGAGCAAATACTAATATGCCCTTACTCATGACCTGTTAGTTTCTCCACTGATCGATTCTTCTTCAGTTTTTCATATCTAGTAAAGAACTCGTTTGCTGCGGAAAAATAGACATCTGTGATCTCATCTTGAAATGCTTCAAGATCGTCTATCATAACTGGAATCTCGTTATCGTCTACAAGAACAACGTCCTTGTCAGAACCTTTGTCAATCAGCATACTAACAAATGTCAGTAGCTCTTTGTTCACAGTAAACTGCGAGCCAGCGTAATAAAAGATGCTTTGCTCTCTGAATCGTTCTTTAAGAATACGCTTTTGATGGTTAAGCGTGACCATGTAATTTGAAAAGTCTAAGGCTTTTGCAAGACGTTCGTCCATTAATTTCTCCCAGTAGTATTATATTTTATACTACTTGGGAGAGTTTGTCAACTATTATTGGAATGGATTTACAACAGTGTAGGTAGGGTACGCCACGTTAACTGTAGCAGGGTTGTCTGCACGACGTCCACCATAGTTGTACGTGATGTCGGCGGTTACTGGTTCTTCAATTGGGCCTGATTCAGGGCCGGTGTCAACAAGACTAACTCTAAATCTGATTACAGAATCGCTGTCGTTGCGTGCTTGAATCATCCAGTAGCTGTTCTCGTAAACGCTACCATAGACGCCGCCGGCGCCTGAGCTGTCTTTTCTAAAAATTGTCTTGTAAGTCGAGTCTAATTGGTAGTTACCGAAGCCCTGTGTGTTAGGGAAAGAAACACCTGTTGCGCCAGTAAGCGTATTTTGTACATAATTATGTCCAAAAAGGATTGTTCCTGGGTTTTGTACAAGGTCCTGCCACATTTTGTTACGCGGGTAACTTGGATGTTCAACACCTTCAAGGTTAGTTACAGAACCTGCAATACGTATCTCGCCACCCGAGTTAAAAAAGTGGCGACGAGCATTACTGCTAGTAAACGTTGCGGTAAACTCTGAGGTAATAGTAATGTAGCTCCACTGAATGTTTCTAGTATCAGAAGTTATAGACGGTGTTACATCCTGTTGCGTAGCATCAATGTCAAATCTGTTACTCTCAAGCGTTGTTATCAGGTCTAAATAGTCGTTGAATCCCTTTGTAACATCACCGCCACTTGTATCTGCTGCAATAATATCTTGCGGAACGATTAAGTTTAGCGGAATTGGGTCGCCTGTCTGGTGAGTGTAAATCCTTTCTAAGTCTTCGCGCACATTCGCAAGTCGACTTGCTGTTATTACCGCACCTGTACTAACCTGCGAGCTAGTGACAGGCTGTCCGTAGCCAAATGTATTTACGCCATTGCCCAGTACCGTTGCTACTCTATTCTGTAAACTATTATATTCTGCGGCTAAGACTAAACCGCCTGAACTAACTGCCATTGTGATTCCTTTTTAACTGTGTAGTTTATTTATACTAGAACTACGCACTCAACTAAATCTTCACCTAGCGAGTCTTTTCCTTCTAACGCAACGCCTACTCGGGTAGGTGACATAATCGCGCTCCCTACTCCATTGTCAGCAACGTAAATTTCGTCGCCTTTCTTGACTTTGCCTTCTACTCTTACCGGTACACGACCTTTTAAAGCAATAGCCTGTCCAGCACTTTCTGAATTCATTAAGAACGCAGGCTTCTCTGAAACAATACCAACTACAACTCCGCCACGGTCAGCGGCCGTTAGTTCTGCGTCACCAGTTAGAGCTACTGCAACAATAGTACCTGTTGCATATTCTTGGTCAGTTGTGTACTTTTCTGCCAAGTCAGCATACTTAGCACTTGTAGCCGTTCCGTTAAACTCGTTTGCAAAGATAGCATTGCTTGCTGTACGAGCAACAATAGTACTCGGTGTTGCACTCTCTGACGCGCTTAGGTAAGTGCCGGCACTAAGTTGAAGCGTATCCGCTTTATCTGCTGAACCGCCTTTAAACGATCCTGCGTATATCTCTGAAAAACGCGAAGAACTATTGCCTAAAACAAACGTGTCCGTCGCTGCCGGGAGCAACCCTGTACTATTAATTGTCAAACTATGTACGAGTGTTTCTGTAGCATCAAGTGTTTTAAAATGGATCTCGTTATTAGGGCCGCTGATATTCTGGATGACACCGCGCATTGGAGATGAACCAGACGCGTCGCCTTTAATAATGAAATCGTCCGCTATAGAAAGACCGTCGATACCGGCTTCAATAAGCTGTCCTGTAAAGTCAAGGTTGTCAAATGTCACGAAGTCTGAAGCAACTTTGTTACCTAGCTTATCTGCGTTTGTTGCTGTACCCCAAAATCTATATAACGAAGTAGTATTACCGTTTACACTGTTCTTGAGTGTAATACCTTGAGCTATATTTGTGAACCCGTCTAGACGATTACCTTCTTCATCGAGTATCGTAAACGACGTAGGTGAAAACACAGCAATAGGAATGTCGTTAACAAGTGCAACGATAATGCTTCTTGAATTACTCTCATCATCTAAAATGGTTTGACTAACTAGCTGGGTGGTACCTGCGCCTGCATCTTGCGGGCCGATAAGCACAAAAGAAGCACCGTTATAAACATAAAGCTGGTCGTTGCCGCTGTCCCACCAAAAATCACCTGTTGTTAGTCCTACAGGCTGTGATGCCGAAACTTCAGAGCCGCCTGTTGAACGCCAAATAGAACCATCATAAAACTTTAGTTTACTCTGTGAACTATCAAACCATACTTGGCCGCTAATTGCTCGTGGCGGTGGATTAGCGTTTGCAAAATTTTCTAGCAAGAACAAGAAATTCTCGTTATGAATCTCACCGTACCCTGCATAGTTTTTACCTATGAATCGTAGGTCGGTAGTTTCATCGAGCGTACCGTCCTCGACTACTGTTAACAACGTCCTGTTGTATCTATCTATCTGATAAGCCATTTGTTAATAACCCCTTTATGTGCTTTTTATTATTTATCCGTTTTATTACGGAGCAGGAATCGGTGCTGCTGATACAAACTGCCATTCGGTGCCGCCAACTACTGACGCTATTTGATATACTCGAATTTCTCTTGTTACCGTTGGTGTATAAGTACCAGACAAGCTAGTAGGAAAACCTACGTCTTCAAGCACTTGTACTTCTGAGCCCGTGTCGTTACTTAAAACAGGTTCAAACTCTTTTGTCACGTTTGCTGCAACGTTAATGTTCTCAACTGTTTGATCAGCATAGTAGAAAGTAATAACCCTTGCTTCTTTGCCAACTAGGCTTGCTGTTGCCGGGAACACTGCTTCGAGAGTAGTTGTGATTCGTTCGTCTCGAATGTCCGGTACAACCCATCCTGTTACGTCAAGTGACAGAATAAGCGGATCTGTACTAACTTGCTGGTCCACGTAGTTCTTGTTAGCAGCATCTTCAGGGTTTGTTGGGGTAGCAACTTGTGTAATTTTGCTATTTCTTACCTCGATGTCGCCAGTGCCTGCATCAACAACTAGCCCCGTTCCGTTAATTCTGCTGATTGTCGAATTATCTAAACTAATATTATCAACAGTAAGTGACTGCAATGTACCTACTTGTGTTAAACCTGTTGCTTGTGTTACTGAGTCATAAAGCCTGTTCGCATCTAAAACTTTTGATCCGTTGATTTTGTAACTTTTGCTTGCTGCTAAGTCAAAGTGTTCACTCGAAGTCCAGCTATCAGTCGACAGTACCCATTCAAGTGTTTTATTTGTGTCGCCACGAAGTGTAATACCGCCGCCGTCGGCGTCTGTGTCTGTCGAAGGGCCTGAGTCTGAAGACACAGCTAATTCAATATTCTTGTCTTCTACTGTTAGTACACCAACTTCTACAGTAAACGTGTCACCTTCAACTTTTAGGTCACCAGTGACCCTCATGTCACCGTCTACGTCTAACGTATATTCTGGTGAAGAGTTAAAAATACCAACGTGCTGAGGTTGTGTAAGAACCGTTACAGCGTCAATTGCACTCAGTGGACTTGTCGAACTGTTAACTGCGAAGTGCATATTATCGTCAACTTGAGTATTTTGCACCGTTAAACCGTCTTGTACAATGAAACGTGTGTTCTGACTCGGTCCTAAAATAACACCTGCTGAGCTTCTTATACTCAAACTACCTAAGATAATACCGTCCTGGTCGTTTCTTACAATTTGTGTAGCAAGAATCTCGTCGCCAGTTGGCGTAACAACAC
>Ga0209942_1001422_pt1 | contig 12994 bp, 13 predicted proteins | sample SalPonR1_A_D2_MG_FD_185695 | JGI IMG/M metagenome (GOLD analysis project Ga0209942, IMG submission 185695) | Salt pond soil microbial communities from South San Francisco under conditions of wetland restoration - Salt Pond MetaG R1_A_D2_MG... ... | reverse complement strand
ACTACGTGTTAAAAGTAACGATAATGTAACATAAACTAACATGTTATGAACAATTGTTATGTTATAACATGTTAATAATTACTCTCAAAGTAACATATTGTAACATAAACCAGAATCTTCTTGAATAATGTTTTACAACAGTCACATATATTCTTCATTTGTGGTAGTGAAGATACGGCTTTGTCCGATTTAGTTTTTTAATTCCTGGTTTCTATTAAACTTTCTTTTAGCAGTATAGCCGGAATTGCGAATATGCGTTGTTACCTGCTATTTTTTAGTTAGAACATTTAGCGTCTAAATATATACTTAAACTTCCTGTTTGAGACTCAAAGTTATCCATAGCTTTATCCCTGTAATAAATTTTATGGAATGGTGATTTACTTGCTGGGATGGAGAAAAATTTACTTTGTGCTTTTGATTTATTGCTTTCTATCCATTGTATAGTTAGCAAAAATTCGCCTAATTCTTCTTTAAGGTAGATGTTATAAGGATTTAGATCAATAGATTTCCAGCCAAGTTGCTCATTTGTAATATCGAATAATATATTATCAGATATTAATAGATCTTCAGGCTGCCCATTTGTCAAACTATAGATGTTGATCCTAAATTTTAAAGTTTTGAATTCATTTTGTGAAATTGCAAAATTGAATTTCTCAAGTCGGCAATTTTTTCTGAGTTTGAAATTCATTCCTAGTTCTTTGCTTAATCTGTCGTCAATTTCCTTTTCATACACTGTATAAAAGTTAAAGTGCATTAAACCAAGACCTTTACTGGTTCTTCCCAGTTTTTTGTCTTTGAATTTTTTCGTTTCAAAAACTACTTCCTCTAATTGGTTTTCTTCAGTTTCCATCTGGATTGATATTGCTTTTTGGTTTTGTAAATCAGCAATCGACTTATTTATTGTTTTATAGCCTATATATGAGAAAACTACCGTATCATTCTCCAATATATTTGAAGGTATTTTAAGTTTATATTCTCCATTCTCATTTGAAACCGTACCAGTATTTTTCATTGGAATTCCAATATTTACGAAGGGTAGGGCTAAATTGTCGGAATCTGTTATTTTTCCTTTTAGTTTTATTTCTTGAGAAAATCCTGTAGTAACTATAATTAACGTTAAGAGGCAAGTCAGATAAATTTTATTCATTCTAAAATTTTTGTTTAAAAATTACAGCTATCGGTTTAAGGTTATCGCAAGTTGCAGGAGTAAGGACGCGGACTTGTCGGATTAACTATTTTCTTTCCTGGTTTCTAAAATTATACTTTTTTCGATAATACCCTTTAATTCTATAACTAACCGTAGCGGACGTCACAAAACTGCCCACTCTAAAATGGAACAATTAATCTTTAATATTTTTACATTATCTAGACAATAAAATTCAAGGCAGCTATAGATAAAATTCCAGCCCTGTTGAAATAATTGAATTCGTAAGGCTTGAGTCTTGCCTTTTTATATCCCTTGAATATCTCGCTCCAAGGTAAATATCTTTTGTGATCTTATAATTTATTCCAAAGGCGAATGCCAGGGAGATACGTAAATCATTGTTTCCTTCCCCTTCAAAGCTTCCATAGTCTCCACGCCCTTTAACAATCTTACTATTATCTTTAAAGATAAACCCGGCTTGTGGGCCAGCTTCGAGATAAAACCTTTCAGAAAGTGAAAAGTCAACTAAAACAGGAACATTAATTGCATATTCATTGATACGAATTTTTGAGGCTTCCACTCTTTCAGCTTGAGGATCATTTATATCATATAATAAAATATTAGTATTCATATTGGAACCCTGAAAGCTGAAAAATATCTCTGGTTTTAAATTAAAGGTGTTACTAAGTTCAAATTTCCCGGTTCCTCCCAGATAAAATCCAGGCTTATAACTATAGCTATCAGTAAAGTCTGAATGATATTTTGATAAATTGAAACCGCCTTTAATACCATATGCTGTTTGCGCATAGGAAGTTTGGAACCCAATAAAAATTAGGAGAAGAATGATTTTTAATCGCATGAATGATTTGAATTAAGATTAATGAATGAGGGGCGAAATTAAAAGAATAGTTTATCGTATCAAATAGATAATTAGATTAATCTAAAAAATTAGCTTCAAAATTTTAAATAACGCCGTCTAGCGGTTAGACTTATGAGTAAGTAGCTGGAATAGGTACGCGGATTTGTCAGCTTAACCTTTGGAAGGAAAAATAGGTGCTTTAAATTAATTAAATTTAGGTATAATTTTTATTTCATTCAGCGAAGAGTATTTCAAAAATTTAAAAGATGTTTTTGTCGAAAAATTCAAAGGATAAAAATAATAGTAAAAGACAAAAGTTTTATTTGTTTTGTGTCTTTTGGGTTATTATTGCGTTTCTCCAACTTTTACAGGACTACATTTCATCTTTATTAAATAGAAGCCAATTCGTAGTTTGGGAATCTCTTGCCTATAAAATTTTTTGGTTACTTTTTATCCCATTGTCTTTGGTATTAGTCTCCGGATTAAAAAACAATAAAATACTTAATAAGCCTCTATATTTTGGCTTTGAAGGTTTAAAGGTTGTTTTAATTAGTTTATTTCATCTTTTTGTTTTCTCTGCTATACTTTATGGATTATCAAAATTGATACATGAAGGCGGTTTTTGGAGTTTTTCATCATTAATTTCAGAAAAACTTTCAAACTATTTGTATATAGCTTTGTCAATTTATTCCCTTATGGTAGCTATTTATCTATGGTTTACGCAACGGGAAGCCAAGAAAACGCCGAAGCAAAGTCTAAACACATTTGTCGTAAAGAACGGGAGAAAATCTACTATTTTAAAGGTAAATAATATAAAATGGATAAGTTCTGATGGCCCGTATTTATTATTATATACCATCAATGACAAAAAGCACATTGTTTCAGGTAGTTTGAAAAATATCATTACTACACTCCCACAAAACTTTAAGAGAATTCACCGTTCTACCATTGTAAACATTAACGAGGTAAAAGCTGTTAAATCGAGATTGAATGGAGATTACGATGTAACTATGAACGATGAAAATATATTGCGTTTGAGTAGAAATTATACCAGGCCATTAAAAGGAACGCTATTATAGTCCTCCTCTTATACTATTTATTCATCGGGTTATGTAATTTGTGGATTATCGCTTCTTTCATTTTTATATCTTTTTAAAGTGCAAAAAGTAATTTAATCGTCTTAAACAATGAATATTTATTCTCAATCAACACTTATTTTGTTAGTCCTATGTTTTAATTTGGCTTCTTGTATTTCTCAAGAAAATTCAAAATTTAAACCGAGACTGGTGGGCGGTACCTGTGAAGGCTGTGAAGCGGTACTTGACTATGGAGATCGAGAGCTATCTTCAATTGATACTTTACCCGAATTTGAAAAAACTGAACCCAAGCTCAAAGTTACCGGAACTATTTTTGAAAAGGATGGTAAAACTCCTGCCAAAGGTGTGGTTTTATTTGTTCACCACACAAATAGGGACGGAGTTTATCCAAAAAGAGGTGATAAAGGAGGCTGGGAGAGTGAATATGGCTATATACACCAATGGATTAAGACAGGTGCCGATGGAAAATATACCTTTTACACATTTAAACCCGAACGCTATGGTGGGTTACCTGCCCATATACACCCCATCATACTAGAACCTAATGGTAAGTATTATTGGTTAGATAGTTTTCTTTTTGCCGAAGACCCACAATTGACCGACGAACATAGAAACCCTAATTCACCCAGAGGTGGTAGTAATGGTATTCTATATCTAAAAAAGGAAAATGGAATTTGGGTTGGTAAAAGAGATTTTATATTAGGTAAAAACGTTCCTGGTTATGAATAGAGTTCTAATCATATTAATGCTTATCGTTTTGATTGCCTGCAATGACAGCAGAGATTCAGACAATATAAATAGTTATTTTAAAAAAACGGATTCCGCGAAACTTATAATTGCCGATGATGCAAATACAGATACCTTGTATTTAGATACGATAAAATCAATTATTAAATGGAAAGGCACAAAGCTTATGCATACAGGGCAGCACGAAGGCACGGTAAACTTCAAAGAAGGTCAAATGCTATTCTCAGACGAAAACTTAGTTGGTGGTCAGTTTGTAGTGGATATGCAATCAATTTATAATACAGATATTCCGAAAAACGATCCGGTGCCTAGAAAAAATCTGACAGATCATCTAAATAAAGATTTTGAAACCAATTTATTTGCTACTGCTTCTTTTACAATGACTAATGTAGAGAAAGTTAATTCTGAATTATACAATATTTCTGGTGATATGATTATTAAGGGTGTTTCAAGGTCTATCGCTATAACAATGGAGGAAATCAAAAAAGAAAAGGAATATTTTTCCGAATTTTCAATCAATAGATCGTTGTGGGGGATTGGAGATAGGGGGAGTTGGTTAGAAAAAAAATTAGTGGATGATGATTTTGTCTTAAAAATTCAAATTGTTTTATAAAAGCGTTTTATTTGATATCAAACATACTAAGGTTTTAAAATTTGAAGTTTTTCTTCTTAGAATTTTAGTTTTTTTAATAGCTGAAATCGTTGCGGGAGTAGGGACGCGGACTTGTCGGCTTAGTATTGGTTCGCTGGTCAAGTCAATTATTTTCTTACAACGCTGCCGTTTATTTGTGATGAACCATTATTGCCTGCAGTAGAATAAACGAATCATACTTTTGAAATTAAATAATTGATAAAGGCAGAACAAGCAACTAACATGAATTTTGCTTCTTCTATTTCAATTTTAATATCATCATTTAATAAGGAATGACGGATGCCTCCATTGTCTGAGGTATATCCATAAATTGAACTAAATCCACTTTTTAAACTTTTAGGAATGTTGTGTTCTTTCTCTAATTGCTTTAAAGCTTGTCCGAGTGTTGTTTTATTATCTCCAACAATAATTTTACATAATGATTCTACTGCTGAAATAGATTCTTTAATTGAATTCCTATAATCAGGATTTCTTTTATCAGTAATTAACTTTAATGATGTTTTTAAATGTTCTTTTACTGGATAATATCGGGATTTTTGATTTATTGCTTTTTCTATTTCTTTAATTTCTTCTTCTGAATCAATTTCTACAAGATGTTTATCTACAAATCTAAAAGCGGCAAATTCTCTTTTTAAATATGTATTACAGACTAAAGCGAAGTTATCGTTGGTTACTGCACAAAATTCTAGAAATTCATATACTTGGTACCATTCTGCTTCAAAAAACCATTCCCTGAGATTTTTATAAGCATTGGTAATTTCCAATCGACCGTCAAAGATTTCTAAATTATCTGTAGGAACTTTTAATACATCCAGCCATATCAATCGAAAGAACGTTGATAATTCTGAGAATTTATCATTATTAGATGGTTGGTTTGATTTTCTTTCTAATACTTCCACACAGATTAAAGACCAAAGAGTGTTTCTCAGATCCTTCGGCATTTTATCTCTTGGAATTAAAGTTTTAGGTTTGAATAGACCTATTCTTTCGGAAAACTTCATTTTCATACGCTGGATTCTATTGCTGGCAACGGTCCCGGTTAAGGGAAGTAGCGTGTAGGGAAGAGCTAACTTGTCGGCTTGACCAGGTTTAATTTAGACTTCTAAAATATAGAATTCTGGCTAAACCTAAGCTATTTTCTTTGACCGATGTGGGCATACGTTTTTATTTAAAAAATTTCTCGGCATTTTCCCAAATTTGATACTTGCTATGTTCTCCTAAATAGTAATAGAATTTTCCGTCTGGTTTAATTAGAATATAGTTTCCATACCTAACTTCGTATGGGAAAAATAGTTTTTTAAGCAAATTATCTTCGTCCTCTATCCAATCTATCTTTTTCTGATGGTAGTATTCAAGATTATCACATTCAGATGAGTGTATCCAGAATTGGTTTATATTTTCAATTTTGTGAAGTTTTTTTAGGTAATCTCTATGTAAAACGTTCCATCCAGATCTTGAATTTTTGTTTTCGTTCTTTTTCGGAAATGCCGTTAAGTAGTTTATAACAATATTCTGAGTTGAGTCAATTTTCTTATCAGTCAATTCAGTTAAATATAATTTCAGATATTCAAAAGTGTTTTTGTCGAGGGAACCGAATTTTTGTCGAGTTATTAAAAGTCCGATTTGAGTAGTATCGTTCTCATAATACAAATCTAAATTTTTACCGTAATCTTTGGTTTTAATAAACTTCTGTTTGCTTATTTTTTCACCACTTTCGTTATAGAAAACTATAGGTTTTTTTTGACCAAAAGTCAAAGAAGTAAATAGAATAAATAAAAGTGTCAATCTCATTGTACGAAGCTTGATTAAAATGTTTGCCAACGGTCCCGGGTATCTCCAGTTGGCGGAGTAAGGGACGCGGATTTGTCGGCTTAATATTGGTTTGTTGGTCAAGTTAATTATTTTCTTACTAACGCTACCGGCTATTGGCGATTAACAGTTGTTGGCAGCTGGCTTTTTAGAATTAGTTTTTCGAATATTTTCTAAATAAATGGAATACGGTTTAAACTCCTTTTTATTTAAAACTTCCTCGTTTGCTTTTTCTATAATTCTTTTGGGAGCGTCAATATAATTGTTGAATACATCTATCCCTGTAATATTCTGATTCCCTTCATATTTCGTTTTCCTGTAACTGATTTTAAATCCATTAATTGTAATAATATTCAATAGTTCATCTATTAGATTTTTAAAACAATTAGGAGAAGAGAAAGTTAAATCATCAATATATCGGGTATAGGTGATATTATTACGATTACAAAACTCTATAATTCTAAAATCTGTTTCTAAAAATACCAGGTTGGCAATATGAGTACTGGTAGGAGTTCCTTGTGGTAATTCATATTTCCAAGTTGTTAGTTTTGTTATCCAATGACTATAATGATTAGAATATCCAAAACTTAAAAAAGTATTGTAGACCATATTATGTTTTATACTAGGAAAGAAACTTTGTAGGTCTGTTGTTAATTGAAACTTATTTCCTTGATGGGGTTTTGCATTAGAAATATTACTTCTCTTCTTTACACCTCCGTGTACTTGTTTGGGAAGCTTTATTTGGTCTAAAATCCTATCCTTTATTCTTCTTTGAATTTCTTTTAATTCTTTCGATGAAGGTCTTATTGTTCGAATTTTCAAAGTTCCATCTTTATATTTCTTAAATCCGCCATTTTTTTTGTCTGGCTTTTTTTCGTTCCATTCTTGATAATTGTTATCTAAGTTATTAGAAATTTCAAGTACCTTTTTAGCATTATATCCTATATCTGCACAGAATAATTTGAACTGAGAATTTCTAAACTGTGAAGAATTCATCGACTAATGATTTAATTGATGGATTTATTATTTTAAAAGCTTCTCTCTTGTTTTCAGGAATGTCAGTTTCCGTCATTGAAAGAAAAAATAATATAGGAAGAGGAATTTCTAATTTCTCGCTTATTATCTTGAGAGTTGAAAGATTAGGCTCTTTAGAATTGTTTTCTATTTTAGATAAATATGTTTGTGAAATCCCGCATAGGGATGCAAACTCTTTCTGAGTTTGCCCCTTTTTCTTTCTAATATTTTTTATGGTATTTCCTAAATTCATTGGTTTGAGAATAAAATTAAGGAAGTGTTCGGATACTTTTCTGCAACTACAAGTTTAAATTGAAACTACTTAAAAAACTTAACCAACAATTCAATAATCTTTGCAACTTCTACAAGGATCTGCTCGTTTGTCTTGCCTTTTTTTCCTCTCAATTCGGTTAACCTTACGATTGCTTCATCTAGGATTTTTGCATCCAGTTCCGAAAGAGAACACTGGCTCTTTTTGATAATTTGAATATTGTGAATCAAATTATCGATGATACGACGTTGTTTTAATCTGCTCATAAATATAAATTTTAAAGTTAATGGAGGCGATATTACCCCCTGTGTATGGATAATATCCCACCCATAAAACTTATCCATTCAATTCTGAACATATCAAAGTCTATCTTCTAAATGCGTAAACAATGTTCTCGTTACACATCCTTAAATTATTCCTGTGTTATGCTTAGTAGCGTTCTCACAGGGTCACAAGTAATACTGAGCTTTCTTCTCATATATCATCCATAGCAATCTATCAGAGATTAGATAGCAATAGAATCATCATTTCATATACCACATGCGATTAAAAGACCTTTTCAGGTTGTCGTTATGACTATAAAATAAACTCCATTTAGAAGTTAGACATCGAATCAATTGTCAAAGAACTGAAGCAAATATATTAATAAATATTCCTCACAGTTCATTAAAATGGATTAAATATTTAATAGTTATTAACAATCAATTGGTAATAAGTTGATTATATGTGAAGCTTGCTGCCAACTTCTTTTATCCAGTCTAAAATTAAGACTTAACAAAAAAGCTACCGGGAGATCCAGAGCTTTTCAAATATAAATTATTGTCAAGGCTTAAAACCTTAAACTTTGGACTACTTACCAACAGGTTTTTAACTTTTTTATTAATACAGTAGCGAGTTTTGTTGTTGAGTTGGTGATAATTAAAATAACCTTAGTGCTAATCTTTCAAAACCCCGGCTTCTTTTAAGTATTGTGAAACTTCCTCTTTAGGTAAAGCTTTTATGGTTCGGTCTTTAAAACCTGTCGTGGTTTCAGCCATAAATAAAGAATTTAAAATGGCTTCTTCGGTAGCTTCGATGGCCGCCATAAACAGTGGGGACATTAAATCGTTTGGAACTACCTTTTGTTTTAAGGTTTCGGTCTCTATTTTATATGGAATTCTCATTCCTTTGGCGGTAGAAAAAGCGATCACATAATCGCCGCTGCCATTGGAAGCAATTCCGCCAGTTTTTGCCAGTCCGAGGAATGCTCGTTTAGCCAGGCGTTCCAGGTTTCGGTTGTTTAGTGGCGCATCGGTAGCGACTACCATCATACAGGAACCGTCTACATTATTCTGTAAATTATTGCTAAAACTGTAGTTTCCCAGCTTTTGTCCCACCGGTACGCCGGCAATTTGCAAAACCCCACCAAAATTACTTTGCACCAAAACGCCTAACGTATAACCGCCCAGGCTTTTGGGTAGTTTTCGGGAAGCCGTACCAATCCCGCCTTTATAACCAAAAGCGATGGTGCCCGTGCCGGCGCCAACGTTTCCTTCAGTCACTTTCCCGGTTTTCGCATTTTGAATCGCGGAAATTACATCTGCATTGGTCACATGTTGTCCGCGGATATCATTTAGATAGCCATCGTTAGTTTCGCCAACCACGGCATTTACCGAACCTACGTCTTCATTTCCGGGCAGGTTTAGCGTATATTTTATTACCGCATCCATCGCGGTGGGAACGTTTAAAGTGTTGGTAAGGATCACCGGGGTTTCCAGGTTTCCCAGTTCATTGATTTGTGTGCTGCCGGCCAGTTTTCCGAAGCCATTTCCCACAAAAACCGCTGCAGCTACTTTCTGCTGAAAAATATTCCGGTCGTGGGGAAGAATAGCTGTTACGCCGGTACGCACAGAATCTCCTTTTACCAGTGTAGTGTGCCCAACCTTTACACCTTCTACATCGGTAATCGCGTTTAAGGCTCCTCTTTGCATCACCCCAATTTTCAGCGGAATTTCCTCCACGCGGTGCTGTGCGTTTAGCGTATTCAGCATAAAAAAGAATAGCGAAGTGAGAAGGAGGGAATTTTTCATTTATAAAATATTGTTGCTAAGGCTTTAGTTTCGGGAAGATACAAAATAGTTTTTTTGCTATATTTTGAAATTACTGAATGTGATTTTAACCATATCGGCCTACTTTTATTTCCGTAGTAAAACCAGGCTGATTGTCAGCGGTGGGCAGAGGAGCATTGACTAGCGCAGCGGTTGCAATGCGCAAGATAGGTAATCAGCGTTGTGTTTTCAAGGAGAGAAAAGTAAGCCTGGCGTTTTTTGGTTCTTTTTTGGGCAATGCAAAAATGAATATAGAGAAATATATTTTATGCTATTCCTTTCAATATTAACCTGCTGTAGTTCAAATTATAGATTGTATCTTTGCACCCGCTTTTGGGAGACTGTAAAAAAGTTTTTACAACGTCATCCTGAACTTGTTTCAGGATCTAGGTTGTTCATAATGAAATCATATTAGAAGTTGAAACAAGTTCAGCTTGACAAAAAAAGATTTTAGAAGCAGCTTTGAAAAATAGAATATTATTATGAGGACAAAGTCGATAAAGAAGAACCGTATTAATGTAGTAACTCTTGGTTGCAGCAAGAATGTGTATGATAGTGAGGTGTTGATGGGGCAGCTTAAGGGCAACAATAAAGACGTGGTGCACGAGCAGGACGGTAATATTGTGGTAATTAATACTTGCGGATTTATAGACAACGCCAAAGAAGAATCGGTGAATACCATCCTGGAGTTTGTAGAACAGAAACAACAGGGAGAGGTAGATAAAGTTTTTGTAACCGGGTGTTTAAGCGAGCGTTACAAACCAGATCTTCAAAAAGAAATCCCTGATGTAGACCAGTATTTTGGGACTACAGAACTTCCCGGTTTATTAAAAGCGCTGGAAGCCGATTATAAACACGAATTGCTTGGGGAGCGTTTAACGACCACACCAAAAAATTACGCTTACCTTAAAATTGCAGAAGGCTGTGACAGGCCTTGTTCTTTCTGCGCTATTCCTTTAATGCGTGGCGGCCATAAATCAACACCTATTGAAGACCTGGTAACAGAAGCTAAAAAACTTGCCGCTAATGGCGTAAAGGAATTGATTCTTATCGCCCAGGATTTGACCTATTACGGACTTGATCTCTACAAAAAACGAAACCTTGCCGAACTGCTGGAAAACCTGGTTAAAGTAGAAGGTATTGAATGGATTCGTTTGCATTATGCATTTCCAACCGGTTTCCCGATGGATGTGCTGGATGTCATGAAGCGTGAACCTAAGGTTTGTAATTATATAGATATTCCACTACAGCATATCAATACAGAACTATTGAAATCTATGCGTCGCGGAACTACGAGCGAGAAAACTACAAAATTGCTTAAAGATTTCCGGAAATATGTTCCTGGAATGGCCATTAGAACTACACTTATTGTAGGTTACCCGGGTGAAACCCAGGAACAGTTTGAAGAAATGAGAGATTGGGTAGAGGAAATGCGCTTTGAGCGTTTAGGCTGCTTTACTTATTCTCACGAAGAAAATACACACGCCTATAATTTAGAAGACGATGTGCCGCAGGAAGTAAAACAAGATCGCGCTAATCAGATCATGGAAATACAGAGCCAGATTTCCTGGGAACTGAACCAGCAGAAAATTGGCGAAGTTTTTAAAGTGGTTATTGACAGGAAAGAAGGGAACTACTTTGTAGGGAGAACCGAATTTGATTCTCCTGATGTTGATAATGAAGTCCTGATAGATGCGACAAGCATTTACCTAAAAACCGGCGAATTTTACGAAGTAAAAGTAACCGATGCCGCCGATTTTGATTTGTATGCTGAACCTGTTCACGAAGCTCCAAAACCGGTAAGAAAAGAATTGAAGGTTAAATCTGTATAGAACTCATAAAATTAGTTTCTATAAATTTTCCGTGTCCTTTATGAAAATGTGGAGACGGAAAATTTAATTCTAATTCGTAGTTTTTTAATACATATACTTTTTAAGCCAGGTTAATCTGGGATTCCAGGTAAACATCCTGTACTCTTCTTAGGATATCGATACCTTCCCGCAATGGACGTTGAAATGCTTTTCTACCCATAATTAAACCTGATCCCCCGGCACGCTTATTAATCACAGCAGTGCGAACAGCTTCCTTAACATCAGATTCCCCTTTGGAACCTCCTCCGGAATTGATTAAGCCTATTTTTCCCATGTAGCAATTGGCCACCTGGAGCCTGCAAAGATCTATAGGGTGATCGGTGGTCAGGCTTTCATACATATCATCGTTGTATTTGCCAAAATCTATCTTTTTAAAACCATAATTAGTTTCGGGTAGTTTTTGTTTTATTACATCAGCTTTAATCGTTACTCCTAAATGATTAGCCTGCCCGGTAAGATCGGCAGCGGAATGAAAATCTTCATTTTCCGTTTTGAATTCACTATTTCGGGTATAGCACCATAAAATTGTAGCCATTCCCAGCTGATGGGCTTCTTCAAAAGCTACCGCAATCTCTTGTATTTGCCTGTTGCTTTCTTTAGATCCAAAATATATTGTTGCACCAACAGCGGTAGCGCCAAGATTCCAGGCTTCTTTCACAGTTCCATAGGGAATTTGGTCATACTTGTTTGGATAGGTAAGCAGTTCGTTATGGTTTAATTTAACCACAAAGGGAATTTTATGAGCATAGCGCCTTGCGTGAAGGCTTAGTACTCCAAAAGTGGAAGCGACACCATTACAACCTGCTTCCAGCGCAAGATTTATGATTTTCTCGGGATCAAAATAATCCTGATTCTTATAAAAAGAAAAGGCTGCAGAATGTTCAATCCCCTGGTCTATGGGTAAAATATTGAGGTAGCCTGTGCCGCCCAGGTTTCCGTGGTTATATAATTGTGAAAGGCTTTTTAATACCTGGGGATTTCTGTCACTTTCTATAAAATTGTCAACGCTTCCAGAATCGGGAACTGTTAATCTATCTTTAGGGATCTTTTCGCTCACGTGTTCGAGGTAATAGGAAGCATCATCTCCCAGGATCTCTGTAATTTCATCTAAGCTTCTCATAAACTTTTATTTTCTGGTTGAACTTTCATTGCGTTGTAAAGACGTAGGTTTCTGCCTGGTTAAGAATTGGTAGGGAAAATAAAAAAATACGTTACCGCACTGCTATAAGTTAAGAAAATAAGGAGAAATCTGCCTTTTTTAAGATTATAAAAAAAGTATAAAATACTATGCAGAGGTTGATTAACTGAATAAACCTTAGGATTTTGACTTATTATTCTTCCTTCTTTTCTTATAATCTATATAAATATAAATTGCATAAGCAACGAAGCCAACTCCTCCAATCCAGTAGAGTCCTTCTTTTAAGGTAGAAATATCATTAGAAA
>Ga0209942_1001420_pt1 | contig 13010 bp, 14 predicted proteins | sample SalPonR1_A_D2_MG_FD_185695 | JGI IMG/M metagenome (GOLD analysis project Ga0209942, IMG submission 185695) | Salt pond soil microbial communities from South San Francisco under conditions of wetland restoration - Salt Pond MetaG R1_A_D2_MG... ... | reverse complement strand
TGGAAGAGGTGCTGGAAGCCGATGCCGACCAGCCCGGCTACGTGTTGGCCAACCGCATTGCCCAGGCACGGGCACGTGAGCTGCTCGCGAAAACCGACGACATCTTTTTTTGATTCGGGCCGGCGACGACCCGAGTTTCGAGGAATTACCGAATGACATTGAATTCAACAACCCGGAATCGAGTGATCAGAATCGCGGCATTGCTGACATTTTTTGCGATCGCCCCCGGACCGGTTGCCTCGCAGCAACTCAAGATCGCGACGCTGGCGCCGGACGGCTCCAGCTGGATGGAAGTGCTCAACGCCGCGGCCGAGAAAGTCAAGGCGCAGACCGACGGCAAGGTGGTCACGCGCTTCTATCCCGGTGGCGTCATGGGTGGGTCCGACATGGTGCTGCGCCGGATGAAGCTGGGCCAACTGCAGGGCGGGGTGTTCACGGTCGGCGAGCTGGCCGGCGTTGCGCCGGAAACCAACCTGTATTCGCTGCCGTTCCAGTTCAAGAACGCGTCCGAGCTGGCGCAATTGCGGGATGAGTTCGACCCGTTCATCCTCGATGCGCTGCATGAGGGGGGTATGGTTGCGCCTGCAATCACCAACGGCGGCTTTGCCTATCTTTTTTCGCGCGACCGGATCGCCAGCACCGACGACGTGACATCGAGTCTCCGGGTCTGGATCCCCGAAAATGACCCGCTGTCGCGTCGCACGCTGGAGGCCGTCGGTGCGAGCGCGGTACCGCTGAGCCTGGCCGACGTCTATACCGCGCTGCAGACCGGCACCATCAACACGTTTGCCAACACCATGTCAGGCGCCATCATCCTGCAGTGGCATACCCGGGCGAAGTACATGCTGGACTTGCCGGTGCTGATGACTGCCGGGGTGATGGCGGTGGATCGCAATGCGTTCGAGCGCATTTCGCCGGAGCACCGCGCGATCTGGCTGACGATATTTGGCGAGGCGCTGCGCGAGCAAGAGGCGGCGAGCGTCGAGGAAAACCGCGACGCGCGTGCTGCACTGGAGGAGCAGGGCATCGAGATCGTCGAGCCCGGGCCGGAAGACGTGCGCGAATGGCAACGGATTTCGAACCGGGTGCTGGATGAAATGCTGGCTTCCGGCGAGTTCGAGGTACCCGGTATCAAGCGGCTGCGCGAGCGCCTTGAAGAGATCCGGTCGGACGCCCAATGAGCGAATTGCGTCCGCACGTGCCGGGGCCTGGCGATTCCCGGCCGGCGAGTAAAAAGGCGGGAGTCGTTCAGCACCTCGAAGTCGGCCTTCTCAGCACGATCTTCATCGGTATCGTGGTTATCGGCCTGACCCAGATAGGCCTGCGCAACTTCGCCGACAGCTCCCTGGTCTGGGCCGACGACGCGATGCGCGCCGGCGTGCTCTGGATCACCATGCTGGCCGGTGTACTGGCGGCCGGCCAGGCGCGCCACATCAAGATCGACGTGTTGCTGCACCGGCTCCCGGAAAAAATTCAGCCGTGGGTGCAGCGCGCCATGTACCTGGCCACCGCGCTGATCTGCGTGACGCTGGCGGCGGCCAGCGTCGATCTGATTCAACTGGAGATAACTTTCGGGGATATTGCCTTTCTCAACGTCCCGCGTTGGGCCGTACTGATGATCATTCCGATTGGATTTGCGCTGATGGGCTGGCGCTTCATGCGCCACGCGCTGGCGCTCTATCCGACCCGCGAGCGGAGTCTCTAAGATGCTGTTGATCTTGCTGACGCTGCTGGCATTGCTTGGCATGCCGCTGTTCGCCGTCATCGCGCTCGGTGCACTTTGGGGTTATTACGCACAGGGTTTCGACATCACTGCGGTTGTGCTGGAGTTCCAGCGCCTCGGCGAGTTACCGGTGCTGGTGGCGCTGCCTCTTTTCACGTTCGCCGGCGTGTTGTTGTCGCACTCCAAAACCCCCGAGAGGCTGGTCGACCTGACGCGCGCCATGTTCGGCTGGATGCCGGGCGGGCTTGCCATCCTCGGGCTGGGCCTGTTCGCGCTGATGACCGCATTTACCGGGGCGTCGGGCATCACGGTGGTCGCGCTGGGTTCGCTGATGCTGCCGGCGCTGCTCAAGGCCGGCTATCCGGAAAGGTTCTCGCTGGGCCTGGTCACGGCCGGCTCCAGCATGGGCGTGCTGTTCGCGCCGTCGCTGCCGCTGATCCTGTACGCCGTGGTCGCGCAGCAGGTTGCACCGGGGCAGGGCATTCGCATCGAGGAGCTGTTCCTGGCCGGCATCCTGCCGGGTCTGCTGATGCTGATGCTGATGGCCGGCTGGGCCATGCGTACTGGGATCCATCTGCCGAAAGACGAGACGCCGCGGCCGGATGTGGGTCCCAGCCTCAAGGCTGCGCTTTGGGAACTGCCGCTGCCGTTCGTCGTGCTGGGCGGTATCTACGGCGGCTACCTGCTGGTCATCGAGGCTGCGGTGGTGACGGCGGCCTGGGTCATCGTTACACTGGTTGCCGTGCGGCGCGATATCGAGTGGAAGAAGTTGCCGGGGATCATCGCCGAATCCATGGTGCTGGTCGGTGCAATCCTGGTCGTGCTGGGCGTGTCCATGGCGTCGACCAACATCATGATCGACACGCAGGTGCCGCAGCGTTTGTTCGAATCGGTCGAACCGTGGATCTCGAACAAGTACATGTTCCTGGTCATGATCAACATTCTGCTGCTGGTCGTCGGCATGATCCTGGACATCTTCGCAGCCCTCGTCATCATGGCGCCGCTGATCATCCCGATCGCACTGGCCTTCGGCGTCGACCCGGTGCACCTCGGCATCATCTTCCTGGCCAACCTTCAGATCGGCTACTGCACCCCGCCGGTGGGCATCAATCTTTTCCTGGCAAGCCACAGATTCAACAAGGACATCCTGGTCATCTACCGCTCGACGCTACCGTTTCTCGGCTGGTTGCTGGTCTCGCTGCTGATCATCACCTGGTGGCCGGGGTTGAGCCTGTGGCTGGCGGGGCGAGGCTGAACGGGTCCCCCTAACCCGCCCGTCATCATGCTTCGCGCATCAGATCTCAGCTACTATCGAAGACCCGCCGGTAATCGAGCGGATCCTGCGTCACCTGGCGAGCAAGGACTTGCCCGGCCTGCGGCCGGAAAGCCGGGTCCCCACCCGCGCAGTGCGCGACTTTGCCGGATTGAACTGCTAAAAACTGACTTCCGGCCGCGCCTCGTCGCGCGCGGTGCAGCGCCGCTCGTGTCGAAACAAGCAAGTTCCGGGCAACTGGGGATGCCTCCGCGCTTGATTGGCTACGACACGGCAAAATCGGACGGAGTCCGGTCTGCTGTGGGTCAAACGCCGCATTGGCGCGGCTCTGGATACCACTATAATTCAGCGAAACGGGCGTTTATAGCGCCTATACTCCTGCTTGACAAGGCGCAAAATAAGCGTACTCTAATATAAGCAAGGCGGCTGATCTGCAACCAACCGCCGGGTGAGCGCGTCTGCCCTCTCCTCGCCGGACGTGATCACGTCAATACCGGTGTATGCCGCTGCGGCGCAAACGCGATTTCGGTCGATTTGACCAAGGAGTGCACCATGAAACGTACCGCGCTGATTATTCTCGTCACGAGCATCGTGGCATTGTTTTCAATGCAGGCTCTGGGTCAACACTATTCCTGTTCCAAGATGGAATGGCCTGATCAGATTGCCAGCATCTACGAACACATTAAACCCGCCTGCGTTGAAACAATGGAAATCGACGGCATAAGCTACGGTCGATTCGAAGGCATTTTCGCTTCCGAGACGGCTGGTGAAGTCACGATCCGATTCAAGATGCCGGAAGGCAACTCGATCGCCCAGACCTTCAAGCCACCGGAAAATTTCCGTGTCCGAGTCGACGGCAAGTCCATGGCTTTTCACCAGTTGCAACCCGGCCAGCAAGTCAGCCTTCTGGTCCCGCACAAGGAATGACGTCACTACCGGTACCGTGAGGTCGAGTCGGGTGATGCTGGAATAATGGAATAACGAAAAGAAACCAAACAAGATCAGGGCTTGGCGGTTTCCCGCTAGGCCCTTTTTTCCCCTGTACCAGATTTGTACCAGCCCGGCCGTAGATAACGTGCGTAGATTGTAGATAATGAACGGCCCCGACGTTATCGGAGACTTCCGGATTTGAATCAGGCCGCCAGGACCTGACCCTCATTTTTTCGATAATACCTTTGCTCGAACTCGACCGGTGGTACGTAGCCAATCGAGCTGAGCAGACGGCGATTATTGAACCAGTCCACCCATTCCAGGATGGCGTATTCGACGTCGCTCAATGTTCTCCAGGGGCCGCGCCGATGCATCACCTCGGTTCCGGGCTCGGAGCCGCGGCGGAACAGGCCACATTGCGCCACCGGTGCGTTTGGTGGCACGATGGCCGATGAATTTTCAGGAAATCGATTGATGCCTCGCAGCGTGTTCTTGCTTTTCCTGGCCGTACTGGCTACCAGTCAGTCTGCCGACGAAATCATCCCGGTACGTGATTGGGACCACTTTCGGGATCGATTGCTGGCTGATGGCAATGCCCCGGGTGAGGCCGACGAGCGCATGGCCTCCATGCTCGGTGCGCTCAGGGACATGGGCCGCGATGCTGGTGCCGACCCGATCGGCCGGCCACTTCGGTGACCTTTCTCCTCGACAAGCAGGGCGTGATTCGCTTCATCCGCCCCGGCATGGAATACCACGACGAATCAGGTCGCAGCGAGCATGCGATGTGTGTCGATGACATGCTCGCAATACGCATCCAGATCGAGCATCTTCTGGCCGAGTAGTTCGGTCACTACACGGGATCGTCCACATGCAATTTACGATTGATTTTCTCTGGAACCTGGGCGCGGTGCTGATTCAAGTCCTGCCGTTGTTTTTCGGACTGGGCCTGATCATCGCTGTTCTGTCGACCCTGATCGGTCGCCGCGAGGGCTGGAAACTGGGCGACAGCCTCTATTTCGGATTCATCACGGCGCTGACCGTTGGCTACGGCGATTTGAGGCCTACGAGCGGGCTGAACAAGCTGCTCGCCATTGTCATCGCGCTGTTCGGGCTGATTACCTCTGGCATTCTCGTCGCGATAGCCGTGGAAGTGGTATCGACGGTTTTCCAGAAGCAGAGTTGATGACTCGTGCGGATGAGGCTGGATTTTATTGAAGCCGAACTGTTCAGGGCGACAACGTGAGTGAGACGACGTGGACACCGGGAGACAACGTCTACACCCACCGAACAGAGCATTTCAGGTGGGTGTTCGCGTTTTATCCGAGTTGTAGCGCGCGGCTGGCTTCTGATCGCGCTGCTGATCATCATCTCGTGGCCGGGCCTGAGCCTGTGGCTTGCAGAAGGGGTGTAGTCGGCCGTTTGAAGCTGAAGGGAGCCTCTTTTCGGGTTTCAATGTCGTGGAAAGGATGGGCGATACTGGCGCGATGACCAATCAGGCGTGTATTACATGAGCTCCACCGGCAGAATCGAAAAATGGAACGACGACCGTGGGTTCGGGTTCATCGCGCCGACCGGCGGTGGGCGGGACGTGTTCGTCCATATCAGCGCATTGTCGTCAGAAGACCGCAGGCCGATCGAGGGCGATATGGTGCGCTACGAGCTCGGGCGCGATGATCGCGGCCGACCGCAGGCGCGGGATGTGACGTTCATGCAAGCGACCAGATCCGGCGTCGGCAGGCTGTTCCCGCTGGACGCTCGAACGGGTGCAGTCGCGGTTTTCCTGATCGTGCTGGTTGCGGCATGGCTGGCCGGTGGATTTACCGCGAGCGTGCTGCTGATCTATGCTGTTGCCAGCGCCGTTGCGTTCGTCATGTACGCGCTGGACAAGAAGGCCGCACGCGAGGATCGTTGGCGAATCCCCGAGATCAACATGCACATGATCGCCCTTGCCGGCGGCTGGCCGGGGGCCTTGCTGGCCCAGCGTACGTTCCGTCACAAGACGCGAAAGCCCGGATTTCAGATGTTGTTCAAGGCCACGGTGCTGGTCAATATTGCAGCCTTGGCGTGGCTGACTTCCTCTCCTGATTCGGAAAAACTGCTGGCCGACCTGATGCGCATGATTGAATAACGCTCGTCCAGCCCCCGAAAAAAATATCCATTTGCCGACGCAACAGGCCATGAATTTTACTGATACCGGCCAATCGACGTGACCAGGCCCCATCAGCGCCCGCTGATATTTCTTTTGCTTGTGGCTGCGATTCTGCTGCTGCCGTCGATGGCTTCGGTCGGCATGTTCATGGACGGGACGATCTATGCGGCGATCAGCCGCAACCTGGCCGACGGACTGGGCTCGCCGTGGGCGCTGCATTTCAGCGAGGGCCTGTTCCCGGTATTCCGCGAACACCCGCCGCTGGTGTTCTGGATCCAGTCGTTGTTCTTCCGCGTATTGGGCGACAGCTACCTGACCGAGCGCGTCTACGATCTGGTCGTCGTGCTGACGACGGCGGGCCTGATCATCGCGCTGTGGCGGAGATTGACAGCGGGGCGCGGACTGGATTCACTGGCCGCATATTGGTGGCTGCCGCTGCTGTTGTGGGTGGTCGTGCCCAAGTGGTCGTGGACCTACCGCAACAACATGCTGGAAAGCACGCTGACGGTATTCTGCCTGGCCGCCGTGTTGCTGGTTCTCGCGGGCCTGCGCTCGACCGGCATGCGCGGTCTGGTCGTCCGGACGGCGGCGGCCGCGCTCGCAACGCTGCTGGCGTTCCTGGCGAAGGGTCCGGTGGCGCTGTTCGTGCTGGTTTCGCCGCTGCTGCTTGGGCCGGCCGTGATCGGCGCGGACTGGCGGAGAACGGTATCTGCAACGGTCACGCTGTGTGTCGGCTTCGGGGTACTGCTTGCGCTGCTGCTGGCCTGGCCCGAAGCGCGCGAGATGCTGGCCGCTTACTGGCACAAACAGGTGATGGACCGTTCTGCCATTTCATCGAACGACGTCGGCCTGTTGATCGAGCTGGCAAAAAAGCTGGCCGCGATGCTTCTGGTGCTGGCAGGCTTGCGCCTCTGGGTCGGCTGGAACGGCGGCACCGGCGGTTGGTTGAAGCCGGTAACCGCGCCGGTAGTCGCGATGCTGGCGCTCGGGCTGGCGGCCAGCCTGCCGCTGTCGCTGGGCGATCTCGATTCGGCGCACTACCTGGTACCCGCGCTGCCGTTCTTCGCGATCGGGTTCGGACTGGTCGGAGCGTCGATACTCGATTGTGCCGGAGAACCTTTTCGCCAGGCGCTGAAAGCGCCCCCCGGCAAGACGTTTCCAGCCGTGTCGATCGCCGTTGCGCTGGGTGTCGTGGCGCTTTCGCTGAGTCGGATCGGTGATGTGCGCAAGAACGAGGATTACCACGTTTTCCTGGCGCAAGTCGCCGAGGCGACCGGCGAAGCGACCACGCTGGCAGTCGATCCTGCGCTCTACGGGGATTGGTACCTGCACGCGATCGCGATGCGTCACTACCGCATCGGCCTCGATCCGAACGAACAGAATACGCCCTGGTTATTGCTGCCGGCCAGTGCCGCGCCACGCTCCGGATACCGGCCGACCGGCATCCGGAACGATGTGTGGCGATTATGGCGCCGCGATGCGGGTTGAGGTCGGCGCGCTCGTTCGGCCTTGGGCGATCAACGCTCCAGGATGGCGCTCACGCCCATGCCGCCGGCGGTGCAGACCGAGATCAGGCCGCGGCCGGAGCCTTTCTGTTCGAGCAGTTTGCCCAGCGTGGACACGATGCGCGCGCCTGTTGCGGCGAACGGATGGCCGACGGCAAGCGAGCTGCCATTCACATTCATCTTGTCCCGATCGATGCTGCCCAATGCGCCGTCGAGGCCGAGCCGCTCGCGGCAGTATTCTTTCGATTCCCAGGCCTTGAGGGTACACAGTACCTGGGCGGCGAACGCCTCGTGGATCTCGTAGAAATCGAAATCCTGCAGCTTGAGGTTCGCGCGCTGCAGCATTTCGGCCACCGCGACCGTTGGGGCCATCAGCAGGCCTTCGTCGGCGTCGACGAAATCGACTGCCGCGGTCCGGCTGTGAGTCAGCCAGGCCTGAACCGGCAGATCGTGCGCCTTCGCATATTCTTCGGAGGTCAGCAGCACCGCGGCGGCGCCGTCGGTGAGCGCGGTCGAGTTGCCGGCGGACAGCGTGCCCTGGTTGGAGCGGTCGAATACCGGCTTGAGCTTGCCCAGCTGCTGCAGATCGCTGTCGGGGCGGATGTTATTGTCGCGCACCACGCCGGCGTGGTCGACGACCAGGTCGTCGAAGAAGCCTTCGTCCCAGGCGCGTGCGGCGTTGTGATGGCTGGCCAGCGTGAGTTCGTCCTGCTCGCGGCGGGCGATCTGCCATTCCTTGGCCATGCGTTCGCAGTGCTGACCCATTGAAAGCCCGGTACGAGGCTCGCCGTTGGCCGGTGGCTGGGGCGCCAGCTCGCTGGGCGAGAAGCCCTTGAACACCGCAAGCTTTTCCTTGAACGAGCGTGCCTTGCCAAGCTTGATCAGCCGCTGGGCGAAGCGGCGCTGGAAGACGATGGGCGCGTCGCTGGTAGTGTCTGTGCCGCCGACGATTGCGCAGTCGATGGCGCCGGTAGCAATTTCCGCGCCGGCCAGCATTGCGGCCTGCAGACTCGTGCCGCAGGCCTGTTGAAGCGTGATACCGGGCGTGAGCGGCGACAGCGAAGTGGAAAGCACCGCCTCGCGCGCCAGGTTCCAGTCCTTGGAATGGACCGTCACGGCGCCGGCGATGACCTTGTCGAGCTGCTTGCCGGCCAGACCATACTTGTCCACCACGCCCTGAATGGCGTGGGTAAGCATGCCCTTGTTGGTTTCGTCGGCATACAGCGTGTTGGAGCGGCAAAACGGGATGCGGCTGCCGCCGATGACTGCGATGCGCTTGAGTGAACCGTCGGTCATGTGTCGAATCCTTTGGAAAATGTTGGGTTCGTGGCGTTCCGTTCCGGGCTACTCTTTCTTGCCCGCGTCGTCGTCTCCGGGCCTGGCGGCGTTTTTTTCGGCTGCCGAGCTGCTGGGCTCATTCGTTCCGGATTTCTTCGCCGCCTTCTTGCTGGCAGCGGCTTTTTTCTTCTTCTTGCTAGCCGATTTCTTTTTGGCGCCGGTTTTCTTCGCCGTCTTTTTGGTCGGGCTGATACCCGATGCGTCGCCGGCCTTCCTTGCGCCTGTCTTCTTGCGCGCCTTGTCCAGCAGCGAGCCGTCGGCCGAGGCTTCGGCGTCGGTGGTATTGATGTAGTGCACCGGGCCGCCGCGGAACGGGGCGAAGCCGGTGCCGAAGATCATGCCGGCGTCAAGCAGTTCCTCGTTCTCGACCACGTCGTCGCGCAGACAGGCCAGGCATTCGTCCAGATAGGGCTGGATCAGATCATGCGCCAGCTTCTCGAGATCGTGTCCCTTGTGCGCGTCGCTGTCGCGTACCGGCTTGCCCTTCTCCCATTTGTAGAAACCTTCGCCGGTCTTCTTGCCTTTCTTGCCCGACTCGACCATGGATTCGAGTACCTTGCGGTCTTCTCCGGCAGCGTCGCCCAGCAGCGTATCGATCACCCCCAGGCCGACGTCGAGGCCGACCGTGTCGACCAGTTCAACCGGTCCCATGGGCATGCCGAACTGGACCGCGGCCTTGTCCAGCGCTTCCTTGGGAATGCCGTCGCGGTGCATGGTCATGGCCTTGTACATGTAAGGCACCAGCACGCGATTGACCAAAAAACCCGGGGTCGAAGTCACGGGCAGGGCATACTTGCCGATCTGGGTGGCGAAGCTGGAACCGTTCTTGACCCGATCGTTGTCGGTATTGGTGTCGTAGACGACCTCGACCAGCGGCATCTTGGGCACCGGGTTGAAGAAGTGCAGCCCGATCAGGCGGTTCGGATCGTCGAACACGTCGGACAGTTCGCCCAGCGGAATGGCCGAGGTGTTGGTGGCCACGACCGCATGGTCGGGCAGGTCCTTCTTGAGGTTTTCGAACAGGTCGCGCTTGGCTTCGCGGTTTTCGAAGATGGCTTCGATGACCACATCGGCGCGCCTGACGCCTTCGCCTTCCACGTCGGCCCGCAGTCGGAGCTTGGCGGCAGCCACGGCAGTGGGCTTCTTGAGCTTTTTCTTGAAAAGTCCGGACGCGCGCTTCAGGGCCGGCTCGATGTATTTCATCTCGCGGTCCTGCAACGTGACCTCCAGGCCCCGGAGTGCGCACCAGGCGGCAATGTCGCCGCCCATCACGCCGGCGCCGATCACGTGCACCCGCCTGGCCTTGAAGTCGCTCTTCTTGCCCTGGGCTTTGAGGGTTTCCATCAGCCTGAACACCCGCCGCAGATTGGTTGACGTCTCGCCGACCAGCAGTTCCGGGATATTCTCGGCCTCGGCGCGGATCATCGCTTTCTGCGAATCGCCGTGGGCCTCGAATTCATCGATCAGGCGGTACGGCGCGGGGTAGTGTTCGGGCCGTGCCTTGGACCGCGTTTGCTTGCGCATCTGGCCGGCCAGGACCTTGCGCACCGGACCGAACGTGGAGAGCTTGTTGACCACACCGGTGAGCTTGTGCCGGCGCTTCTTCTGCACTGCACGGCGCGCGGCCCAGCGCAACGAGCCGTGGATATCGACGGTCTGGTCGACCAGACCGATGCCGCGTGCGGCCTTGGCCTTGAGCATGCGGCCGGTGAGCATGATCTCCATCGCCTTCATGCCGCCTATGGCCTGGATAGAACGACCCGACCCGCCGTAACCGGGATAGATGCCGAGGTTGACTTCCGGGAAGCCGACCTTTGTCTTGTCGCTGTCCAGCGCGATGCGCCAGTCAAAGCACAGCGCCAGCTCCAGGCCGCCGCCGAGGCAGAAACCCTCGAAGGCCGCCACCTTGGGAAATTTGAGCCCCTCGACGCGATCGAAAAGGTCATGCACCTTGCGGACGTTTTCGGTTAGCAGCGATGCATCCTTGGTCGCATCGAATTCGCGCACGTCGGCGCCGACGATGAAGCTGCCCGGCTTGCCGGACATCAGGACCAGCCCGGCGGGCGCATCCTGTTCGAACAGATCGACGATTTCCCCGAGCTCGGCCAGGACCTCGCGACTGAGGCTGTTGACCTTTTCGCCGTCCCTGTCGATATAAAGCCAGGCGATACCGTCGAGGTCTTTTTCGAGGCGCCAGTGTTTGAATTTATTCTGCTCGCGCGTTGCTGCGGCTTGTGTGGCCATCCGGTTCGAGCTCCATGCGTTGGCGTATCAGTCCAGTTTAACAGGGGAAGGGGCCGGATTAGCAGTCAGGGGATTTCGTAACCTGCTGAACGCAGCCACTGCGCGATGCGGATCAGCGGCATGCCGATCAGCGCAGTTGGGTCGTCGCTCGCAAGCGATTCCAGCAGCGCGATGCCCAGGCTTTCCGAGCGCATCGCCCCGGCGCAGTCGAACGGCTGATCGCGGTCGACGTAGCGTTCGATTTCCGCCTGCGCCAGCGTGCGATAGGTCAGCCGCGTCGGGACGATATCGACCCGCTCGATGCCCGGACCCAGCAACGCAATTCCCGAAAGATAGTCGACCCGCTTGCCCGACATGCGCTGAATCTGCGCAATGGCGCGTTCGCGAGAACCCGGCTTGCCGAGGATGTCATCATCCAGCACCGATACCTGATCGGCGCCTATGATCAGCGCATCCGGATGTCCGGGCGCGACGTGTTGCGCCTTGCCCAGCGCCAGCCGCCGCACCAGAGCTTCTGGCGTTTCGTCCGGCTCGGGTGTCTCGTCGATGCCGCTTGTGGCGGTCGAAAACGGCAGGCCGAGGCGATCGAGCATCTGAGCCCGGTAGGGCGAACCGGAGGCCAGGATCAGCGGTGGTGTGTGTGCGGGAACAGGCATGCGAAAGTCACTCCACTATTGTTGTCGAAAGGATTCGAATGGTATACTGCCCGGCTATGTCGCGTGATTTTCCCGATTGGATCGACGTCGAGCGCGCAGCCCAGGCCGGGCGCCGGTTTGCCGGTGAGGCGAGAATCGAATGGATGCCTCGCGTGGTCGACCTGCTCGACGAGCCGGCGCCGGACGACGAGATCGGCTTCGAAATCTCGGCCGAGCTGGACGGGTCGTCTGGCGCTGCTGATATCGTGCGCCTGGATGTGCAGGTGCACGGGGTTGTGCCGATGACCTGTCAGCGAACGCTGAAGCGTTACTGGCAGCCCATCGACAGCCATTCGTCGGTAGCGGTCGTGGCTGCCGAAGACCAGGTATCGGCATTGCCGGAAAACCTGGAGCCCAAGCTGGTGCCGGAAGGCCGGGTGAAACTGGTCGAACTGGTCGAGGACGAATTGCTGTTGGCGTTGCCACTGGTCCCCAGGGACCCGGCCAGCGCACCGGTCGAGAATGTCGGGGACAGCTTCGACCCGGTCGAGCCGGACGAAAGCGAAAGCCCGTTCGCCGAACTTGCCCGGTTGCGCAAGGCAAAAAACTGAGCGCGACCACAAAACGCGACCAAGAGTAGCGAAGACAGATCGTTGGAAGAAAGCCGGCCGGGAAGGTCCCGGCGCGACGGCAGACAACATCGAAAACGACTTACCGCCGGGCCCGCCCGGCGGAGCAAAGAAACATACTGGAGATAGCCGACATGGCCGTACAAAAAAGCCGAAAGACCCCGTCGCGTCGCGGCATGCGCCGTTCGCACGACAGCCTGACCAGTGCCACGCTCTCCGAAGAGCGTGAAACCGGTGAAATGCACCGCCGGCACCACGTGAGCGCCGAAGGTTTCTACCGCGGCCGCCAGGTCGTGGAAGTGGCCGAAGAAATCGAAGACGTCGAAGACCAGGAATAACGCGCCCCACCCGGCGCGGTCTGCACGTCGACGGGGCTGTCCGGGCGTGCGCCTGATTCGATGAACCGAAACCAGCGTGATCGCGCCGGGGCGCTCGCTCCCCGAAGCGCTGATGATGTTGCCGGCAACGGCAATCGCGAGATGTGCATCTGCGTCGACGCGATGGGCGCCGACTTCGCGCCTGCATATGCAGTCGAAGCCGCGGCACTTGCGCTTGGCGCCGACGATCGCCTGAGCCTTCAGGTC
>Ga0209942_1001419_pt1 | contig 13011 bp, 12 predicted proteins | sample SalPonR1_A_D2_MG_FD_185695 | JGI IMG/M metagenome (GOLD analysis project Ga0209942, IMG submission 185695) | Salt pond soil microbial communities from South San Francisco under conditions of wetland restoration - Salt Pond MetaG R1_A_D2_MG... ... | reverse complement strand
AAAATATCGATATTAGAGCTAAAAATATAATTATTCAAAAAGTAAATAGCCAAGTTTTAGATGAAAAACTTAGATTAAAAATTGATACCATATCTGAAGGAGAAGCTGTAATATGTTTTGAGGCTAAATGTAATGAGGGAACTTGGGAAAAGAATAGCGCTAAAGCTAGAACACGTTATTATATAAATGGAAAAGAAGTAGAATTTAGTGTTGGAAATTTTTGGATAGAAATACTTGATCAAAATGCTACACTTAAGTACTAAAATTAATTTATTTTTACAATAATTAACCTGTCTTTATTGCTATAATCTTTAATAATATTAATCTTAGGATGTAAAAAAGTATTATTAATTTCCCTTATAAAATCATTCTTTTGTCCTGGATTTATTTCCATAGCAATTATTATATTCTTATTATTATCTACTTTTGATTTTATTTCTTTAAGTAATCTAAAATAATGACCTAGACCATTGTTTTGTGAGTATAGAGCCAATTGTGGCTCTTTTTTTATGCTTTTTTCCTTCATTTCCTGACTGTTTAGGTAGGGAAGGTTAGCTAAAATGAATATATTTTGGTATTTATCAAATATATTATTATTTATTTTAGATAATAAATCGCTATTTTTAAATTCAATCTTACTTAAAACTTCATGTTTTTTAGCATTTTTTTTAGCAACTTTTAAAGCGCTAATACTAATATCAGTTGCTAAGAAGTGATAGTTATTAAAGGTTTTTAAGTTTAAATTATTTATTAAACTTATTATTAAAGCACCAGAGCCTGTACCAATATCTATTGATAAGCTACTGTTATAATCAAAATCTTTAAAGTAATCGATAAATAATTCAGATTCAGGGCGGGGAATTAAAACTTTTTTATTAACAAAAAAATTTAAATTATAGAAATGTCTTTCTTTAAGAAGATAAGCTAAAGGAGTATTTTGGGTTCTTTTTTGACACAAATAGGCAATCCTTATAGCAGTGAAAAGACTCACTTTATTGTTAGGATGTGAAATAATGTATGTTCTATCTTTTTTTAGTATATAAGCTAGAAGAAGTTCAGCTTCAAAATAAGGCTTCTCAATGGAAGCCTCTTTTAACTTTTGATAACAGTATTTAATTAGTTTATGAATTGTCATCTTCTTTATTTAATTCTTTTTGGGCTTGTTTTAAGGAATTGATAATATCTTCTATATCTCCATCCATTATTTTTTCAAGTCCATGCCATGATTTTTTAATTCTATGATCAGTAATTCTATCTTGAGGGAAATTATATGTTCTTACTTTATCACTACGATCACCTGAGCCAACTTGCTTCTTTCTTATACTTGAATCTTTCTCTCTTTTTTCCTCTTCTTGCTTAGCTAAAAGTCTAGATCTTAAAACCTGCATAGCCTTATCTTTATTTTGATGCTGTGATTTTTGATCTTGACAACTTACCACTAAGCCTGAAGGAATATGAGTTAATCTAATAGCTGATTGAGTAGTATTTACACTTTGTCCTCCTGGTCCAGAAGAACAAAAGGTATCAACCTTAACATCATTAAGGTTAATTTCTAAATCTACTTCTTCAGCCTCTGGTAGCACAGCTAGAGTGGCTGCGGAAGTATGAATTCTGCCACTTTTTTCAGTTTCAGGAATCCTTTGTACTCTATGAGTACCTGCTTCATATTTGAAATGAGCATAAGCATTTTCTCCGCTAACTGAGAAAGTTATTTCTTTATAGCCACCAATACCAATAGGATTGGAGTTTAATATTTCACTTTTAAAGTTTTGTCTTTCGCAATACCGACTGTACATCCTAAAAAGGTCAGCTACAAATAAAGCTGACTCATCACCACCTGTACCAGCTCTAATTTCAATAATAGCGTTTTTTGTATCATTAGGGTCGTCTGGGTTTAATTTTTCATCAAGAATATTATCTAGTTTTTCAATTTCTTGCTTTAGACTTTCATTTTCCTCTTCAGTCATTTCCTTCATGTCATCATCTAAATCTGAATTGAGCATATTTTCATTCTCTTCTAGTTGTTTTTGCTTTTCTTCTAAAGATATAACAAGTTCATACAGTTCTTTTATTTTAGAGTGTTCTTGAGAAACTTTTTTAAGTTTATCAGGATCTTGATTGACTTCTGGATCTGATAACTGAGCTTCTAATTCCTTAAATTTTGTTTTTATTTCTTCAAACATGTTTATATTAAATAATACATTATTTATATACTAGACTATATATTAATATTAACCTTTTTTATTAATATATGCAAAAAAACAGTCTTTTAAAATATTTTAAATACAAAAAATATTAAATAAAGACTGCTTTTTTATTTTTCTTCTGCTTTTTTAGCCGCTCTTTTAGCTCTTTTTGCCTTTTTACCAACTCTAGATTTAGATAATTCTTTTTGAGTTTCTTTTTTAGCTTGAAATTTTTCAACTCTTCTAGCAGAGTCAACTAATTTCTGCTTACCAGTATAAAAAGGATGACAATTAGAGCAAAGCTCAACTTTAATATCACCAACGGTTGAACCGGTAGTGAAGGTATTACCACAAGCACATTGTACTTTAATCTCTTGATTATATTGTGGGTGTATGTCTTTTTTCATATTATTTTTATACAAATAAAAAAACGAATTCTTTCGCATGAGTTTTATAATATCACCTATATAAAAATTAATCAAGTGCTAGTTATTAAATAAAGTTTTTGTTATAATATCAGTATGACAAAAATAAATAATATTGCCAAAAATACCTCATATTTAACTTTAGCATTAATAGGTCAAAAGATAATATCTTTTACCTATTTTACTATTTTAGCAAATAATTTGGCTCCTGAACAATTAGGAAAATATTATTTAGCTATTTCGTTTACTACTATCTTCGCCATTTTTATTGACTTGGGTTTAATTAATGTTTTAACCAGGGAAGTAGCTAAAAGACCATTTGAATCTAATAAACTATTGGCTAATGTTTTGAGTTTGAAAATACCTTTATCTATTTTAACTGTTGGAGCAGTAATTTTAACTACTTATCTTTTAGGTTATGAAACTCTAACTAAGTACTTAGTATATATTTCTTCAATTAGTATGATACTTGATTCCTTTACTACTACCTTTTTTGCAGTTAGTAGAGGTCATCATAATCTTTTGTATGAAAGTATCGCTTCTATATTGTTTCAATTGATAGTTATGGGCTTTGGTCTTTGGGCTTTATATTCAGGTTTTAGTCTTTTGTATATTATGTTAGCTTTAGCAATTGCTAGTTTATTTAATTTTATCTATTCTTCCTTAATTTTAAGATTTAAAATAGGTGTTAAAATTAATTTGCAATATGATAAAAAGTTTTTATGGACGTTAGTTAAGCTAGCTATTCCTTTTGCTGGATATGCTATTTTTCAAAGATTATATACTTATTTAGATTCAGTGCTACTTTCAATTTTAGCTAATGAAATGTATGTAGGTATATATCAGATACCTTTTAAAATTATCTTTGCCTTACAGTTTCTACCACTAGCTTTTGTAGCTTCACTTTACCCAGCTCTTAGTCATTATTGGCTACACAATAAAGAACAACTTCTAGTTTCATTTAAAAGGGCTTTAAATTATTTAATGATTATATCAGTGCCTATAATATTTGGTACTATCGTTTTAGCTGATAAAATAATAATGCTATTTGATAGCGCCTATAATCAAGCCACATTACCATTGCAAATTATTATCATAGCCCTAGTTTTTATTTTCTTAAATTATCCTATTGGTTCACTTTTAAATGCCTGTGATAGACAGAAAAGAAACACTTATAATATGGGGCTAACTGTAGTTTTAAGTGTTTTTCTTAACCTTATATTAATACCAATGTATCAAGCAGTTGGTGCTGCTATTACTGTACTTGTTAGTAATATGTTTATGTTTTTCTTAGGTTTGTATTATAGTAGTAAGATAATGGACCTTAAATTAAAGTCTAACTTTATTGTTTTTTTAAAGACTTTAGCCTCTGCTATAATAATGGCCGGCTTAATTTATTACTTAAAAAACTACTTTCATGTAATTATTTTAGTTTTAATAGCAATATTAGTTTATTTTCTTTTTATCTTTATTTTTAAGGCAATAAAGAAAGAGGATGTCTTTAGTATATATAGATCATTAATTAAAAAAGGGAAACTATGAGAATACTTCTGTGCACATTAGAATATCCACCACACCAAGGCGGGGTAGCAAATTATTATTATAATCTAAAAAAACACTGGCCTGAAGCTGATAATTTTTTAGTGCTTGATAACAATAATAATGAATTGTTATCTAAAAAAAGACTACCTTTAAGATGGTTAAAGTCTTTATTTTCTATATATAATTATTACAAAAAAAAGAAAGCAGACTACTTATTAATTGGTCAAATTCTACCACTAGGAACTGTAGCTTTAATCTTAAAAACACTTTTTAATATTAACTATGGCCTAGTTATTCATGGTATGGATTTTAGTTATGCTATTAAAACTAAAAGAAAAAAAGTTATAACAAAAAAAATACTTAGAAAAGCAAAACATATTATTTCAGCTAATACCTACACTAAAGATCTTATACTTAAGTTTTTACCTGAATTAAAAGATAAAATTAGGATTGTTAATCCAGGGGTTAAAGCAGAAAAAGTAGATATGCAAACAGTAGAAACTATAAAAAAAGATTATAATTTAGAAAATAAAATAATTATCTATAGTTTAGGTAGACTTGTTAAAAGAAAAGGTTTTGATAGTGTAATTAAAGCTATTGATAGTTTAGATAAAAGTATTAAAGAAAGTTTAGTTTATGTTGTTTCCGGTAGTGGTGCAGAAGAAGATAATTTAAAAAAACAAGCACAAAATAAAGATTTTAATATTATTTTTACAGGCTCTATTTCTGATACTAAGAAGTGGTCATGGCTTCATTTATGTGATATATTTGTAATGCCTTCTAAAGATATTAATGGTGATTTTGAAGGTTTTGGTATAGTTTTTTTAGAGTCAGCTTTAAGTAAGACTCCGGCAATAGGTTCTCTAAGTGGAGGTATAAAAGATGCAATTAAAGATGGTGACAGCGGATTTTTAGTGGCAGAAAATGATATTAAGGCTTTAGCTGATAAAATTAAAATCTTGGTGAATAATAAAAAGTTAAGACAGGAGATGGGGAACTACGCTTACCTAAGAGCTAATGATAAGTTTAATTGGTCAAAGCAAGCTAGATTATTTTATAATATAATAAATAAATAAATATATGATATCAATTATCATTCCAGTATATAATCAAGGAAAAAAAATAATAGATACACTTGAGAGTTTAGTAAGACAAAGTTATCAAGACTTTGAAATTATAATTGTTAATGATGCTTCTAGTGATGATATTATAAGTAGATTTGAGAACTTTCTTAAGAATCATCAAATAAAGCAAAGGGTTTTATTTTTAAATAATCAAAAAAACTTAGGCGCTCCAACCTCTCGAAATAAAGGTTATGAAAATTCAAAGGGTGAATATATATTATTTTGTGATGCTGACGCTGTTTTAGAGCCTCAAGCACTGGAAACAATGATTTTAGCTTTGGATAATAATAGAGAGGTTGACTTTGTTTATAGTTCTTTCAAATGGGGTAGAAAGCTATTTAAATTAGAAGAATTTTCCCTTGAAAGACTTAAACAAGCGCCTTTTATTCACACTATGTCAATGCTTAGAAGGGAAGCTATGCCAGCAAAAGGCTGGGATGAGAGTTTAAAGAAACTTCAAGATTGGGATTTTTTCTTAACTATTGCTGAAAATGGTAAAAAGGGAATGTTTATAGATAAAGTCTTATTTACAGTAAAACCTGGTGGAACTATCAGCTCTTGGGTGCCTAGTTTTTTCTATAAACTATTTCCATCCTTACCTGTAGTTAAGAAATATAACAGAGCTGTAGATATTGTTAAAAAGAAACACAATCTATGAATTTAAGAATTAATGAAATTATAAATAAAAGATTTTATTATTTAATCTTAGCTTTGTTTTTAATTGAATCTTTATCTTTTTTAAGTTATTTTCTTCCTTTTCTTAGAGAAATTAGTTTTTTTATCATATTTCTTACAGTAGCTTTCTTGGCCATTAAAGACTTAAGATATGCTTTATATGTAATTATAGTTGAATTAATTATTGGTTCTCATGGCTATATTTTCTTTAGTGAATTTTTTAATTTTGAGCTTTCAATTCGTATTGCCATGTGGTTAGTAGTAATGATAGTGTGGTTTATAAAATATATAATTAGTCTAAAAAATTATTTGCAAACACCGATTAAAGAGAGAAAAACTCATAGCATCTCCTATTTTTTTGCTTATTTTCCAGCCTTTTTACTTTTAGCTTTATTCATTTTAATTGCCACTGTTAAAGGAGTAGTAGTAAGTGATGATTTAAGTGTTTGGTTTAATGATTTTAATTCTTGGTTATATTTTTTAATACTTCTACCACTTATTTATATCTTTAGAAATAATAATATTAAAGATTTAATTAGAGATATAATAAGCATATTTTTAGCAAGTGTTACTTGGATGTCATTAAAAACATTAATACTTTTATTTTTCTTCTCTCACAATTTACCAATAATTGAACCTTTGTATGCTTGGAGTAGACAGTATTTATTAGCTGAAATAACTGTTTTGCCTAGCGGTTTTTATAGAATATTCTTTCAATCACATATTTATACTTTAATGCTAATAGTTATAGGCTTATTCAGTTTAAATGATTGGAAGAATATAACTAAAAAGGAAGCTTATATATTAATAACTATCTTTGCACTAACTTTATCTTCAATTCTTTTAAGCTTATCAAGAAGTCTTTGGGTAGGACTATTGCTTAGCTTATTAGTTTGGTTTGTTTATATAATTAAAAAGGATAAAAAAAAGATTGTTTATTATAATTTATCAAAATTACTACTTATTAGTGTATCAGCAGTGTTTTTAATTGTGGCAGTGATAAATATACCTTTACCAGGATATAGTGCTAATTTTAATGCCGGTAGAGTTTTTAAAGATAGAGCTAAAATTATGAATAACGAAGAAGCTGCTGTTTCTTCTCGTTGGTCATTGCTTACTCCTATGTCTCAAGAAATAATTAAATCACCTATTATAGGTCATGGTTTTGGTAAGGAAATTACCTATATTTCTCAAGATCCTAGAGTTTTAGAAAAAGATAATAATGGAAAATATACAACTTATGCTTTTGAATGGGGCTGGTTTAGTATTTGGCTTAAGATGGGATTTTTAGGGCTGTTAGCGTATCTGTGGCTGTTTTATAGAGTGATTTCTGAGGCTTTTAAAACCAAGCACGATCAACCATATATTTGGGCTTTAGGTTTGAGTTTGTTTGCTCTTATGGCTGTGAATTTTTTTACCCCTTATCTCAATCATCCATTAGGTATAATGTATTTAATATTAGTTAGTTTAATAGTTTCCAGTAGTAGAGAATATTATTTAAAAAATTAAAAATACATGAAAAAATACTCATTAGAAATAATTGTTTTTATCAGTGGAGCTATGCTTATGATACTTGAGTTAGTGGGTTCAAGAGTGGTAGCTCCTTACGTGGGTACCTCAACTTTTGTTTGGACTAGTTTAATTGGCGTAATTTTGGCTAGTTTAAGTCTAGGTTATTATTTAGGTGGTAAGTTTGCTGACAAAAATTCTAAAGCAGAAAAACTTGCCTGGATTATCTTTATTGCCTCGGTTCTAATAGTATTAACTTGGATTATTAAAGATGAGGTTATGCTCATAACTAGTTTCATTAGTGATAATCGTTTTAGAGCCTTATTTAGTGCTATCATACTTTTTGTACCAGCAAGCTTATTTTTAGGTATGGTCTCACCTTATGCCTTTAAACTAAAGCTATCTAGTTTAGATACTAGTGGAGAAACTGCTGGTACTTTATACGCGCTCTCCACACTAGGAAGTATTATTGGCACCTTTTTAGCAGGTTTTTATTTAATACCAAGTTTAGGTACTCAAAAATTGTTAATACTTATAGCCCTTGTTTTAGCTTTGAATACTTTATTAATTAAGGAGGGGCGCTTATGGTATCTTAGAGTTTTATACTCTTTTATTTTAGCTATACTGTTATTTTTTAACTTAAATACTGTTGATGTGCAGGCTAAAAACTTTATTGATTTAGATACAGAGTATAGTCGTGTCTTCATATATGATACTGAGATAAAAGGTAAAGAGGTAAAAGTACTGCTAAGAGATGATAAGTTTCACAGTGCTAAGTATTTAAATAGTGATGAACTGGTTTTTGATTATACTAATTATTATAATTTAGCTTTAAAGCTATTGCCAGCTAGTCATAAAACATTAATGATAGGTGGTGCCGCTTACTCCTATCCGCAATTTCTCTTAAATTATTATCCTGATTTAGATGTTGATGTGGTAGAGATTGATCCAAAACTTACAAAACTAGCTAAAAAGTATTTTGGTTTAAAAGATGATGATAATTTAAATATATATCACAACGATGCCAGGATATATATTGATAACAATAAAAAAAAGTATGATATTATTTATGGTGATGCTTTTTCTTCTCACTATAGCGTACCTTATCATCTAACAACTTTAGAGTTTAATAGGAAATTATATGATTCATTAAATAGTGAGGGTATTTATATTATGAATATTATTTCCTCAATTGATGGTCCTAAATCACAGTATTTCAAAGCACAATATAATACGACTGCTAGCGTTTTTGATGAGATACTAGTTTTTCCTGTATTAAATAAAGAGGATGAGGATATGGTACAAAATATAATCCTTTTAGCGTATAAAGGTGATAAAGATAAGAATTATTTAATTAATAGTTTACAAAACAGCAAGTATATAAATAATCTTTATTTAACTAATGATTTTGATTTTAATATAATATTAACCGATGACTACGCTCCAGTAGAATATTATATTAATAAAATTAAATAAGTATTGATATATTTAAGATTATATTGTATAGTAATAATCAATAAAAATTATCTTAAAATTATGTCAGAACAAATTATTTCACAAGATGGATACAATAAATTAAAAAATGAATTAGATTATTTATTAACCACTAAAAGAAGGGAGATTGCCGATAGAATTGAAAGAGCTAAAGAATTAGGTGATTTAAGTGAGAACGCTGAATATAGTGAAGCAAAGGATGCTCAATCCTTAAATGATACTAATATAATGGAAATTTCAAATACATTAAAAAATGTTACTGTAGTTGATAACAAAAAATCTAAAAATGAGATAGGTATGGGTTCTATAGTAACAGCAAAAAATGGTCAAAAAGAAAAGAAATTTACTATTGTTAGTTTTAACGAAGCTGATCCTCTAGAAGGTAAAATCTCTAATGAATCACCACTTGGTTTAGCATTTTTAGAAAAAAAGAAAGGTGAAGAAGTGATTGTGAGAACTCCTAAAGGGGAAGTTAAATACAAAATTATTAAAATTGAATAATATGGAAAATAAAAGTATTAACGAGAGAGAAGACAGATTAAAAAAGTTAAATAATTTAAAGGATTTAAATATTAATCCCTATCCTGCTAAATCAAGCAGGGATACTTATGTTAAAGAATTTGTTAATAATTTTGATAAATTAAATAGTGAACAAAAACAAATTACTATAGCAGGAAGAATTAGATCTCTTAGATCTCATGGAAATTTATCTTTTATTAACTTAGAAGATGAGTCTGGAACTGTGCAAGTAGTTATGTCTAAAAAAGAATTAAATAATATTGATGATTATAAGGTTTTTAGTAAAAATATAGATAATGGTGACTTTATACAATTTAGTGGAGTGGCTTTTATAACTCACAAAGGTGAAAATAGTCTTTTGTGTAAAGATTTTAAAATATTAAGCAAAACTCTTAGACCTATACCTGATGCCTGGTATGGCCTTAAAGATGAAGAAGAAAGATATAGAAAAAGATATTTAGATATACTTTTAAACCCAGACCTTAGAGACATGATTAAAAAGAGAGCTAAGTTTTGGCAGTCTATGCGCCAGTTTATGCTTAATAAAGGCTTTCTTGAGGTGGAAACACCAGTCTTAGAAACAACGCCTGGTGGTGCGGATGCTGAAGGCTTTATAACTCATCACAATGCGCTAGATATTGATGTTTTTTTAAGAATTTCAACTGGAGAGCTTTGGCAGAAGAAATTAATGGTAGCTGGTTTTGAAAAGACTTTTGAGATAGGTAGACAGTTTAGAAATGAGGGTATGGATGCTGAACATTTGCAAGACTACACCCAAATTGAATTTTACCTTGCTTATGCTGACTATGAAAAAGGTATGGAAATAGTGGAAGAGATGTATAAATATGTAGCAAAGGAAACATTTGATACTTTAAAGTTTAAAATCAGAGGCTTTAATATTGATTTAGGTAAAAAATGGGAAAGATATGATTATAGAGAAACAGTTAAAGAGAAAACTGGTATTGATATTTTAGATACTAATGAAAGAGAAATTAAAGCTAAACTTGATGAATTAAATGTGAAATATGATAAGAAAGGCTTTAACATTACCAGAGCTATAGATAATCTTTGGAAGTACTGTAGAAAGCAAATTGCCGGTCCAGGTTTTTTAGTTGGTGTTCCAATTACTGTTTCACCACTGGCTAAACAAGATGATAATCACCCTGAGATAGCTCAAAGATTTCAACCTATCATTGCTGGCTCAGAGTTAGGAAATGGTTATAGCGAGTTAAACAATCCTATTGAACAAGAAAAGCGCTTTAAAGAGCAACAAAAACTAAGAGAAGCAGGGGACAAAGAAGCACAAATGCATGATAAAGGCTTTGTAGAGGCTCTAGAATATGGCATGCCACCTACTTGTGGTTTTGGTACTAGTGAGAGACTATTCTCATTTTTAATGGATAAATCAGCTAGAGAAGCACAAATATTTCCACTTCTAAGACCTAAGAAATAGTTTCTTAATTATATAAACAATAATTAAATACAATAAATGCTAGTACCTAAATACTAGCACTATTCGGGGATCGTCTAATGGTAGGACGCCTGGTTCTGGTCCAGGTAATCGGGGTTCGAATCCCTGTCCCCGAGCAAATCAAAAAATAAACTAATGTTAGTCTATTTTTAATTTAATAATTCTGTCTTTTTACAGAAATAGTTATTAATGATATATTAGTATAATTCGTTTTTTAACATAAACAATAATTAAATATAGGAGATTTTACCATGAAAGTTGAAACATCAGAATTACAAAAACTATTTGAAGTAATGGAAGAAAAAAACCTTTCAATCACTGACGTTATTGCCATTGTACAGGGAAAAAATGAAGACAAAGAAATGCAACTATCATCAAAAGGATTGCCCTTTACCGTTGACTATTCTCTGACAGTAGAAGAAATGATGGGGAAGGCAAAATTAGTTAATAGTAACGTTACTTCTGCCAATTTCCCAATACCCAAGGAATTAGCTGGAAAAAAAGTTGATAAAATTGCAGATTTACTTGATTTCAATCGTTTTATAAGTAGCGATGATGCTATTACTGAGACAAGTGAAAAAAATTGCGACTCTGCCACTATTTTTGAACAACTAGCTTTTGCAGCCACCTATCCTGATTTAGGAAAAAAATTTCCTATTGTAGCTTTGGGTACTGTTTGGCGTGATGCCAGTGACGATCGTCTTGTGCCTGATCTCTATTTCGATGACAACAAGCGTAAGTTTTATTTGGTTAGGTTTAGCACTGACTGGGGTGACTATTGCCGTTTCTTGGGCGTTCGCAAGTAGTCCTGGGATTCTTGATCTCTTGGCACTTTTGAAGACTTGGACACCTTGCTCTTGAGCAATTAAATCCGCAAAAACTTTTAAATCCCGTTTCTCATGTAGATCGGGATTTTTTCTTTATCTAAAATTATGTTAGGATAATTATGAAAATTGAGCGAATCAGCCTGCGGTCAAGGCTTCAGGCGGTTTAGTTTCTAAAATAATATTCTTTCAGAATGATTGTTGGAATTCCCAACTTTTTGTAATTACTTTTGATTTAAATAATAAATTAAAAACAATAAATAAAAAAAGTCAAGAAATATTTGGTCCAAATTATACAGCTCTTGATAAAAATTGGGTTTCTAATTTTGTTGATAAAAAAGATAGAGAAAAAACCAATAATTTATTAAATATCGTAAGTTCTAAAAATATAACTAGTGATGCTCTTTATAATATAATTACGACTTTTAAACATAAAAAGAAAAATATTATTTGGCATTTTAGTTGTTTAAAAAATAACATTGGGTGTCCTTTATCTATTTTAGGAGCTCGCGTTGATATAACTGAACTTATGAAAGCTAAGTCTAAAATAGGCCAACTTAAATAATTAAATGAATTAAAAAATGAAGTAATGAATATTGCGACTCATGAACTTAAAACTCCGCTTGTTTCAATTATTGATTTGTCTGAAGTTATGAAAAATAATTCAAAAAAAATACCATCTAAATATCAAGAGTATATTTCTATTATAAATTTTGAGGATCAAAAATTAAATCACCTTATTAAAAAGATATTATCCGTTACTCGTAATGAACATGGGGAGATTGAGCTCAATCTTAAAAATATTGATGTAAGAGAAATGATTTCATCTTTAAAGCCATTATTAAAAATGCTAACTAAAAGAAGTGAGTCTAAAATTGAAATTAAAAATAATTTTAAAGCTGAAGGGAAGGATAATTTAAAAATTGAGGTTATTGATGAAAGAGAAAGAATTTCTAAGGATTTACAGGAAAAGATATTTACTAAATTTTCCCAATTAGAACCTTCTTTAACACGTTCTCAAGGAGGTATGGATCCAGGGCTTTATATTTCTAAACAAAATGTTGAGGCCTTGGGAGGAAAAATTGGTTTTGAATATAAAAAAAAATAAAGGATCAAATTTTTATTTTATAATTTTAATCAATACAAAAAGGAATATAATTAAAAAATAGTTGATTATTTTTAAAAGATAATTTATTAGTTATTATAAATAAATTAAATAAAATTAAAATATATGAAAATTTT
>Ga0209942_1001416_pt1 | contig 13029 bp, 10 predicted proteins | sample SalPonR1_A_D2_MG_FD_185695 | JGI IMG/M metagenome (GOLD analysis project Ga0209942, IMG submission 185695) | Salt pond soil microbial communities from South San Francisco under conditions of wetland restoration - Salt Pond MetaG R1_A_D2_MG... ... | reverse complement strand
GCGCCCCGGCGAGGAGATCCTGGAAATCATCCCGCTCGACGAGGCGCTGCATGTCGAGGCGCGGGTCGAGCCGCGCGACATCGCCAATATCCGGCGCGGGCAGGAGGCGACGATCAAGCTGACGGCCTATGACTACACGATCTACGGCACGCTCAAGGGCCGGGTGGATTTCATATCTGCGGACACGTTCAAGGACGAGCGCGCCCGCGACCCCGACGGCAACCCGCATTACAAGGTGACGCTGCTGGTGGATATGGGCGCGCTGACCGCGCGGCAGGCGGGGATCGAGATCCGGCCCGGCATGCAGGCGGATGTGGAATTGCACACCGGCGAGAAGACGGTGCTGCAATACCTGCTCAAGCCGCTTTACAAAAGCCAGGAGGCGCTGCGCGAGCCGTAGGAGCATTCGCCTGACGCTATCAGTCGTTAAGCCGCCCCGGCGCGGAACAAGGCCGAAGGCCGCCGCGCCATCGGTCATGCCAGAGGCATGCTTTCAGCATGACCCGCCCCCCGGACTGGCGATTTGTCCGAGCTAGCGCTTCCATCAGGCCTTTTTCGGGCTGGCGGACATAAAGTGACCTTAAACATCGTCAGATCGCCAGCCCGCGGCCTGACGATGGCGCGTCTGGAGCTAATGATCACTGGCTGGCAATCCGGCCGCAGTGCCAACTGGCCTGCGCTCCGTCTTCAGCCCGCCAATTGGCCCTCATAGACCGGCTCCAGCGTGGGGGTCTCGAACAGCGACGAGACCGAGGTGCCGTTCCAGATGTTGAGAATCGCCTGCGCAAAGACCGGGGCGGTCGGGATGATGCGGATGTTGGGCGTGGCCTTGACCGCCTCGGTGGGCTGGATCGTGTCAGTGATGACCATGGATTTCATCACCGAATTGGTGATCCGCTCGACCGCCGGGCCGGACATGACGCCATGTGTGGTATAGGCGTGCACCTCGCGCGCGCCGTTGTCGATCAGCAATTGCGCCGCCTTGCACATGGTGCCGGCGGTGTCGCACATGTCATCGACGATGATGCAGATCTTGTCGCTCACATCGCCGATCACCGTCATCTCGGCGACTTCACCGGCCTTTTCGCGACGCTTATCGACGATCGAGAGCGGCGCCTCGATCCGCTTGGCCAACTCGCGCGCCCGCGCCACGCCGCCCACATCGGGCGAGACGATCATCACGTCCTCCATCGCGCCCTTGAACTGGGTCATGATGTCGAGCGCGAAGATCGGCGAGGCGTAGAGGTTGTCCACCGGGATATCGAAGAACCCCTGAATCTGGGCGGCGTGCAGGTCCATGGTCAGCACCCGCTCGATCCCGGCCTCGACGATCATGTTGGCCACCAGCTTGGCTGAAATCGGGGTGCGCGCCTTGGACCGGCGATCCTGCCTTGCATAGCCGAAATAGGGGATCACGGCGGTGATGCGTTTGGCCGAGGAGCGGCGCAGCGCGTCGGACATGATCAGCAGTTCCATCAGGTTGTCATTGGCCGGGTTCGAGGTGGGCTGGATTATGAACATGTCCTCGCCGCGCACGTTCTCGTAGACCTCGACAAAGATCTCCTGATCGTTGAACCGCTCGATCCGCGCCTCGCAGAGCCCCACATCAACCCCCCGATGCATCGACATGCGCCGCGCGATGGCCTTGGCGAGTGGCATGTTGGCATTGCCGGAAATCAGCTTGGGTTGCGGCGTGGAAGGCATGATGTGGTCCCCGGAATGATCCATGTGACAGATTCGTGATGTTGCACACCGCTTAGCATGCGCCTAACGTCCCGCAAAGCGATGCGAACGGAGAGCGCGGTGAAATGGCCCATATTGATTATTATTTCTCGACCTTGTCGCCCTTTGCCTACCTGGCAGGATCGGAGCTGGAGCAGGTCGCGGCCCGGCACGGGGCAAGCGTGACCTACAAGCCGCTCGACATCATGGCCCTCTTTGCGCGCACCGGGGGCACGCCGCCCGCGGAACGGCACCCCGCGCGCAATGCCTACCGCGCGCAGGACTTGCCGCGGCAGGCGGCACGGCGCGGCCTGCCGCTCAATCTCAAACCGGCGCACTGGCCGACCAATCCGGCGCCCTCGTCCTACGCGATCATCGCGGCGCAGAACGCGGGCGGGGGCGATGTCGGCGCGCTGGTGCAATCGGTGCTGCGCGCCTGCTGGGCCGAGGAGCGTGACATCGCGGAGGATGCGGTGGTGCGCGACTGCCTCGAACAGGCGGGGTTCGATCCGGCGCTCGCCGACTCCGGCCTGCTGAGCGGGGCCGAAACCTATGCCGCCAATCTCGAAGAGGCGGTCAATGCAGGTGTGTTCGGCGCGCCGTTCTACGTGGTCGATAGCGGTCAGTCGTTCTGGGGGCAGGACCGGCTGGAAGATCTCGACCTGCACCTCGCAGGCAAGCTCTGAGGTCATGCCGACGGCGAGCCGCGCGGGCCACCCGACCTACTGGACAGAGTTCGGACGCGGACGGCGCGCAGCGCTGGGGCTGCATTGCTCGCTGTCGCATTCCGGCAGCTGGAGCGGCATCATGCGCGGCCTTGGCGGCGTGCTGCACCTGACGGCCCCCGATCTGCCGGGGCACGGGCAGAGCGCGCCCTGGGACGGCGCGGACGAGATACAGAGGCTGAGCACCGCAATGGCGGCTGAGTTCCTGACCGGCCCCACCGATATCATCGGTCATTCCTTTGGCGCGACCGTGGCGCTGCGGTTGGCGGTGGAACATCCCGGGCTGGTTCGGTCGCTGGTCCTCTACGAGCCGGTGTTCTTCGCCGTGGCGCTGGCCGATCATCCGCAGATGCGGGCGCGCCACGCGGTCGAAATGTCGGGCTATGCCAAGGGAATCGCGGCGGGGGACATGGCGGCGGCCGCACAGGCCTTCCTGCGGGTCTGGGGCGACGGGCGCGCCTGGGACGATCTGCCCGGCGCGGTGCGCGCGGGGCTGGCGGCGCAGATGCCGCTGATCGAGGCGGCGGGCCCGGCGCTCTACGAGGATGCGGGCGGCATGCTGGCCAGTGGCGCGCTGGCCCGCGTCGCGGCGCCGGTGCTGCTGTTGGAGGGCAGCGCATCACCCGCGATTGTCACGGCGATCAACGAGGGGCTGGCGGCGCGCCTGCCGCAGGCCGCGCGCGCGGTGATCGCGGGGGCCGGGCATATGGGGCCGATGACCCATCCCCGGCAGACCGGCGCGGAAGTGCTGCGGTTTCTGGCCGAGACCTGAGCCGGGCGACACGCGCTTTGCAAAGCGCGTGGCAATGCGGTTGCAAACGCCTTGCGCGGCGGGCCGGGTCAGCCCGAGCAGCTGGCCCCGCCGAGGACGCAGAACTTGGCGCAATGCGGGTGGTTGAGGGCGACATCGCGCTCGGCCTCTTCGAGGCTTTCGCCCAGCTCGAATTCCGGCGCATAGGGCAGCAGCGTGCAGGCCAGCACGGCCGGTTTTTCGGCCCCCCTGCGTTTCACGACCATGCGCGAAGAGGCGCACATCACGTCGCGCGGCGACTTGCCCAGGATGTCCCAGCACGCGGTGGTGATCTCGGGGACTTCGGCGCTCTCGTCCATTTCGGGAAAGAGGACGGTCGCGCCGGGATCATGCGCGTCGATCTCGAACCCGTGTTCGGCATAGAGCCGGGCATAGCCCGCGCGCGACTCCGCCTCGGTCTCGCCCCAGACGGTGCGGCCGGCCACGGTCATGCGGATGCCGTTGTCGCGCAGCCAGCACATGCCGTCGATGGTTCTGGCAAAGGTGCCCGGCCCGCGCTCCTCGTCATGGCAGGCCTCGGACCAGTGATCGACCGAGATGCGCAGGGTCAGCTTGTCGCGCCATGTCTGCGCCAGATCAAGCAGGCCCGCGCGCATCGTCTTGCGCATCATCGGGCGCATCGCATTGGTGAGGATCAGCACCTCGTAGCCCTCTTCCAGGGCCGCCCGTGCCATGCCGATCATCTGCGGATTCATGAACGGCTCGCCGCCGGTGAAACCGATCTCGGTAACCGGCCAGTCGCGCGCGCGGATCTGGTCGAGATAATCGCGCACTTCCGATTCGGTGATGTAGACGAGCGCGTCATTCGTGGGCGAGGAGAGGATATAGCAATTCCGGCATTCGATGTTGCACAGGGTCCCGGTGTTGAACCACAGCGTTTCGGGATGGCTGAGCGGCACGGTGGCGCGCGGCTGGCCATCGGCCGTGCGCGCGGCATCCTGAAACTTGCCTTGATTGGCGGGGATATTGAGACTGTCTTTCATGCGTTGCATCGCTCCTTTCCGGATATGTGTGAGCTATCTCTCGCGATCTGGCAAGGGAAGGGCGCTGACGCCATTGTGAAGCCGCAGCGACATGTTACAGTCGTGCCGATACGCGCACCGCCCAAGAGATGGGCGCGCGGCAATCTGAGGAGGCAGGCATGGCGTCTCGGGTGATCCCGGTCGATCCGTTCGATCTGGTGGTGTTCGGCGGCACGGGCGATCTGGCGCGGCGCAAGATCCTGCCCGCGCTTTTTCGCCGCTACGTCGCCGGTCAGATCGAGGGCGACGTGCGCCTGATCGGGGCGGCGCGCAGCGAGATGGATGCGACGGCCTATCGCGAGATGGTCCGCGAGGCGATCCTTGAATTCGGCGGCGAGGAAGCGGGCCGCAAGACCGATCTCTCGGCGTTTCTCAAGATGCTGGATTACGTGACCCTTGATGCCAAGGGCACGCAGGGCTGGGCCGATCTGGCGGCCAAGATGCGCGCCGATCGCATCCGCGCGTTCTATTTCTCGGTCGGCCCGTCGCTCTTCGGGGATCTGGCCAAGCGGTTGCACAAGCACGGCATGGCCGATGAAGAGAGCCGCATCGTGGTGGAAAAGCCCTTCGGCCGCGACCTTGAAACCGCCCGCGCCCTCAACCGGACGCTGGCGCGGCATTTCCATGAGGGGCAGATTTACCGGATCGACCACTATCTCGGCAAGGAAACCGTGCAGAACCTGATGGCGATCCGGTTCGGCAATGTCCTCTTCGAGCCGCTCTGGAACAGCCAATACGTCGACCACATCCAGATCACCGTGGCCGAGAGCGTGGGCGTCGGCGGGCGTGGCGATTATTATGACAGTTCGGGCGCGATGCGCGACATGGTGCAGAACCACATGATGCAGCTCTTGTGTCTCATCGCGATGGAGCCGCCCGCCAAGTTCGATCCCGACGCCGTGCGCGACGAAAAGCTCAAGGTCATTCGCGCACTCGATCCGGTGGAGTTGGAAAACGTGGTGCGCGGCCAATACGAGGGCGATGACGCGCAGCCGGGCTATCGCGCACAGGTCGAGAACGCGGACAGCCTGACCGAGAGTTTCGTGGCCCTGAAGGCGCATATCAGCAACTGGCGCTGGGCCGGCACGCCGTTCTACCTGCGCACCGGCAAGCGCCTCAAGGAGCGCGCAAGCGAGATCGCGGTGATGTTCAAGGACGCGCCGCACTCGATCTTCGGCCCCGATGCCGGGCGGCATCACAATATCCTGACCATCCGGTTGCAGCCCAATGAGGGGATCGAACTGGGGGTCACGATCAAGGAACCGGGGCCGGGCGGTATGCGTTTGATCGACGTGCCGCTCGACATGACCTTTGCCGAGGCGCTTGGGCCCGAGGAGGCCGATTTTCCGGATGCCTATGAGCGGCTGATCATGGATGTGATCCGTGGCAACCAGACGCTTTTCATGCGCGGTGACGAGGTCGAGGCCGCCTGGGCCTGGACCGATCCGGTCATCGCTGAATGGGCTGACAAGGCCGATGCACCGCTGCCCTATGCGAGCGGCTCTTCGGGGCCGGATGATGCGCTCATGCTGATGCATCGCGACGGGCGGCGCTGGCGGGAGATACGACCATGAACATGATTGAATATCCGGATGCCGACATGCTGGCCATCGGCCTTGCCGACACATTGGCAAGCGCCCTGCGCACCGCGCTTGCCAATGAGGATCGCGTGCTTTTCGTGGTGCCCGGCGGCACGACGCCCGGCCCGATCTTTGATGCGCTGTGTGAGACAAGCCTGGACTGGGAGCGGGTGGATGTGCTGCTGAGCGACGAACGCTGGCGGCCCGAGGTGCATGTGCGCTCCAACACGCGGCTTATCCGCGAGCGGTTGCTCACCGGGCGCGCGGCGGCGGCGCGCTACCTGCCGCTCTATGCCAAGGCGGCGGAGCCCGAGGCGGTGCTGGCGGAACTGGAGGCCAACATCTCGCCCGCGCTGCCCATAGATGTCTGTCTGTTGGGGATGGGGGAGGACATGCATACCGCCTCGCTCTTTCCCGGGGCCGACAATCTGGAGGCGGCGCTGGAACGGCGCGCGCCGATCCTTGTGCCGATGCGCGTGGACGGGGAAGAGGAGCCGCGCGTGACGCTCTCGGCGCGGGTACTGAACGGGGCGGTGGCCAAACATCTGGTGATCACCGGCGACAAAAAGCGCCGCGCGGTGGAACGCGCGCAGCACACGCGGGCCGTGGAGGCCCCCGTCGCCGCCGTTCTGGACGACATGACCGTGCATTGGGCCCCGTGACAGGAGTGTGTGAAATGTGGACCGAGGTCGAGCGTGCGGCAGAGGCCCTGGCCGGGCGCAGTATTGCCGATTTGTTCGAGAATTCAGGCCGCGCCGAGGCGTTTTCCGTGCGCTTCGACGGGATGCTGCTGGATTATTCCAAGACCGCAATTGATGAGGCGGCGCGCAATGCGCTGGTGCGGCTGGCCGGGGCGGCGGGGGTCGCATCGCGCCGCGCGGCGATGTTCGACGGGCAGCCCATCAACGAGACCGAGGGGCGCGCCGTGCTGCATACCGCGCTGCGCAACCTCTCGGGCGGGGCGGTTACCGTGGACGGTGAAGACATCATGCCCGGTATCCACGCCACCCGCGCCCGGATGGCCGCGTTTGCCGAAGAGATCCGGCAGGGGCCAATCACCGATGTGATCAATATCGGCATCGGCGGCTCGCATCTGGGCCCTGAAATGGTGGTGCGCGCGCTTAGCCCCTATCAGGACGGGCCGCGCTGTCATTTCGTGTCGAACGTGGACGGGGCGGATATCGCCGACACGCTGCGCGGGCTCGACCCCGCGACCACGCTGGTGATCGTCGCCTCCAAGACCTTTACCACCATCGAGACGATGACCAATGCCGCCACCGCGCGGGCGTGGATGGAGCGCGCGGGCGTCGAGCCGGGGCCGCAATTCGCCGCCGTGTCCTCGGCGCTGGAGAAGACCGCCGACTGGGGGATCGACCCGGCCCGTGTCTTTGGCTTTGGAGATTACGTGGGCGGGCGGTATTCGGTCTGGGGGCCGATCGGCCTCGCTGTGATGATCGCAATCGGGCCGGAGCGGTTCGAGGAATTCCTGACCGGGGCCGAGGCGATGGACCGGCATTTTCTGGACGCCGAACCGCTTGAGAACATGGCCGTGATGCTGGCGCTGGTCGGGCTGTGGCATCATCAGGGTATGGGATACGGCACCCGCGCCGTGCTGCCCTATGATCAGCGTCTGGCGCGGCTGCCCGCCTATCTGCAACAGCTGGAGATGGAGAGTAACGGCAAGCGGGTGCGCATGGATGGTGCGCCGCTGGCGCGCCCGTCGGGGCCCGTGGTCTGGGGCGAGCCGGGCACCAACGGGCAGCATGCATTCTATCAGCTGATCCATCAGGGCACCGCCGTGGTGCCCTGCGAATTCCTCGTCGCGGCCGAAGGACATGAGCCGGACCTCGCACATCATCACCGGCTGCTGGTGGCCAATTGCCTTGCGCAATCCGAGGCGTTGATGCGCGGGCGCGGGATCGACGAGGCGCGCGCCCTGATGCGTGAGGGCGGGTTTGCCGGGCCCGAGCTGGAGCGGCAGGCCGCACACCGCGTGTTTCCGGGTAATCGCCCCTCGGTGACGCTGGCCTATGACCGGCTGACACCCCGGCGGCTGGGTCAGATCGTGGCGCTTTATGAACACCGGGTGTTTGTCGAGGGGGTGATCCTCGGGATCAACTCCTTCGATCAATGGGGCGTGGAACTGGGCAAGGTTCTGGCGGGTGAGATGCTGCCTCTGCTGGAGGGAGAAGACGCCTCCGGCAAGGATGGCTCGACCCGGGGATTGGTCGATTTCGTGCGGGCGCGGTCAGGCTGAGGACCGCGAGAGGGCAGCAGCCCGAAGCGATGCCCGCGCTCTGCCGCGAGCGCGGGCCTAGAGGCCGTGGAGATGATGCGCGCGCGGCTGTCTCAGTATGCAGCAGGGACGCAACTGTCGATTGAGCCGTCAATCGTCTTGACAGGGTCATCGGCACTGCACTCTTCGCCCGTTACAGGATAACGGTTCGGATCTTCGCAGGCGGACAGCATGACGACGGCGACGAGAAACAAGGCCAGTCTTGAAAACGATGACATCCGGTGGTCTCCTTTACTGGATCGCGGACGGATTTGACCGCATTACCAAGACCTACAGCAGTCACGTCGTCATGCATTGACCCAGATCAACGGCCTTCATCGCAGGATGCTGCGGCCCGCGTAAACTGCGGTTTCGCCCAGCATTTCCTCGATCCGGATCAACTGGTTATATTTCGCCAGCCGGTCCGAGCGGGCGAGCGAGCCGGTCTTGATCTGCCCGCAATTGGTGGCTACGGCCAGATCGGCGATGGTGGCATCCTCGGTCTCGCCCGAGCGGTGCGACATGACATTGGTCATGCGCGCGCGATGCGCCATCTCGACCGCTTGCAGCGTCTCGGTGAGGCTCCCGATCTGGTTGACCTTGACCAGCATCGAGTTGGCCGCGCCCTTCTCGATCCCCATGGCGAGGCGCGCGGGGTTGGTGACGAAGAGATCGTCGCCCACCAGTTGCACCCGGTCGCCAATGGCCTGCGTGAGGGCCACCCAGCCCTCCCAGTCATCCTCGGAACAGCCGTCCTCGATCGAGATGATCGGATAGTCGTTCACCAGGCTTTGCAGATAGGCCACGTTCTCGTCGCTCGAAAGGCTCAGCCCCTCGCCGGAAAACTCGTATTTGCCGCCCTTGAAATACTCCGTCGCGGCGCAATCGAGCGCGAGGCAGATGTCGTCGCCCGGTGTGTAGCCCGCCTTTTCGATGGATTTCAGGATGAAGTCGAGCGCGTCGCGGGTCGAGGACAAGGCCGGGGCAAAGCCGCCCTCGTCGCCCACGCCGGTGGCGAGGCCCGCCGCCGACAGTTCTTTTTTCAGGGTATGGAACACCTCGGCCCCCATGCGCACCGCGTCGCGGATATCGCCCGCGCTCACGGGCATGATCATGAATTCCTGAATGTCGATCGGGTTGTCGGCATGTTCGCCGCCATTGATGATGTTCATCATCGGCACCGGCAGGGTGCGCGCCGAGGTGCCGCCGACATAGCGATAAAGCGGCTGACCGGAGTAATCCGCCGCCGCCTTGGCGACCGCGAGGCTGACCCCGAGGATCGCGTTGGCTCCCAGACGCCCCTTGTTGGGGGTGCCGTCCAGTTCGATCATCGTCATGTCGACCGCCACCTGCTCGGTGGCGTCCATTCCGAGAAGTTCCTCGGCGATCTCGCCGTTGACCGAGGCACAGGCCTCCAGCACGCCCTTGCCGAGATAGCGCGCCGCGTCGCCGTCGCGCCGCTCCACCGCCTCATGCGCGCCGGTCGAGGCCCCCGAGGGCACAGCCGCACGACCCATGGTGCCATCTTCGAGCGTTACATCCACCTCGACCGTGGGGTTGCCCCGGCTGTCGAGAATTTCGCGGGCATGGATGTCGATGATACTGCTCATGGGCGGGAATCCTTGGACCAAATTGCGTTGCACGTGCCTTAGCAAGTTTTCCCGGTTTTGCAAACGCGGTACGCGAGCCCGCGATCAGCCGCGCCCGTGCGGTGCGTCGTAATCGGGGCGCGGGTTGATCGGGATGATCCGGTTCGGATTGATGGTGTCATGGCTGTAATGGTAGTGGCGCACGATATGGTCGAAATCTACCGTCTCGCGCACGCCGGGCCATTGGTAAAGCTCGCGGACATAGCCCCAGAGATTGGGGTAATCGACGATCCGGTGGCGGTTGCATTTGAAATGCAGGTGATAGACCGGATCGAAGCGGATGAGCGTGGTGAAGAGCCGCCAGTCGGCCTCGGTCAGCCTCTCGCCCATCAGGTAGCGGTTCTGCGACAGGCGCTCTTCCAGCCAGTCGAGGCTGTCGAAGAGCGGATGCACGGCGGCGTCATAGGCCTCTTGTGAGGTGGCGAAGCCGGATTTGTAGACGCCGTTGTTGACGGTGTCGTAGATGCGCTCGTTGACCGGTTCGATCGCCTCGCGCAGGTCCTCGGGCCAATAGTCATCGGTGTTGCCGCTGATCCCGTCAAAGGCCGAGTTGAACATGCGGATGATCTCGGAACTCTCATTGGAGACGATGGTTTCGCGCTCGGTGTCCCAGAGGATCGGCACGGTCACGCGGCCCGAGATCTGCGGATCGGCCTTGAGATAGATGTCGCGGGCATAGGGCAACCCGTAGAGCCGGTCCCCGGTGGTGCCGGGAAAGTCGGTGCGGAATTCCCAGCCCTCGGACAGCATGTCGGGATGCACGACCGAGACGCCGATGTGATCCTCCAGCCCCTTGAGGCTGCGAAAGATCAGGGCGCGATGTGCCCAGGGGCAGGCATAGGCGACGTAAAGGTGGTACCGCCCGCTTTGTGCCTCGAAGCCGCCCTCGCCCGAGGGACCGGGGCTGCCATCCGGCGTGATCCAGTTGCGGAATTTCGCGGTCGAGCGGACGAATTTGCCGCCCGTCGATTTGGTGTCGTACCAGGTGTCGTGCCAGACGCCGTTGACCAGTTGGCCCATGATGATGCCCTCCTTCTTTGGAGCGAAGGTAGGATGGCAGGATGGCAGGGATAAGCCGTAGCACCGCGCAGGGGGCGTGCGGGGGCGCACAGGGGGGTGGGTCATGGGTGGGCTGGAGTGGACATTGCTGACCCGTAGAAGGTGCCGCGTGATCGCAGGGCCGGGGACTGGCGATGTGACGTTCGTGGCGGGTATTTTATCCCAGCCAAGTCATTGTAGCCTCGACACGTTGCGCGCCCTATCAAATCGCCAGGCCGCGGGACGGCCCGGCGATCGCGCGGCACCTTCGGTGCGTTTCGCGCGGGCGGTGCAAATGTCGGGTTTAGGCCTCTCCCGCTCCACCACGCACCAGCCCCCCTCACAGCTTGCCGCGCAGATACTCCATCACGGCGGGGCGCACGCTTTGCGCACCGGCGCTGCGTTCGGCATGGATCACGTCGCGCAATTCGCCAAGGTCGATGCGGCGCAACACGCTCTTGACCGGGCCGATGGAGGCCGGACGCATGGAGAGCGTGCGAAAGCCTATGGCGGCGAGGCAGGCGGCCTCCACCGGGCGCCCTGCATCCTCGCCGCAGAAACTGAGCGGAGTGTCGAGCGTCGCGCAGCGATAGACGATGCCTTCGAGAAAGTTGAGAAAGCTGACGTTGAGCGTGTCGTAGCGGCGGCGCACGCGCTCGTTCTCGCGGTCGGCGGCAAAGAAGAACTGCTTGAGATCGTTGCCCCCCACCGAGAGGAAATCAACCTCGGAATAAAAGCTGTCGGGCGCGAAGGCGAGCGACGGCGTCTCCAGCATCGCGCCCACCTCGATGAACTCGGGGATGGGGTGGCCGAGAATGCGCTCGCGCTCCAATGCCTTGTCCATTTCGGCGCGGGCGGCGGTGAATTCGTCGCGCTGCGCCACGAAGGGGAACATGATCGTCAGCGGCCGTCCCCGCGCGGCGCGGATGAGCGCCTGAAGCTGCATGCGCATGACGCCGGGCTTATCCAGACCCACCCGGATCGCGCGCCAGCCCATGGCGGGGTTCGGCTCGTCGGTGGCCTTCATGTAGGGCAGCACCTTGTCGGACCCGATATCGAGCGTGCGAAATACCACGCGCTGCCCCTTGGCCGCGTCCATCACGCGGGCGTACAGCTCGGAGAGTTCGGCACGCTTGGGCATGTGGTTGCGAATGAGGAATTGCAACTCGGTCCGAAAGAGGCCCACGCCCTCGGCCCCCGAGCTTTCGAGGCTGGGCAGGTCGGCCATCAGACCGGCATTCATCTTGAGCTTGATGCGCGCGCCGCAGAGCGTTTCGGCGGGCTTGTCGCGGATCGAGGCATAGCGCTCCTGCGCCTGCGCCTGCATCGCCATCTTGTCGCGAAACGCCGAGACGACCGAATCGTCGGGCCGCAGATGGGCGATGCCCTGATCGCCGTCGACCAGGATCAGATCGCCGTTGAGTGCCTCGGTGGTGACGCGGGCGGCGTGAATGATCAGTGGAATGGCGAGCGCACGCGCGACGATGGCGGCATGGCTGCCGACCGCGCCTTCCTCCAGCACGATCCCCTTGAGCGCGCGCCCGTAGTCCAGAAGTTCCGCCGGGCCGATATTGCGTGCCACGAGGATCGGGTCGGCGGGCATTTCCGCGCCGGTCTCGTGGCCCTGTCCGGTGAGGATGCGCAGCAGGCGATTGCTGAGATCGTCGAGATCGTGGAGGCGTTCGCGCAGGTAGGCGTCGCTGACCTGGCTCATCCGGGCGCGGGCGGCGGATTGTTCCTTCTCCACGGCAGCCTCGGCCGACAGGCCGCTGTCGATATTGCCCTCCATCCGGCGCATCCAGCCCTTGGAATTGGCGAACATGCGATAGGCTTCGAGCACGTCGAGATGTTCTTTTTCGCCGCCTCTTGCGGAGCTGAGCATGCGGTCGACGCCGACGCGCAGCGCCTCCACCGCCTCGTGCAGGCGTTCCAGCTCGCGGGCGGGGTCTTCGGCGATCGGGTTGGTCACGACGACGCGCGGTTCGTGCAGCCAGACATGACCCTGTGCCGCACCTTCCTGTCCGCAGCTGCCGCGAAACAGCACCGCCTGGCTGTGGCGCGCCGACATTGCCGCACCTTCGCCGACGAAGGCCCCCAGTTCGGCCATCTCGGCCAGCACCATGGCCACCACCTCGAGCGCATAGATCTCTTCATCCGAGAACAGCCGCGCCTGTTTCGACTGCACCACCAGAACGCCCAGCTTTTCG
>Ga0209942_1001413_pt1 | contig 13051 bp, 12 predicted proteins | sample SalPonR1_A_D2_MG_FD_185695 | JGI IMG/M metagenome (GOLD analysis project Ga0209942, IMG submission 185695) | Salt pond soil microbial communities from South San Francisco under conditions of wetland restoration - Salt Pond MetaG R1_A_D2_MG... ... | reverse complement strand
TTCAGATATTTTTTCAACATTAGCTGATTTATATAAAATGTTAATATCCCATGTAGTATAGTGAAAAACATTATAAAAATCTTGAGGATCACCAGACACATTAAATAATTTATGCATCATTAATGTGTCAAAATAAGCATTATCTGAAACTAATGTGGGGTTATATTGTGTTTTATTGATTGTAGTGTTTAAAAATATCTTAATTGAATCAATAATTTCTTGTGGACTATTTCCATATTTTTTAATTGTATCTATATTAATGTTATGAATATTATAAGATTCGCGATATTGAAGTGGCCATTGAGTAAAATTCTCCATCCAAGGCCATTTAATGTATGTTTGAAACCTGTCTTTGAATATTAAATTTTCGTCTGTTAAAATCATTCCCAATTCAATAGGTGTATCATCCGTCGTTAATCCGTTAGCCTTAATACCAGTTGTTTCAAAATCGAAAAATATAAACTCCATGTTTTTATAAAACACAATGTTCTCCTTTTTTATGACAACGGCAAAAAATCGAATTATTCAAAATTCTGCCGTTGTCAATAAATTTTACTAAATTAACCACATTTACTATCGCCACAAAGTACACAGACTTGACAACCACCTTGATAAATCATTCCATATTTACCACAAACATGACACAAATTACCACCAACTTCTTCAGTTTTAATTTTTTCAATCTTTTCATCATCGTAATTCAAAAAATTTCTTAAAATCATATTAATAATACTTGGAAGTTCCATCATTGTTGGACTACTTTTTTCAAGTTGTTTGATTATTAATTCAATTGGTGTATTTAGTCTTAATAATAAACTTGTCATACGGCAAATTGCATCCCAATATGATTTCTTTTCCATAAGTAATTCTGGACGATATATACCAGAACTATCAAATCCGGCTTCATGTGGAACATTAGCAAATAATTCTTTTGGTTTACCTTCTGAATTAACTGTAACCGTAATATATACTTTGACTTTTTTCCAATATTTTACATATCGGTATGCTCTTTGTGTTTTATTTAATTCTTTTTTTTCTTCTTTTAAATAATTTTGAACTAAGTCACTATTTATTAAATATTTATCTTCTTTTTCTTTATTGTTAATCCCTGAATCAAAAATACCTGTCTTACTACCATCTCTGAAAACAGTGATTCCTTTTAGTCCATTTTTCCATCCGTCCCAATAAATATTATATATATCTTTAACAGTCGCATCATTTTTTAAATTAATTGTAGAACTAACAGACGCATCTGTCCATTTTTGAACTGTACTTTGTGTTCTTATTCGATCATGATAATTTAAATCAAAAGAATCTACATAATTGTATTTCTTTTTAACTTCCTCATCACTCATAGACAATACTTCTTCTCCAATATATTTCAATAATGGGAAATGATAAATTTTTTGATCTTCACTAATTCTAGATTTTCTAGTATATGATAATTTGAATATTGGTTCAATTCCACTACTACAATTATCTGTAACTAATGAAATAGTGCCTGTTGGACCAACAGTATTTAATGCAGAATTTCGGAGTCCATATTCCATTACACCATTTTCAATTTCATTTCGTTTACTTTTTAATAATCTTTTTAATAATCGTTGAATATACGGTAATTGGATAAATGCTTTTCTGGCCTTTTTTGTACTAAATGATTTAGCGCATCCTTTTTCTTTTGCTAAACTTAAACTAGTTTCAAGTTCAGCAATTGCTTTAAAATATAAAATGTCATCCAAAAATTCACAAGCTTCTTTACTACCGTATTTGTGACCTAACATGGCCCACATATCCCCTAATCCTGTGAATTCTTGTCCAACTCTTTTACCATAATTATCTTTTTCACATTGTTTTTTTAATGGGTGTCTGTGTTCATTTATATCACTCATAACATTTAGAAATCGTATACCAATTTTTACATCTTCTATAAAATTATCAATATCGAAAGTAGCATTTTCTGTAAAAGGTTCATCAACATATTTATGAAGAGCAATACATGATAACAAACAATTTTCATAATCTGCTAAAGCTTGTTCTCCACAATTATGAACAACAATACTGGATGTAACAAAATAATTTTTTATTGGAACTTGTATATCATATACAGGATATTTATTATTTAATTTACAAATACGTTTAATTTCATGACAATATTTTAATTTATTAAACTTATGATGATACGAGAAAATATCAATTTCATCAATAATATTTTTCAAAATAATTTTATATTCGTCATTATAAAATAGTGAAATGGCTTCTTTAAATCCAACAATATCATTAATTTCTAATTGATAACGTTGTTCATTTGTTTCTTTTAATTCCGAGTAAACACCTAATGATAATAATACTAACTGTATATCTGATAAAATTGAATATGAATCTTTATCCATTTGATTAATGATTACAGTCTGATTATTTTCAGATATTTCACTATTGTGATTAATTATACTATTTATAAAACCTAATTGAAACGAAATACTACTTTTGAATATTTCTAACTTCTGTTCATCTTTAATAATGCCGATTAGTTTACGAAAATCTTTCTTTTCAATTAATAAGTTTCTCTCTTCAAAATTCAAGTTAATGGGGTTATGATTTTTATTGTCAATATATAAAAGACCACTTAAATAACCATCATCCCATTCATCTTGATTAAATTTATATTTAATTTTGCTATAATCTGTTTTAATTAAATCATCAATATTTAAATCTTGAAGTTCAACATCTATTATTTCATCTTTATTATAATCTGTAACTTTTTGGATTATATGGTTTTTTGTTGTATATGTTTTTAACCCATTTTTTAATTCAATTAAATATACATCATCTGAATTATTTGTTTTAATTAAATCTGAACAAGAATATTCTTTATTATCAATTAATACTTCATTTTTAACATCACGAAAATATCTATATCCAGACGGTGTTAATACAGGAGCCCAATCTGGCAAACATGGATTTAATCCTTTTGGTGTTGTTTTAGGATCAAAACTACTCATAGACCAATCTCGAATAGTATCTATAAATGCTACACCAGGATCACCAGATACCCACGCACTTTCAGCAATTTGCATTAATAACTCTTTTGCGTTGATTGATCCTGTGGTGATAAATGGGTAACCTTTACTTTCCCATTCTTCATAGTCCCCAGTCCATTCATCGTGATATTTTTCAAAAGATGTGTCAGGAAAATAAAAATCCCATTCTTTATTTTCTTCAACAGCTTTCATAAAATCATTATTAATTTTTAATGAAATATTAAATGCTGAAATATCTGGCAATTGTCCAGTTATAAAATCTTTTTCAAATACAGTTTCTGGTCTTGACTTACACCATATAAAATCTAAAGTATCCGGATGTCTAATATCTAATATTGCAATAGCGGCCGCTCTTCTGCCATTTTGACCAATTGTTCTAGCATCTTCAGAAAAACCTGGTAAAAATGAAACACTACCGGATGATGTTTTAGCTGAATTTTTAACTGGACATCCTTTATATCTTAATATTGTTAAATCTGTACCTGCCCCACCTCTGGATTTAAAAGTATTCGCCATCTCTTTACGACAATCATAAATACCATCAATTGAGTCTTTACAAATAGGAATAAAATAACAATTAGATAAACTACAATTTAAATCATCATTTCCTAATCCAAAAGCAATACTCCCAGCCGGAATTATTTTGCCTTTTCGAATTCGATCCATAATAGTATTACTTGTTTGTAAATCTAATATTTTTTTTAATTCAAGTTCAAATCGATTATATGTGTCCTCTCGACATATTTCGTTTTTAGATTCTAAACAATATTTTTTAATAAATACATTTTCACCATATTCGACAGCATCATTATATAATTCATCAAATTTTTTTGACATTAATTAAAACTCTCCTTTAACAAAAAAATCTCCATATCTACGAATAACCCCGAGCTAAAGCTCGGGGTTATTGACATATTGAGTTTGACAACGGTAAAAAATTGAATTATTTAAAATTCTACCGTTGTCAAAAAAATAATTAATTATGGCCAGTAGACCCATGCCCACCACGATCTTTGTTATTCAAAGTTTCACATTCTACAAAATTTATATTTTTCATTTTTTCTATGATTCGAAATTGAACAACACGGTCATATTTATTAATTTTACCATTTTTTAAGGCATACATTGGTATAAACCAATAATCATTATCACCACAATATGTTTCATCAACAACACCTACACTGTTTGTTTGAATTAACCCAAATTTTTTAAATGTACTACCTCTAGGTGCAATGTGGCCTTCATACCCATTTGGCAACTCCATAGCAACGCCAGTTTGAATTAATATAAAGTCGTCTTTCTTATAACTAACTTCATCATTATTATTCCATTCAATAATTTCACCATTAATTTTAATACTAATGACTCTTAAATCGATCCAATCCCCTTTATCTATTTTTTTAATTTTGGGACAATTATTATCAAGATATTTGATGTTAATTTGCATTAAAAAATCTCCTTTTGACAAATTATAAAAAAACTAATTATATTATTTCTATATAAAACATGAAAATATTAAAAATTATTACGTTAATAAGTTTCTCATCGCTGCAGTCCAAACACTATTATTTGTCATCATATAATGACACGTTTTTTGATCCCAATTTTTAAGAACTGTTGATCTTTTATCATATTTATCATTATTGGCGGATATTGCATTTAATATGTCGCTCATATTAGCTTCAGGAGTATATATATTAGACACTTGATATGCCATTCTACCTACTCTATTATATAATTGTGAAGCATCTGATATTGGCAAAGTTTCAAAACCACTTCCGTTATATTTTGAAACAGAAGGAACATACATATTTTGGACTTTCATATTTACGCCAATTCCAATACTATCAGTTGCAATTATACTTTTAATTTTACCTTCAGAAAATAAATTAGCTACAATTTGTTGATCTTTTGCTAATTTTTGATTTTTACTATCTGAATTTCTATCACTATCCTGTCTATATATGTACCCAAATCCACTCATAACACATTCTAATAATTTTGGATCACTAATATCTTCAGCTCCAGGTAATTGATTTATTCTATCTAATATTTTTTTATTTGAAAGATTTGGTATATTTTCTGGTTTTTGTGAATCATAATCTTTTAAATTAATACTCATATTTGGACTTTTTGGTTGTTGTAATCCACCTCTATCAATTTGTTGGGCTGATCTTTTAGTGCCTTTTGTTAATTTTAATGCTTGATCAACAATATTATTTATTTTGTTTTTACTAAATAAAATTATAGCATTTCCACTTTCTTTAGGATTTATTAATATATTAACCAATGTTGACTCTTTAAATAATTCATCCATTGGTAATACTGAAACGTTAGATGGATTTCGAGTATTACCTCTAACTTGTTTCATATTAACTCCAAAACATCTTGAAAAGAATGTACATAAGTTTGAAGCTGCTGCAGGATTCACAGTTCCACTTAATAAAATTAGTTGTGAATTTTTTATAGATCCAATTTCTTTAATTATTGGATATACATTATCAGTAATTTGTTCTGCTCTATCATTTTCACTATTTTCTCTCTGTTGTATTAAATGGGCCTCATCTACAATAACTGCTTTTAAATTATCATTTTTTAAATTATCAAAAATATTTTGACCTGATTCATATATTGATACTGTGACAATTGGATTGTGATTAACATTAGGTTTAGGATCTACTTTTGTTTTAATGTGTAATAAATGTCTATCAATAAACTGTCTTATTAACTCCCCTAATTTATTATAAATATCATCATCTAATATTTTTAAATCTTTTGCAATTTTTTCAGATCTATTTGTATTATTAATTTCACGATTATATTCATCTAATAATGTTTTTCTATATGCCATTAAGTTTCTAATTCTATGACTTCTATTATCTGATAACTTATAAAAAAGTTGATTCATAAAAGTCACATAAGATTGATAAGCGTTTATATTTCCATTATTAATTACATCATCCATAGCATGTTTGATTATTAACAAACTATGTAGAATTACTTTTGATAAATGTTCCCGAAATTCGTTTTGAATATTATATACTAATTGTCGAACTGGACATAAATACAATATTTTTGGTAATGATTCCGGAGATTGTATTAATCTCATTAATGTTGTTTGTAATGTTATAACTTGTTGCATTGTTACATTTTGCATTCCTGGGTTTACTTTTAAAACTTTATTAGCCCACCAATAAATAACTGGTGCAGTTTTACCAGCTCCAGGTGAAGCAACAACATATAAATTATTTTTAGCATTTAAAGATTGGATTACATCTCGTTGCCATGATTGAAAATTAAAATTAAATAAATCGACACCCTGCATGTTACTATTACTTATTGTTTGATTTAATGTTGGTCTAGGCACATTTCTTGGAATATTACCAGATGTTCTACCTTGATGTTTTACATATGACCCAAGACCTTCTTTTAAATAATGATTTATTAAAGACATATTATTATTCCTTATTGAACAGTTGCGGTATATATTGCGATAGCTGCATCTTGTGTTAATTCAAACGCAGATTTATCGTAATTTCCACCTAATCGCCAAGCTCCTTTTGAATGTAATACATTCATTTTTTGTTTAGCTTGTTCTTGAGACTCATCAGTTAATAAACTAAAAACTGCAACTGTGTCCCCATCAAAATCACCGCCATTTTTACACAAATCGTAACTATTTAATTTAGCTACAAATCCTGTATCATCAACTTTAATATAATTTGAAATATATGAGTCCCTATTTTCAACAGGGTCGCGTTTATAAATTACAACTTTACCTTCAGTTACTTTTTCCATAGTTTCTTTTAATATGTTTACTGTCATATTATCAATATCTCTAGGAATTTCGTTAACTTTTTTAACAAATTTTTTAATATCATTAATATCTATATCTTCTTCTAGTCCTAAAAACTTTTGAATCACAGCTTTTAACATATTATCACGATCTTTTTTAAGAGTATAATGAATAAAAAAAGGTTCAAATAATTTCATACAAACTTGCCAAGGTAGACCCATATATCCCATATCTAATTTATTATCGGGAACAATAACTAATCTAGCAGAATAATCAACACTCTTTTTAAGCATTCCACCACGTATCATTCCATATTTACCTTTCATTTTACTTTTTAACCACAAATTAACTGTAATTAAATTTCTCTGAATACTTTTAAATAAAGAACCTACTAAATCTTCATCAAATAATTCAGGATTTGAACTTAACATAGATGTTTGATTAATTATTGTAGAATATGTTTTATTAATTTCCCCATATTGAATAAATTGTTTACCAGTATTAGTAATTTGTATGTCTCGATAACCAGCTGGTAAAAGTATTAATTTATTAATTAATATCTTATCTCTATTATTTTTAATAAATTGAACATGTTTAGGTTTTTCAGTTTTTATTTCATCCCAATTAATATTATCTATATTTTGAATAAAATAAAAAATTCCAGAATTACCGTTTTCATCTTGTACTAAATTATTATTATTATCAAAAATATAATTTTGTTTTCCTAATATTAATTTAGTTAAATCTGTATTTATTGATGTTAATATTCGATACGCTTCTGGATGTATGAATTCTAATTTTAAGTCTACATATCCATAATTTGTTTTTCGTTCTCTACTTCCTAATCTTCCAAAAATTTCTTCACTAAATAGTCCATTTTTATCTAATTCATTACGACTACTTCCTGTATGATATTTACTTGATGTGACGGGTTTTATTTTTTTTCTTTGAACGAAGTGTTCAACATCCATCAAATTAAGTTTCATTAAAAAACCTCCATTTCTTATTTTTGACAACGGCAAAAAATCGAATTATTCAAAATTCTGCCGTTGTCAAAAGTGTTAACAAATAATTTCCTCCCAAGGAACAATCTTAATAATATCAATATCGGATTCGTCGAACATGACCCATATTGAAAAATCGTCAAATTTTTTTTGTAAACAATTAAATCCAGTTATACTTTTAAATTTCTTTAATAAAATGTGAGTATGTTGATATCTAAAAAAATCATTCCCAATAGCATTTAATACATATAACACGTCTAAATTTGTATATAAATTAACAGCATAATTAAAAACTTTATCAAATGATTCGTCTTCAATATTTCCAAAATTAGTCAAACAAATATCAAGTTCAGGAGATTGTAATATAATATCTTCAATATTATCTTTTGTTAAGACGTATGTTTTCAACTGTGTTTCGTCAAGAATCTTTTCGATTTTACAATTTGCAAAAATAACATTGTTTCCGTGTCTAATAGTTGGTGATATAGAATCGTAAAAATAATACCCAGACCCATATTGATCAATTGCACAATCTGAATTTAAAAAATTCGGATCAAAATAATCAAATGTTGAATTTGTGCCATGATACAGAATCATCAAAAAATCTCCATTAACAAATTTCCCTAATTATATAGATTCTTCATTTACATCATCGCCATAAATCATTAAATGTAGTCTTGGTGAATATCTAAACCCATATTCTTTACAGAATTCAATAGTTTTTTTACAGTTATTAATATTAACAGTTTTGTTATTATTAGTTAATGACATCACAGATATTTTATTTAAATTAATTTGATTTATTTTTATAAATTGAAGTATTTCATTTTTACTTTCTTTTGTTGGCGAGTAAACAAATTTTAAATTATAGTTTAAATTAATCATTTTAGCAATATTCATATTAACAGAATATAAATCATTTATTAACTTTTTAGTTTGTTTATATGAGTAACAGGAAGGGTCTAATTTTGGTGAAATATTTAAAACAATTTTATCTTTATATTTATTTAACAACTCAATATTATTTTGGATTAATGTTCCGTTTGTTTCAATTTCAATTGGTATATCTTTTAATAATTTATGATTATTAATATATTCCATAATATCTACAAAGTTATTGAAAAGTGGTTCTCCACCAGTAAGCATAATATTGTTTATATTATCGTATTTTTGAAAATATTTATAAATTTTATTATTAATTACATCTTGATCACTTTCATCTATTTTATTCCATGTTTGTTTAGTGTCACACCACGGACATCTTAAATTACAACCTTGTGTTCTTATTAATATTGACGGTTTACCAATATTCAATCCTTCACATTGAATAGTATAAATTACTTGATTAATTAACATATTATCTCCAAAATTATTTAAGATCAAAAGGGAATTTAATTGCATCAATAAAATGTTCAATACCTTTATCGATTCTATCTAATTCAGCACCATCTATATATGCTCTGTGAAAATTAATTAACCAATAAAAATTACTTAAAATCTGTTTATCTAAATTTGCGAAAGCAAACGGATATTTTTTAGTAGCTCTATATATTATTGGTAATAATTTATTTTTTAATTTATTGTAATCTGGATTTTTAATAAACAACTCGATGATATTTTCTTCTTGAATAAATTGTTGCATCATTTTATCAATAATAGCACTATAAATTACATAAGTTAATGATAATATTCTAGTATCTTCAATTTGTTTATTGTTTTTAATATTTTGAATTTCTTTCAATATTTTTTCTAATACTTGTTTATTAGGAATAAATTTTTCTAAATATTCATGTGTTTTTGACTCACTTTGTAATAAAGATTTAGATTTTAAAAGTTGAATTAATGGTAAATCACGAATTCTATATAACCCACTTATCGTGTAATTAATGGTATCAAACGTAATATCGATTGTTTTGTTTTTATCTTTAAGATAATGTTCGTTAAACAATTGATTCATTATTTGCATAAATAATCTATCATGTCTACCATATACACCAAGTATATGGATTAATGAATTCTTATACTCATTATTTTCGATAAGTTTTAAACATCTATATGCTGGTCCTATAAAAGGTGAAAATTTTATACCAGTGACTCCTCTTAAACTTACAAGACCTCCAATCGCATGATGGTTTACTTTATTTTCTTCAAAAAAAACATCATAAATTTCACGCCATATTTTAAATTGTTTATGTAGTTTAAAATGCCAAACAAATATAAATTTTTTATATAGCTCTTCATTTTTATTTAATATTTTTTTACTTTCGCCATATGATTTGAAATTAAAATTTCTAATAGTATCATATGTATTATATTTTGGATATTCAAGCATTATAGGTATATCTAAAGACATAATATAATCTAAATGTTCATTGTGATACTCAAGAAAATAACAATAACATTCAATAAATTTACTTATGTCTCTAGGATTAATATCACCAACAATTGCTGAATACCCACCACTATCAATTATCAATTCTTCATTAGGATATAAGTTGTCATAAAACTCTTTTATATTATAAGATAATTTATGTAAAGAATTATACCCAAAATTTGAATTATTAAACCCGTTATACAATGAATATAAATATTTTCGAACATATGGTCGGAGTATTTGTTTATTTAATCCTTGTTTAATTACTTCTGTAGTAGTATGAGCATATTGATATGTCAATTATTTACTCCTTTTGAAAACAGATTCTTAATTCTTGAACAGTATTATCAATTAATTTTCTTGTACCTATTGCTGAGAAAACACTTGGAAAATTACTCAAATTTGGTTGTCTATTTAATTCAATAAATTGTTGACCGTTAACCGAATACATCCATCGTTTTATGAATTGATCAAAAAAAATAATTGGGATTTTTCTTAATTTAGCATGCATTACACCATAACCCGTTCCGCCTTCAACTATACATTTTTTGGAATCTATTATTTTACCAACACCTAATACTAATCTAGTCCCTTCAATAATAAATGTATTGCGTAATAATAGTGATTCTATATATTTCTTATTAGGATATTTTTTATTAATATTATTACAGACGACTGTTAATATTTTCTTATTGTTTGTTAATTCTTGTTCTGAATGAATTAATACCTTTCCTGTTTTAGATGATATATTGTGATTATGAAAAGAATGGTGTATAACTTGATAACCATTATTAACAAAAATTTGTGAAAATACAGAATCAGCTCCTTTGGCTCCACCAGAATGAACAATTTTAGTCATATTTCCTCTTTTTTGGGTTAATTAAAAATTATATAACACTTATTAATATAATTTCTATATGACTTTCTTAAATATAAAATTCTGACAACGGCAAAAAAATGAATTATTTTCAAAAAATTGCCGTTGTCAATTGGCTTCAGCTGATTACTCTGTATAACATTGATGAGATTTTTCTTCTTCTACAACTTCTTTATCTAATTTGATTATTTCGTCAGATACATTAGACATTTTTGTTTTTTGTTCATGTACATGATTAATTATTTTTTTTGTTTCTCCATTTTTTACATCATCTATCGATGATATATTTGGATTTAAATGAATACAATTCGATTTAATTACTATATCTTTATTTGAAACAAATAGTTGATTTCCTTCACTATAACAAACTATATTTTTATTAAATTTAATAACTATTGAATCATTCGTTATAGTTATATCTTCAAAAACAGTTAATAGTTTATTTAACTTTTTTATTTTTTTATTATTTATTATTGATTTAACTTTATTGATCATTCGCTCGTTTAACCTCCAATATCCACATCGGGAGAATGTTCCATTGCAAAACTTCCACAATCAATAGGGTCACCAGTTCTACCTGCTGGTAAATTATTAACAAATACTGTGCCTGACCCCGCGATTAATATTCCACCATGATTACAATGTATTTCGTAACAATCAGTAACCCTCATTTGGTTTAAATTATTAGTAAAAACATCAGGTGACCCTGAGCAAGATGGTCGAGGTGGACAAGGCCCATGACCAGTACATAAATCAGTAATTCTCGTAGCTAGTGGCATAATTATCCTCTAAATAATTACTCCATTTTATTACACGATTAGGTTCTATCCAGTATGGGCTATTTTCAATACTTTTTAAAATATGAGGTTTTTCATAATTATCTAAAATTTTAAAATCTTTACCATACGTTAGCCCATTATTATCTAAATCTTCATTTCCGTGAAACTCACTAATTAAAGTAGCAGCTTTGTTTGGAACAATATTAACCTTTTTATTATTTGACATTTGTTTATCAATAAATGCGTCTCCATAATGTGAAACGGGATGTAAATGTTTATCGTGCATATGTATTTGTAATTCTAACATATTTTGTAATGTTGTTAAAATTTCTTGAAGTATAGTATTGTTTGGTTCAGTCATCAAAAAATCTCCATTGTCTGTTTAAGCCCCGTGCTTTAGCACGGGGGCTATTGACATTAACTTTCAATTATAAGAATATCAAATAATTCGTGACACATTATTTGTGTTCCATCTTGTAACTCAATATTAATTTTTGATTGGCAATTATTATCAGAATATAATTTTTCAGCTTGATTTTCCACATCTTTGTACTTATGTTGTTTTGCTCGAATTCTAGCAGCATAAATAAGACGACAGTCCAATTGATCTGTAAAAGGATTCATAACAGGAAATTTCAATTGATCTGGTAATAAAAATGCTTTTTTTCCGTATTTCTCAAACATTTTTTCTCTATTTGATTTTTTTGAAAGATGCTTTTGTAAAGTTTCAGGAAGTGAATTTTTAACAGTTTCTAAAATAAATTCGTTTAAAAATTCATTATTTTCAATAACTTTTTTTGTTAATACATTATTAGACATTATTAAGTTCTCCATCAAAAAATCTTCATATCTACGAAAAACCCCGAAGCTTTAGCTCTGGGTATCCCGCATTCAAATTAAGTAACTCGTTTTAAGAAACAGTATTTAGATTAATACTATCTCACTATTTCTGCGAATTAACTCGCATTTTTTCTACCATAAAACAACGCATTTTAAATAATCTCCTCCGATCTGAAGAAATTACATTGCGTCTCCCCCGACTTTAAACAGAGTAGTACTAATCTTCGTTACCTACTAATTAGCAATAGAGATTTACACGAATATTACTCCTAGTTTTAATGTGTGTCTAGAGCTGGGAGTGGCACCCTAGAGTAAACTCTGTTTAAATTGTCTGTTCAAGCCC
>Ga0209942_1001412_pt1 | contig 13056 bp, 10 predicted proteins | sample SalPonR1_A_D2_MG_FD_185695 | JGI IMG/M metagenome (GOLD analysis project Ga0209942, IMG submission 185695) | Salt pond soil microbial communities from South San Francisco under conditions of wetland restoration - Salt Pond MetaG R1_A_D2_MG... ... | reverse complement strand
AAAATGATGTATGTATGCAAAGCGCAAATTAATTGGTCAAACTTGCGTTATTTTAAGTTAATTGCACAAAAAAATCGCCCGCCCTATAAAGGTTTCGATATGCCGGGAATATGAATTCACAATAGCTCAGCGCTCATCGTGATCTTTGCGTACGAAGAATCGCTCTTTGCAACCGAGGCAATCACACTGAGATAGCAGATACTTCCAAATGTCTGCGGATTGGGGAGATTTAGAAAATGTCTCAGAAGACGAGAACAGGCCCTGCGTCCGATCCGTACCCCGCCACACTCTTCGAGGCCGCCGCCGACCTGTTGCGTACAAATATTGCCGATGGAAAGCTCCGTCCCGGAGTCATTCTGCAGGAAAGCGGCCTGTCAGAACGCCTGTCTATGTCGCGCGCCACGATCAAACGGGCCCTCTCTTTGCTGTCAGACGAAGGTCTCATCCGGAAATTTTCAGGCCGTGGGTACATAGTCACCGGCGATGACGAGACGCCCCTGCGGCTGGACCTGCGGACGCTTGATCTGGATCTTGACGCGTTGGACGACTCGGTTGGCAAACCGAACTGGTTGCGGATTCAAAATTCTGTTGAAAACGAGCTTTCCCGCTGTTTGATTTTTGGCCGGTACCGTGTGGTCGAGGCGCTGATCGCGCAAGAATTCGACGTTAGCCGGACAGTTGTGCGCGATGTGCTATCGCGCCTGCAAGAGCGCGGACTGGTGCACAAAAGTGCCACTTCTCGCTGGGTGGTCGAGCCTTTGACCGCACAGCGTATCAAGGACAAGTTTGAACTGCGTATGGTCTTGGAGGTCGCGGCGTTAAGTTCATCCAAACCTGACAGCGAGGCCCTGACTGTGCTGGCCAATGACATTCGGGCCCTGCCAAGCGACCTTCCAATCACGGCTCAAACGTGGTTCGACCTTGATCATAGGTTTCTTGAGCTTGCGATCCTGTCCACGCCCAACCGCGAACTCTCGCATTACATCGGCGGCAACCGTAGTGGGCTTTGGGCCCTGCAAAGCGTTCTTTTCTCCATCGGTCTACCACCGGATCGGCAATCACTGATGGAACTTTGCATGGTCATTGATCTCTTGCGTGCGGGTACGATCCCGGCTGCGGCTGGCATGCTTTCAACACATCTGGAAAACGCCCTGCGGCGAACCATTGCCCAGCTTAAGATAGTTTCGGTGATTGACCCACCCAGAGATTTCGCACCTTATCTGGTTCCTGCGTGATACTTGGCACCCTGCCAGACAACGGCGACCAAGCCGCGCATGCCGGCCAACGGTATTTGCATTACGCCATCACCGAACAATGAATTCAGCATGCAAAGCGCCTGCTGCCTTTATACTTTTCAGAATATCGATCATGTCTCGCGGGGCGACACCCAAGGCATTCAATCCCGCGATGACTTGGGACAAAGAAGCGCTTTCCGGGACTTCGGCCAAACCAATTCCATCTTCTTCCTCCAAAGCCGCCTCGGTGCGTGGAACCACAACGGTTTCACCTTCAGCGAAAGGATTTGGTTGCGCGACAAGAGGCGCTTCTTGCACTCTGATCGTCAGGTTACCTTGCGACACCGCGACCCGAGAAATCCGCACATCTTCCCCCATCACGATCGTGCCTGAGCGCTGATCAACAACAACGCGCGCTTTGCGCTCGGGCTGGATCAGAATATTTTCAACCTGCCCCAAAGCATGCGCTGGTGACTGTGTCCCGGTGCCAGCAATATTCAAACGGACTGTGCCGGCATCCAGCATAACCGCGACTTTACGACCAAAGCGCCGATTGATCGCATTTTCTATTCGCCCGGCTGTTGTAAAATCGGGCTGACGCAAAGCCAGCCGAAGCGTATCAAGCGCTCCAAGATCGAAATCGATCTCGCGCTCGATCCGCGCGCCCGAGGGGATTGTACCGGCTGTCGGAACGCCTTGCACAACGACAGCCGCATTCCCTTCAGCAGCAGCCCCGCCAGCGATGATCGTGCCTTGGGCGACGGCATAAATCTGCCCGTCGGCTGCGTTGAGCGGCGTCATGATCAGCGTGCCACCCAGCAAGCTGCTGGCGTCACCGATCGCTGAAACTGTCACGTCAATTTGTCCACCAACACGGGCAAAGGGCGGAAGTGTTGCCGTCACGAAAACGGCCGCGACATTCTTTGGTCTAAACTGTTCTCCGGTTATGTTCACACCAAGACGTTCAAGGATGTTCGACATGATATCCTCGGTAAATGGTGCATTCCGAATACCATCGCCGGTGCCATTCAGCCCCACAACCAATCCATACCCGACAAGATCATTGCCTCGGACACCGTCAAACTCGACCAAGTCCTTGATCCGAATTTGGCTGGCCTGACCAAGGCCAGGCGCCAAACCAAACACAAAGGCAGCAATGAATGCGAAAACCCTCGCCATCATGACAGGAAACTCGCCAAATTCAGGCGCGCCGAGCGCGCTGTGAGCGTGTAAAGCATTTCGATCTGACTTTGTGTTGTTTCAAGATCGGTTGCCGTCTGGAACGGGTCGACCGATAACAAATCATTGCGGGCCTGTTCCAGCGTGGCAAGTTCGGACGACACACGCGTTGCGGCTTGGTCAATGCGGTGTTCGGCATATCCCAACCCCGCGCGAAGGTCGGTCATGGCGCTTTGGGCGTCCATCAATCTAAGGCCAGCCTGTTTGGCCATCTCGTGACGTTGATCGCTATTCAATCCCAAGGACGGATCAGAGACGAGGGACAGGGCAGCAGTATATTTCAAAATCTCGCGCGAGACAGGATTGTCAGCCCTTATATCAAGTTGCACAGCCTCTCCTTCGCTTAACTGCAAGGGGGCCAATCCGGTATCATTTCCAAGATAAACGCTGGTTTCAAACGTCCCTCCGGGGGCATCAAAGAAGACGTCCAGCGCATCGAACACATCATTCACCGTTGCAGCTCCGGCCAGCTCCGACATGGCAACTGCGCGTATGTCCTCTGCGGAAACCAAAGCAGGACTGTCGACCTGTGTGCCTGAAAACATCGCGCGCCCAGCGGGGCGAGCATTCATAGTCGATACGATGTCTTCGAGACTTTGGGATGCTTGATCGGACAACAAAGACAGGTGAAAATCATTTTTCAGCGTCGTACTGGAAATTGCTGAGTTCACCAAGTCTTCGCCAATGTCTTGCACTCTCTCCAAGGCAGATTGCATGGCCATAGCGGTAAATCGCGCCTCGGTGGCAGACTGGCGATGGCTTTCCAATACAGTCAGATCCCGGTCGATATTTGAAAGCTGACCCATGTCACCGCGCAAATGCTTGACCGGATCAGCCGCCTGGCCTGATGAAAGTTCTTGGAGCAGTGTTTGATTTTGTCTTTGCAATTGTGTGTTTCTGGCGCGCAACAGAAAGGTTTGCGCAAGATCGCCTATCGTGTGACCAATCGTCATATTAAATCCTCAGCAGTGTTTGCATCATGTCATCAAGTGTTTGGATCATGCGCGCATTCGCGGCATAGAGCTGCTCGATCACCAATAAGTTTTGCATCTCGGCGTCGCTATCGACGCCCATTTCCTTCTCCTGCCCGATCAATTCGGATTCGTTCGCGCGCGCAAAGCTAAGGGTTTGATCCGACGTCAGCCTTTCTTGTCCCATAACAGAGGACAGATTGGCCAAATGGCCCGAAAAAGAACGCTCCACCGGTGGGAGGTCAGATGACGTCAACGCTGTCACGTCGCTGACTGTGCTTTGCAGTTGTTGTAACAGAACAGCATTTCCCGAAGGCCCAAATGCGATCGCGTTCAATCCATCGCGTAACCGTTGCGGCTGGCCACCTTCAGCTTTGTCGACGGCCACACTCAGCGAAAGTCGGGCTGAAAGCCCTACCTCATTCATCGGATCGAAAACTGCGCCATCATCCGTAAATAGCCCTGCCGAACCGGGTGGGCGCGTGCTGTCCAGCGTCGGGGATTGAAACCGTTCAACCAAATTGCGGGCCAACGCATCAACACGGCTTTGCGCCGTAACCGACAGGTGATCTCGCACCGAAAAAAGGCCCGAAAGCTTACCGTCCGATATTGGACTGCGTGCGCCCGACGGTATGATTTGAGCACCATTGACCGACAAACCTGACAAAAGCCCATTTTCCAGCGTCATATGCGGTGCGATCACTTGAGTGTTTGAAAACTCAAACTGTGCGGCTCGGCCATCCAGTAGCGTCACCCCGCCAACCGTGAACAGAGACGTTGCACCATTGTCGCGGGGCACCTGACGGAGTGGCAAATATTCTGACAGCTGATCAACCAAAACCTGCCGTTGGTCCATCAAGCCCACAGCCGATTGTCCACGGGCTTGGGCCGCAACGATTTTTTCATTCATGGCCTGCATTTTTTGCAAGCCGGTGTTTATGGTTTTAACCGCTTGTGAAATTTCAAGATCAGCCGTGCTTCTGAGGGTTTGTATACGGTCACTTATGCTGTTGAACTTGTTCGCGATGTGCTGTGCGGCGTCGGCCGCTGCATCCAACCGCGTGGATTGATCAGGGCGACTGGCCGCCGCGACAAGGCTGGCTTCGAATGCCGCTGCACGGCCGGCCAAAGAAGCCTGATCGCCGGACGCCCCGATTTCCGTGTCCAAACTGGCTGTAAACTTGGCCTGCGCTTGGGCAAAGGCGGTCTCGGCTGTGGCCAGCCTCCGGTCGCCCAGCAGCCCTTGGTCGACGGAGCGATGCACACCAAGCACCGAAACACCCGAAATTGCGGAATGCACTCCAAGCTCCAAAGACCGTGGCGCATATCCTTCTGTCAAAACATTCGCCAGATTAGACGAGGTCACCTCGGCCCCGCGGGACATGGCCCCCAATCCTGACAATGCGTTGGACAATGCCGATGTGATGCTCATTCCAAGACCCTTTCAGCCTGATTGCTCCGCAGCGTTCGGGAACCGTTTTGGCGTTAGCGTTTGATATTCGTGGTTTCCTGCAACATTTCATCCACGGTTTGGATGACCTTGGCATTCGAGGAATAAGCCCGCTGCGTCTGGATCATATCGGTCAGTTCCCCAGCGACATCGGTTGCAGATTCTTCGCGGGCATAGGCCACGACATCACCTGTCGGGCCATCGCCGGCATCCCACAGGAAGAACGAACCGCTATCCGTTGAGGGCATGAATGTTTGCTTGTCGATGGACACCATCCCATTGGGATTTGGAAGATCAACCAAAGGCACTTGATAGATTGTGCGCGTGATACCTGTATCGAACGATGCGTGCACAAAACCGTTGGCATCCACTTCGACAGCCACCATATTACCCACCGGCGATCCATCCTTGGAAATGGAAAGCGGCGCAAAACTGTCGGACAGTTGCGTCAGCCCATTCGATGCCCCGAGTTGGCCAATGTTAATCTCCATCGGGCCACCGGCGACATTTACGATCACTCTGCCATTGGCCGGATCATAGGCCCCGCCAGAAATCGACGATACACCCAACAATGTGCCGCCTGACGCTCGGGCATCATCAAAGCTGAGGGCATACTCACCGATAACAGCTCCGCCTTGCGCGGAGTCGCGAAAGGTCATCGTCCACTCATTCGAGGATCCGGTTGCTGGAATGGTTGGAGAAAATTCGACAAGAACATTCTCAGATTTTCCCAGATTGTCATAATATTCCACCGACAGTTGCTGCGGATCACCTGCAGCACCTGCCGCGGTTTCCGTCGCCGGAAGGTTGATGCCCAAGCTGATATTTGTTGTCGGCTCACCCGTCAGTTGGTTCACATTGATCTGCACGGGTTCCAAGCCATCGCTGGTATCGCGCGGGAACTCTGGCACCGTCCCATCAGGCCCTGCGGGCCATCCCATCAACACCAGCCCGGACTCTGATACCAGGCGGCCTTCGTCGTCAGTGCGGAACGATCCCGTGGTCGTCAGCATCATCTGAGGATTGCCGTTGCTGATTGCAACCTCGCTGGCTGCGGCCACAGGCAACATCCCGCGTCCACGCACCGCAAGATCTGTTGCGTTGGATGTACTGACCAAAGAGCCGCCTTCGTCGATCAATCGCTGCGTGCTGGAGCGCACCCCGCCAGCCGAGTAACTTCCGCCGCTGGGTGAAATGACCAGAGATTGAAAATCGGTTTCTACACGCTTGTAGCCATAGGTCGCGGAATTCGCGATGTTGTCTGAAATTGCGGCAAGGCGGGTTGCATTGGCCGACAGGCCCGCAACACCGGCATTGAGAGAAGAAGAGATCGTCATGGATACGCCTTTCTGCTGCACCAAAGATTGTCTTGGCGCAGCATGCGGCATGTCCATTTAACAGCGGGTGAACATTTAAAATCCAACGCAATTGTCTATCGGTCTGACCTCAGGAGGATGATCTCAACCCTATTGTTTCGAACCGACATCCTGTTGTTATGCACTGGCGAGCGATCCGCATGGCCCGTGACGCGGTGCAGTCGCTTCACGTTCAAGTGGCCCTTTTCCAGCATCCGCCGCACACGATCGGCCCGCGCGGTCGACAAGCTCCAAACGGGATTATCGAGGACAACGACTGGTTTGGAACGTGTGTGCCCCTCAACAGCGACGGGATTGGTGACCAACTTGGCCACCGAAGCGACAAGAACCACCAGATCATTCAACAGCTCTGTCGGCTTGTCCGTGTCAGAGTGAAACAGTTGACGATCAATCAGATCGAACAGCTCGATCACAAGACCCTCGTCGGTGACCCGCGTAACGATATGTTGCAATGTGTCCTTGGACACCGTGCTTTCACCGGCCCGCGCCAGGAACTCTTCCTCCAGTTTCTTTAACTGCGCCGTTTCTTGGCCCGACCCTTGGTCGGCGGAATCAGCCCCTTCGTCCGAGACACCAACAGCGCCTCGCGCCTGTCGGGCCTCTGTTGGCTTCCTGTTCGATGCCCCGGTACCGTTTTGCGGCAACTCCAGTTCTGAAAAGACACTGTCCCCGCCGAAATCGCCATTGCCACCACCCGAGATCCGGCTGATCGGAACTGTCGGACTAAAGTAATCCGCAATACCTTTTCGTTGATTTTCCGTTGTCGCATTCAGCAGCCACATCAAAAGAAAAAAGGCCATCATTGCTGTCACAAAGTCAGCGTAGGCGACTTTCCAAGCACCGCCATGGTGCCCGTCACCGCCGATAATCTTTTTCTTCTTGATGATGACTGGCGCGACGTTTCCGCCCGGCGCGCTCATATCCACCACCTTTTAACTCACCCACAACAAGGGATAAGGGATTAGGTGTTATTACGGCGTTAACATTTAAACTTTTCGGGTTTCTGCCGGCCCGGAAAGCCAAACAAGGTTTGCTTCCGGTCGCGTGCGGCTGGCGGGTCAAAGACCAGACCACAAAAAAAGGGGCTGAAAACCAGCCCCTTTTTAGATCTAGGTGCGCGAAGACTAGTCCAACTTACGTTCGAATTCTTCACGTTCAAAAATTTCAATCACATCGTTGGGGCGGACGTCTTCGTAGTTTTCGAAGGCCATCCCGCATTCCTGGCCCGATTGAACTTCGGTCACTTCATCCTTGAAGCGCTTGAGCGTTTTCAAAGTGCCCTCATGGATCACCACATCATCACGCAGCAAGCGTACACCTGCCGAGCGGCGTGCGACGCCTTCGGTCACAAGGCAGCCGGCCACTTTGCCGACATTGGACACCTTGAAGACCTCTTTGATCTGCGCATAACCGATGAACTTTTCGCGCACTTCTGCGCCCAACAAACCTTCGGCGGCTGCTTTTACATCATCCACAAGGTCATAAATCACGCTGTAGTAGCGAATTTCGACACCCTTTTGGTTGGCGCTGTTGCGGGCCGGAGCGTTCGCACGGACATTAAAGCCCAAAACAGGCGCGCCCGATGCTTCGGCAAGGCTGATGTCAGACTCGGTAATGGCACCGACACCAGAATGCAGAACGCGAACGCGCACTTCATCGTTACCGATTTTCTCCATCGCCTGCACGATCGCTTCGGCACTACCCTGCACGTCGGCCTTCATCAGAATTGGCAGTTCCTTGAGGTTCTCGTCTTCTTTGGCTTTCGCCAAAAGTTGCTCCAAAGACGTGCCAGCACCTGCCGCGGCCCGTTTTTCCTTGGCGGCCTGCTCCCGATACTCGGCAATTTCACGTGCCTGAGCCTCGGTATCGACCACGTTCAGAACGTCGCCAGCCTCGGGGGTGCCGTTAAGGCCCAGAACCTCGACCGGAACGGATGGACCTGCCTCTTTGACGCGCTCTCCGCGGTCATTGATCAAGGCCCGCACCTTGCCCCATTGCTCACCGACGACAAAGATATCGCCTTGATGCAAGGTGCCCTTCTGGACCAGAACCGTTGCGACAGGACCACGGCCCACATCCAACTGCGCTTCGATCACGGCACCTTCGGCTGCCCGATTCGGGTTGGCTTTCAGTTCAAGGATCTCGGATTGCAGGGCAATCGCCTCAAGCAGTTCGTCCAGGCCTTGACCGGTCTGCGCAGACACCTCAATGTCCTGCACATCCCCAGACATCGCTTCGACGACGACTTCATGCTGCAACAAGTCCGTGCGCACCTTATCGGGGTTCGCCGCGGGCTTGTCGCATTTGTTGATGGCCACGATAATCGGCACCTCGGCGGCTTTGGCGTGGTTAATCGCCTCAACCGTCTGGGGCATCACCGCATCATCCGCCGCCACGACAAGCACGACAATATCCGTCACCTGCGCCCCACGGGACCGCATGCTGGTAAACGCAGCGTGGCCGGGCGTATCAAGGAAGCTCAGAACAGCGCCACTTTCGGTTGTGACCTGATAGGCGCCGATATGCTGGGTGATCCCACCCGCCTCGCCAGCGACAACCTTGGCATCACGAATTGCGTCCAGAAGCGACGTCTTGCCGTGGTCAACGTGCCCCATGATGGTAATGACCGGGGGACGCGGTTTCAGATCATCGGGTTTGTCTTCGACCGAATCGATCACATCCTCGACGTCCGAATCGCTGACACGAACAACACGGTGACCGAATTCCTCGATAATCAATTCCGCGGTATCGGCATCAATCGACTGGTTCTGCGTGACCATCATGCCATTGTTCATCAAAGCCTTGACGACATCGCCGACGCGTTCGGCCATGCGATTGGCCAACTCGGAGACGACAATCACCTCGGGCAACTGCACGTCACGAACGATCTTTTCACGCTCTTGCGCCCCGCCCATGGCCTTTTGACGCGCACGCTCTTGCTTGCGCTTCATCGCGGCCATGGATTTCTGACGGCCACCTTCACCTCCAGACAAAGCCTGATTGAGCGTCAGCTTGCCGCCGCGGCGTCCGCCATCGCCGCGGCCCTTGCCGCGGCCACGGTTCTGATCACGATCCTTGTCCGTTTTCTCGACCTTGCGCACGGGTTGCTTGGCCGGCGCGCGCGCCTCCTCGGGCTGCGGCGCGGGCGCCGTTGCAGCTTGCTCGGCCTCACGGCGCTTGCGATCTTCCTCGTCAGCCTTGACGCGTGCGCGCTCTTCGGCCTCACGCTGTTCGCGCTCTTTGGCCTCGGCCTCCTCGCGGCGGCGCTTGCGATCTTCCTCGCGTTCTTTCTCTTCGGCTTCGCGGCGTGCGGCGTCTTCGGCCTCACGAGCCTGTGCAGCCTGCAATGCCTTCATCCGGCGTTCCATCTCGGAATCCGAAATCCCGGCCGGACGCTTGGAAGAACCGCCAGTGGATCCCTGCGACGCACCTGTCGCACCCGCAGCACCACTACTGGGCTTGGGTTTGACGACACGCTTGCGCTTGGTTTCCACCACGACGTTCTTGGTCCGGCCATGGCTGAAGCTTTGCTTCACGTTCCCTGCACGGGGACCGCCACGAACACCCAAAGTCTTTTTTCCGTCGTTGTCGCTCATGTGGTTCAACTTCCTTTCCGACGGGTCGGCCCGCCGTTCAAGACGCGCAGGCCCTTCAACCTTGCCGCCTCATCTACAACACGTTGGGACAAACCTCCAGCACCCAGTGCGGCGTGTATCGTGGTTTGTCGCCCAAAGGCGCGCCCCAATTCCTCGGCGGTTAGCCAGCCAATGAATTTTCCATGGTGGGGCGTGCTTAATTTTGACTTTCCCCGCTCTGATCCATCACTTGCCTGAATCAAAACAGTAGCTTGTTCCTTGGATAGCCAGTCCTTAACTTTTTCATAGCCAGATACAGCGCCGCCGCCCTTGCGGGCAAGACTAATCAAATTCACCACACGCGCGGCCAACTGGTCTTCGACTAATCCAACAAGATTGTCCGGCACCATCACGGCCTGACGCGCGGCGCGTGCAAAGAGACCCTTATTCGCGGCCTTTTCGATTGCGCCGCGGTCAGCAGATACCCAAATACCACGCCCTGGCAGCTTCTCGGCGATGTCCGGCGCAACTTGTCCTTCTGGTCCAACAACGAAACGTATCAGCCCATGCTGAGGACGCACCTCACCTGTGGCGATGCACTTGCGTTCTGGACCATCCGAGTGGTCTTTGGGTTGCCCTGCGCGACCCATCAAAACCTCCGAGGCCTGACGGATCAGGCCTCGGCCTCCTGTTCTTCGCCCTCGAGTGCGCCCTCTTCGGGCTCCTCCTCGGGCTCTAGTTCCGTGGGATCGACCCACCCAAGCATTACGCGGGCCGTCATCACCATGTTCTGAGCTTCCTCAAGCGAGACCTCGAAAGGTTCAAGCACACCGTCATCTTTGACACGCTCACCATCCACCGTGGTCCAGCCACCGGCCAGCTCCCAATCAGCGCAGGTTGCGAAGTCTTCCAGCGTTTTCACGCCGTCTTCGGCCAACGCAACAATCATTTGGGGTGTCAGGCCTTCAAAATCAATAAGGCTGTCCTCGGCACCCAAAGCGCGCGCTTTTTCCATCGCCTCACGCGCTTGCGCCTCAAGCACATCACGCGCCCGCGCTTGCAATTCGTTGGCTGTATCTTCGTCAACGCCATCGATGACCAAAAGTTCGTCCACCTCGACATAGGCAACTTCATCGAGATTCGTGAACCCCTCAGAAACCAGAAGCTGCGCAAAGAATTCATCAAGGTCCAGCGTGTCCATGAACAGCTTGGTGCGCAGTTCGAATTCTTTCTGGCGGCGCTCGGAATCTTCGGCCTCGGTCATGATGTCGATATCAAGGTTGGTCAACTGGCTGGCCAGTCGCACGTTTTGGCCACGACGGCCGATGGCCAGCGAAAGCTGATCCTCGGGCACGACAACCTCGATCCGTTCGGCCTCTTCGTCCAGAACCACCTTGGAGACTTCGGCGGGCTGCAATGCGTTGACCAGGAATGTCGGCTGATCTTCGTTCCACGGAATGATGTCGATCTTTTCGCCCTGCAATTCGTTCACAACGGCCTGAACACGGCTGCCGCGCATACCCACACACGCACCGACCGGATCAATCGACCCGTCATAGGAAATCACGGCGATCTTGGCGCGGCTGCCGGGGTCACGGGCCACGGCTTTAATCTCAATGATGCCATCATAGATTTCCGGCACTTCCATCTTGAACAATTCAGCCATGAATTCCGGCGCTGTCCGGCTCAGGAAAATCTGCGGGCCACGCGCCTCACGGCGCACATCTTTGATATAGGCGCGCACACGATCACCGTTGCGATAGCTTTCGCGCCCGATTTTGTCGTTACGACGCAGGATCGCCTCGCCACGGCCCACATCGACGATGACATTGCCATATTCTTCGCGTTTGACCACACCGTTGATGATGGTGCCCGCGCGGTCTTTGAATTCTTCGTATTGACGGTCACGCTCGGCTTCGCGCACTTTTTGCAAAATCACCTGCTTGGCCGACTGCGCCGCAATACGGCCCAGATCAACCGGCGGGATTTCTTCGATATGCTGATCGCCGACAGCAGGGTTTTCCAGATACTGTTTGGCCTGCTCGACGGTCATTTCTGCCTGATAATTCTCAAGCTCGTCATCTTCGACCACAGTGCGGACGCGGGTGAACGTTGCCTTGCCCGTCTTGCGGTCAATCATGACACGAATGTCCATCTCGGCACCGTAGCGGCTTTTGGCCGCCCGCGCGAGGCTTTCCTCCATCGCTTCAACCACCAAACCGGGGTCGATCATTTTCTCACGGGCCACCGCTTCGGCGGTTTGCAACAGCTCAAGCTGGTTTGCAGAGGTAATTGCCATTTTCAGTCCTCCTCAGACCCATCGGTCTCGATCTCGTCAAAAGCGTCTTCGTTCAATGTGCCCGCAGCTTTGCGCGCCTTCAGCATTTCATTGATCAATTCATCCGTCAGCACCAACTTGGCATCCGACAACCAATCGAACTTCAAACCAACAGTGCCTTCGTCGATGTTGATCAACACTTCGTCATCCTCGACCCCGGCCAAAACGCCCTTGAAGCGTCTGCGCCCGTCGATCAATTCCGATGTTTCCAGCTTGGCCTCATAACCCTCGAACTCTTCAAAGTCCTTCAACCGAGTCAAAGGGCGGTCTATGCCCGGGCTGGACACTTCCAGCGCGTAGGCGTCAAGTATCGGGTCTTCGACATCCAATACCGCGCTGACCGCGTTCGAGATATCGGCGCAATCGTCTACTTCAATACCGCCAGCGGGCTTTTCTGCCATGATCTGCAAGATTGACGTTTTACCAGACATCAGCCGTACACGCACCAGTTCATACCCCAAGTCTTCGATGACCGGGGTTATGATTTCGGCCAGTCGGCGATCAATCGCGGCTTTGGCAATCAGGTCGTTGCTCATGACTCTTCCAAGCACAAAAAAACGGGCACGCGGCCCGTTGGAATTTCCCGGTGGAACCTGCCGGTGTGGACCCGACGGCGCCGCTGTTAAGGGGCATATACGCTTGTTCCCCCGAGTCTGCAAGGCCAACCGGCACAAACATGCCCGCGACCCCACACAATCGCTGCCAATCAAGGTCAAAAGCAAAGTCTTGACCAGTCAGACGAGCGATTTGCCCCGAGCTAGCTCATCCATGACTTTCACCAGTTCGGCGCTGATCCCCGGTTCCGACAAGGCATGGCCAGCGACAGGAATCATCCTTAAATCAGCATTGTGCCAGCTATCGGCCAAATGATA
>Ga0209942_1001408_pt1 | contig 13060 bp, 10 predicted proteins | sample SalPonR1_A_D2_MG_FD_185695 | JGI IMG/M metagenome (GOLD analysis project Ga0209942, IMG submission 185695) | Salt pond soil microbial communities from South San Francisco under conditions of wetland restoration - Salt Pond MetaG R1_A_D2_MG... ... | reverse complement strand
GCCAGGACGACCGGGATGGCGGTGAGCGCCTGGAACGCCCGGCCGATCCGCTTACGGCGCTTCAGCCGAGCACGTTCCTCCGGCGCGCCGAAGCCGGCACGCGCCGCGGCGTCGGACGGCTGGCGGGGCGAGGCGCTCATTCGTACCGCTCCCCGAAGCGCCGCACGACCTGCTGCGAGACGACGTTCAGGATCAGCGTCATCACGAACAGCGTCGCACCGACGGCGTAGAGCGCCCGCGAGGCGATGCTTCCGGCCGGCTGGTCGCCGGTGGCCGCCTGCACGATGAAACTGGTCATCGTCGCGATCGTCTCACGGAGGTCGAAGGTGAAGGTGGGCTTCTGCCCGGCGGCCAGCGTGACGATCATCGTCTCGCCGATCGCGCGCGACGCCGCCAGGATGAACGAGGCGACGATGCCGGAGAGCGCCGCGGGCACGACCACCTTGAGCACGACCTCGTAGCGCGAGGCGCCCAGGCCGTACCCCGCCTCGCGAAGCGACCTGGGCACCGCCTGCATCGAGTCGGTCGAGATGCTCGAGATCGTCGGCAGGATCATGAACCCCATCACCAGCCCCGCGGACAGCGGATTGAACAGGTTCAGGCCGGGCACGACGTCGCGCAGGATCGGCGTCACGAAGAACAGCGCGAAGTAGCCCAGCACGACGGTGGGGATGCCGGCGAGCACCTCCAGGATCGGCATGACCGTCCGCCGGGTGCGGGCCGACGCGAACTCGGACAGGTAGATCGCCGACCCCAGTCCCAGCGGAAGACCGACCACCAGCGCGACCGACGTGACCATCAGCGTGCCGATGATCAGCGGCGAGATCCCGAACACCCGTTGCGTGGCCGGGAACAGCGGCGTCCACTCCCGCGCGGTGAAGAACTCGCGGAAGGTCACGGCCGGATCGGCGAAGAACGCGACCGTCTCGGCCGACAGCGCCACGATCACCGCCAGCGTCGTGACGATCGAGACGCTGGCGGCCAGGAACAGCAGGGCAGCGATGGCGCGCTCGCCGAGGTGCCTGCGGCCGCTCTTGTGGAGCCCGGCGGCTCGGGCTAGGGACCTGGGGCTCTTGGTCATGGCTGCTCCAACGATAGCGGGTCCGAGGCGCACTCCGCGCGGACGACGAGGGGACGGGGTCCTCGCGAGACCGCTGGCCCCCGACGAGGCGGGGACCAGCGGACCGATACGGGCTCAGGAGCGCTTCGGGCGGGCGCGGCTCACTCGCCGCGGAGCGTTTCCAGCACCGTCTTGCCCTGCGCACCTGCGAACACGGAGCCGGCCTCGCGATCGTTGAACCGCTCCAGCGAGAGCTCGTAGGCGGCCGGGTCCAGCAGCGCGTAGCCGGTGTCGGCGATGTACTCGCGCGCGTCCTCGCTGAGGTAGAACTCGACGAACTCCTGGACGACCTGGTTCTCGTCGGCCGCGTCGACGCTGACGTAGATGAACAGCGGTCGGGCCAGCGGCGTGTAGGTGCCCGACTCGATCGTCTCGGTCGACGGTTCGACGCAGCCGTCGCCGTCATCGATCGCGACGGCGTTCAGGCGGTCGGCCTCCTCGAGGTAGTACGCGTAGCCGAAGAAGCTCATCGCGTACGTGTTGCCTTCCACGCCCTGCACCAGGACGTTGTCGTCCTCGCTGGGGAAGAAGTCGGTGCGGATCTCGTTCCCCTCGCCGATGATCGCCTCGAGGAAGTAGTCGAACGTGCCGCTGTCGACGCCGGGCGCGTAGAACTCGATCGCTTCCTGGGGCCAGTCGGGTCGGATGTCGCCCCACGTCTCGACGCCGGCGTCCGCGCGCCACGCCATCTGCAGCTCTTCGGGCGTCATGCACTGCGCCCAGTCGTTCTCCGCGTTCACCACGACCGTCAGCGCGTCGAACGCGACCGGGATCTCGACGAACTCGACGCCGTTCGCGGCGCACAGGTCGATCTCGCTCTGCTGGACGATGCGGCTTGCGTCGCTGATCTGGGTCTCGCCGGCGCAGAACTTCGAGAAGCCGCCGCCGGTGCCGCTGAACGCCACGCTGACGTTGGCGTCGGGGTTCTCGATCGCGAACTCCTCGGCCACCGCCAGGGTGACGGGGTACACCGTCGACGAGCCGTCGACGCGGACGTCGGCCTGCGCCAGGGCGCCGCCGAGGAGAACGAACAGGATCAGGGAAAGAGCGGTTCTTTGCATCGTCTACCTCCGAGCCGAAGCGTAGACACGGCCTGTCAGGACCACGTCAGCCGGGCTCGCCTCGGTCCGCGTCGTCGAGCTGGGCCAGGCTGCGCTCGAGGCCGTCGCTCATCTCGGTCGCCTCGGCCAATCGGCGCCGCTCCTCGGCGACGACGGCGTCCGGCGCGTTGGCGACGAACTTCTCGTTCGCGAGCTTCTTTTCGCTCTTCTGCCGCTCGGCGCGCAGCGTCGCGAGGCGCTTCTCCTGCCGGGCTCGCCAGGCGCCGACGTCCACCAGGCCTTCGAGCGGCAGGCGCAGCTCGGCCTCGGCCAGCACCTGCCGGAGCGCGGCGCCCTCGGGCTCGCCGGCGCGGAGCTCGGCGCGCGCCAGCGCGGCGATCACCGCGCTCTCCGCCATCAACAACGATGCCGCAGCGCCGCTGGGATGGACGGGGATCGTCTGGGAGGGCGGCAGGTCGGCTTCCGCGCGCAGCACGCGGACCGCCCCGACGGCCGCCTGCAGGCGAGCGAAGTCCGCCTCGGCCGCCGCGTCGGGCATGCCGTCGCGGTCCGCCTCCGGCCACGCCGCGAGCGCGACCTGCTCCTCGTGCCCCAGCGCCTCCCACAGCTCGCTCGTGACGAACGGCAAGAGCGGATGGAGCAGCCGCAGGATCGCTTCCAGGGTGGACCGGAGCACGTGCCGGGTGCGCGCGTCGCCGGCGTGGAGCGCGGGTTTGGCCGCCTCGAGGTACCAGTCGCAGAACTCGCTCCAGACGAAGTCGTACGCCGCACGGTTCGCGGCGCCCAGGTCGAACGCCTCGAGCCGGTCCGTGACCGTGTCCACCGCGCGCGCCAGGCGGGCCAGGATCCACCGGTCGGCCAGCCGCTGGGGCGGGCCGGCGTCCTCCGGCCCGCCTAGGTTCATGAACGCGAACCTCGCGGCGTTCCACAGCTTGTTCGTGAAGGTGCGGCCCATCTCGACGCGGCGATCGTCCCAGCGGATGTCCTGACCACCGGTCGAGGCGTGCGTCATCGCGAAGCGCAGCGCGTCCGCCCCGCTCCGGTCGATCACCGCCAGCGGATCGACGCCGTTGCCCTTCGACTTCGACATCTTCTGGCCGTCGGCGTCCAGCACCAGCCCGTGGAGCATCACGTGCCGGAACGGCGCGCGGTCGGTCAGCTCGTAGCCGGACATCTCCATGCGGGCCACCCAGAAGAACAGGATGTCGTAGCCGGTCACCAGCACGCTGGTCGGGTAGAAACGCCGGTAGAACCGATCGTCCACGTCGGGCCAGCCCAGCGTCGAGAACGGCCACAGGTTGCTGCTGAACCAGGTGTCGAACACGTCGGGATCCTGGTGCAGCTCCTTGCCGGCGTTCTCCGGCGCCTCGGTCGGGTCGGTGAACGGATCGTCGGGCGAGGGGACGTGCACGTTGCCCTCGGCGTCGTACCAGGCGGGGATGCGGTGGCCCCACCAGAGCTGGCGGCTGACGTTCCACGGCCGGATGTTCTCGAGCCAGTCGCGGTTCACCTTCGCGTACCGCTCGGGCACGATCTCGATCTCGCCCGCGTCCAGCGCCGCGAGCACACGCTGCGCGGCAGGCCGCACGTCGTAGAACCACTGCATCGACAAGATCGGCTCGACCGGCACCTTGGTGCGTTGCGACAGGCCGATCGGGACGGTGTACGGCTCGCTCGCGACCAGCGAGCCGTCCGCCTTCAGCGCCTCGACGACGGCGCGCCGGGCCTCGAACCGCTCCACGCCGCGGAACGCCGCGGGCACCAGGTCTCCCTGCAGCCGCGCGTCCAGCCCGATCACCGACGGACGGGGCAGCCCGTGCCGCTCGCCGATCTCGAAGTCGGTAGGATCGTGCGCCGGCGTGATCTTGAGCGCGCCGGTGCCGAACTCCGGCTCGACCGCGTCGTCGGCGATGATCGGCACCCAGCGATCGGTCAGGGGGATTCGGGCCTTCGCGCCCAGGTAGGCCGCGTAGCGCTCGTCGCCCGGATGCACCGCGATCGCCTGGTCGGCGAAGATCGTCTCGGGCCGCACGGTGGCGATCCGGATCGCGCCGCCGCCCTCGAGCGGGTAGGCGAGGGTGTAGAGCTCGCCCTGGCGATCCTCGCGGTCCACCTCCAGGTCGCTCAGCGTCGTGCGGCTCTCGGGATCCCAGTTCACGATGCGCTCGCCGCGGTAGATCCGCCCCTGGTGGAACAGGTCGACGAACTGCTTGCGCACCGCGCGCGACAGACCCTCGTCCATCGTGAAGCGGCTGCGGCTCCAGTCCGCGCTGACGCCCAGCCGCTCGAGCTGCGTCTCGATCATGCCGCCGGAGCGTTCCTTCCACGCCCAGACCCGCTCCAGGAACGCCTCGCGTCCCAGCTCGTGCCGGCTGGTGCCCTGCTCGCGCAGCTGCTTCTCGACCACCACCTGGGTGCTGATCCCGGCATGGTCCATCCCCGGCTGGTAGAGCGCCTCGTAGCCCTGCATACGCCGCCACCGGATCAGCGTGTCGATCAGCGTGTTGTCGAACGCGTGGCCGAGGTGGAGGTTCCCGGTGACGTTGGGCGGCGGGATGACGATCGTGTACGGCGGCTTGCCGCTGTCCGGATCGGCGCGGAACGGCTCGTCCGCCCAGCGTCGCACCCAGCGAGGCTCGGCGGAGAGGGGGTCGTAGCTCTTGGGCAGCTCTCGCTGCGTGGTGGTGGTAGGGCTTGGCGCCTCGGACATCGGATCCTCCCTGCGGATCCGCCCGAAGGCAGTGGCGGATCCGTCCACGTGACGTGGGCGGACGAGGCGCGAGCCCCGCGGTACCACCGCCGTTCCCCGCTCGTCTGGCGCGGGGCGCTTCGTGACCGCACTGTCGGGGCGGCGACCGGAGGCTCTACTTCGTCTCGACCCTGCGCGACCGTACAGGGACGACGCAGCGACGGCACGGTTCTGCCTCGTCGGGGGAGCCGCGATGGGCCCCTCCCGGGCGGGCGACGTTCGGCGCGTTCGGTGCCGCCCCGGCTCTCAGCCCAGGCCGGGGCTCTCTGTGGGCCGGGAAGCGCCTACTCCTCCCGCACGAGGGCTGAGTGTAGCAGGCGCGGGCGGCCTGCGCGACCGCCAGGCGGTCAGATCACGGGAAGGGTGTTGAGCGCCTGGACCGAGATGCGCCCGGCCAGGGCACGCGCCGCCGAGCGCAAGGCCTGCGCCTGCTCGCTGTCCGGGTGCGACAGCACCAGCGGCATCCCCTCGTCCCCGCTCTCGCGCACCTGCCGCGAGATCGGCACCTGGCCCAGCAGCGGCAGACGCTCCTGTTCCGCCCACGCGGCCGCCGTGTCCTGGCCGAAGATGTAGTCCCGCTGCCCGTCCGGAAGCGCGTACCAGCTCATGTTCTCGATCAGGCCCAGCACCGGCACGTGCGTCTTGCGCATCATCGTGTGGGCCCGGCGCACGTCGGCCAGCGACATCTCCTGCGGCGTGGTGACCAGCACCGCCCCCGTGACCGTCGCGAGCTGCGTCAGCGAGAGCTGCACGTCGCCCGTTCCGGGGGGAAGGTCCACGACGAGGTAGTCGAGCTCGCCCCAGACGGTCTGCTCGATCATCTGCTTCAGGGTGCCGTGCAGGATCGGACCGCGCCACGTCAGCGCCTGGCCGGCCTCCACGAGATTCGCGATCGAGATCAGCTTCACCCCGTGATTGCGAAGCGGCAGGATGTTCTTCTCATCGTCCGCCATCAGCCGCTTGCCCTCGACGCCGAACATCTTGGCCTGCGACGGACCGTAGATGTCGGCGTCCAGCAGGCCCACCGTCGCGCCCTCGAGCACCAGCGAGGCGGCCAGGTTCGCCGCGACGGTGGACTTGCCGACCCCACCCTTGCCTGAGCCCACCGCGACCACGTGCTTCACGCCGGGAAGCGACGGCGTGCCGCCGTCCCGCACCTGCGCGCCGAACTCGAGCTCGACGCGCGCCACCCCGTCGATCCGGCCGACGGCGTCGCGAACGTCCTTCTCGATCGTGGCCTTCATCGGGCAGGCCGGCGTGGTGAGGTTCACTTTGACGTGCACGGTGTCGCCCTCGACGGTCGCGCGCTCGACCATGCCCAGCGAGACGAGGTCCTGATGGAGCTCCGGGTCCTGCACCGTCTTGAGCGCCTCGAGGACGCTGGATTCCTGGATCGTCATGGGGGGAGCGTAGCAAGGGCGCCTGCGCCGACGAATCCCCTGGCCGACACGCCGAACCGTTCCGGGCCGCGCCTTGCCGGTCCCCATGGGGGCGGGTATGCTCCCGACGTGAGAACACCCGGTGGCGTGCTGCACGCGCAGGAGACGACGGGCCGCCCGTGAGCGCGCCGCGCCGGTTCCAGGTGGACGCGTGGGAACCTCCGAGGCGGGGGGTGACGGTGGGCGAGGGTCGCGACGTCGCGACCGGGCTGCAGGTCCGGGTGCTCAGGTTCGAAGGCCCTCCCCGGGGCGACCCGACGTCGCCGGACCATCCGAACCTTCCCGGCGTGGTGGCCGCCGAGACGGTGGACGGCGTGACGCACCTCGTGACGCTGGTGCCGCACCACGATCGGTCGCTCGCCGCCGGCCCGGCGGCGCTGGACGGCGAGACGGTGGTCGCGGCGAGCGACGCCCTCGCGGCGCTGCACGAGGCCGGCATCGTGCACGGCGACATCGGCCTCCATCAGCTTTCGCTCGGTCCGGGAGGTCACCTTCTGCTGCTGGGCGCCGGAGCTCCTTGGCGCGGACCGGATCACGAGCCCACCGCCGGCGACGACGTCCGGGCCCTGGCGGTCGCGCTGCTCGAAGCCGGACGGGACCTTCCCGCCCCGGTCGAGCGCGTCCTGCAACGCGCGGCGTCCACGCCCGCGTCGGGCACGGACGGTCGACGCTTCGCGGACGCGCTGGCGCAGGCGGCGCGCGGTCGCGACGATCACGAGGACGGACGCGCCGCCGTGGTGAAGGATCTGCCACCCGGCGGCGTGTACAAGAGCGGCGAGACGGGACCGTCGCGCAAGCCCGGCGCCTACCAGGTGGGTGCGTCGCGGGCGCCGCGCCGCGAGCCGAGGCGCCCGCCCGTCCTGCTGTTCGGAGCGTTCGCCGTCGTCGTGCTGGTGGGCGCGGCCTCCTGGCTTCTTCGCGGTCGCGATGCGCCTGCGCCGACGGCGGACCTGCCGGCGGCGTACGTCCTCGAGGTGAGCGTGGCGCCCCTGGACGCGCCGCCGTTCTCGATCGTGGTCGTGGACGCGCCCAGCGGCACGTCGTTGACCCCGGGAACGCGGCTGGGCCGCGCGCCCAGGCGCGTCGTGCTGGACGCACCGGGACGGTGGGTGCTGCAAGGCGTGTTCGGCGAGCGCCGCAGTGCGCCGGTCGTCGTGCGCGTGCCGGCCGACCGGTCGGCGACCTTGACCCTGCCCCCCGAGCCCGCGGATCCGCCCGCGACATCCCCCAGGTAGCGAGGAGCGAGCATGTCCGAGAGCATCGTGGTCATCGATTACGGATCGCAGTACACGCGCCTGATCACCCGGCGCTTGCGGGAGCTGGACGTGTTCTCGGTCCTGGTCGTGCCGGAGGAGGGCATGGACGCGGTCCGGGCCCACCGCCCCGCGGGCGTGGTGCTGTCCGGTGGCCCGCAGAGCGTCACCGACGCGGGCGCGCCCGGCCTACCCGCGGGGCTGCTGGACGCGGGGCTTCCGATCCTCGCGATCTGCTACGGCATGCAGCTCGTGGCCCGCGACCTGGGCGGCGAGGTCCGACCGGGGACCGTTCGGGAGTACGGCAAGGCCGACCTCACCGAGTACGGCGGCGAGCTGTTCGCGGGGGTCGAGGGTGCCTTCACCGCCTGGATGAGCCACGGTGACAGCGTCGTCCGGCCGCCGGACGGCTTTCGCGTCACCGCGGCGACGGCCGACACGCCCGTGGCCGCGATGGAGGATCCACGGCGCGGCATCTACGCGCTTCAGTTCCATCCCGAGGTGCGGCACACGCCGAAGGGCCTCGCGGTTCTCGAGCGGTTCGTCGAGCGGACCGGCGTCGACCGCGACTGGACGCCGCGCAGCATCGTCGAGCAGGCGGTGGACGACGTGCGGGGCACCGTCGCCGATGGGCGCGTGCTGCTGGGCATCTCGGGCGGCGTGGACTCGAGCACGCTGGGGCTTCTGCTGCACGAGGCGATCCCCGATCAGCTCGAGGCGGTGTTCGTCGACACCGGCCTGCTGCGCCTCGGCGAGGTCGAGGAGGTCGGCCGGGCGCTCCGCGCGCTGGGCGTCAGGCTCACCGTCGTCGACGCGCGCGAGCGCTTCCTGGCGGCGCTACGGGGCGCGGTCGATCCCGAGGAGAAGCGCAAGGCGATCGGCCGCACCTTCATCGAGGTGTTCCAGGCCGAGGCGCGCCTGCTGGAGGCCGAGCGCGGACCGATCCGGTTCCTGGCGCAGGGGACGCTCTACCCCGACGTGATCGAGTCCGCCGGTGGTCAGGGAGCGGCGAACATCAAGAGCCATCACAACGTGGGGGGCTTGCCGGAGGAACTGGGCTTCGACCTGATCGAGCCGTTCCGCACGCTGTTCAAGGACGAGGTGCGCGAGGTGGCCGCGACGCTGGGGCTTCCCAAGGAGCTCCGCGACCGGCACCCGTTTCCCGGACCGGGACTGGCGATCCGGATCCTGGGCGAGGTCACCCCGGAACGGCTCGAGGTGGTGCGCCGCGTGGACGACATCTTCATCGGCTCGTTGCGGGAGTTCGGCCTGTACGACGAGATCTGGCAGGCGCTCGCGGTGCTGACGCCGCTCCGCTCGGTGGGCGTGATGGGGGACGGCCGCACCTACGCGTACACCGTCGCCCTGCGCGCCGTGACCAGCGTGGACGGCATGACCGCCGACTGGGCGAGGATTCCCCACGACGTGCTGGGCGTGATCAGCAACCGCATCGTCGGCCAGGTGCCCGAGGTGAACCGCGTCGTGTACGACGTCACCAGCAAGCCTCCCGGGACGATCGAGTGGGAGTGAGCACGGACGTCGGACGCCGCGCGGACGCTGCGAGCGTGGCGCGGTAGGCTGGCGCGCATGCCCCGCACCTGGCTGATGAAGAGCGAACCGGACGTGTACGGCTACGACGACCTCGAACGCGACGGCCGGACTCCGTGGGACGGCATCCGCAACTACCAGGCCCGGAACTTCATGCGCGACGAGATGAAGGTGGGCGACCGGGTGCTGTTCTACCACTCGAACACCCAGCCTCCCGGCGTCGCCGGCCTGGCCGAGGTCGTCAGCGAGCCGTACCCCGACCCCACGCAGTTCGATCCGACCAGCCGGTATCACGACCCGAAGTCGACGCCCGAGGCGCCGCGATGGGTGCTGGTGGACGTCGCGCCCGAGCGCCGGCTCCCGAGGCTGGTGACGCTGGCGGAGATCAAGGCCGATCCGGCCCTCGCCGAGCTACCCCTGGTGCGTCGGGGCAACCGGCTGAGCATCATGCCGGTCGGAGAGGCGGAGGCCGCGCGGATCGTCGCGCTGGCCCGGACGCCCGACCCCGACGCCTGACCGGGAGTCTCGGTCCCATTCCCGACCCGGGTTCCCGACGCGGGTTCCCGGCCCGGGTTCGCGGCCGGCCCGCCGTCCGCGCCTCCGCGCGGCGGGTCGGGTCACCACGGGTCGCGTGCGCCCACGACGCGGAAACGCGGCTACCGGGATGGTACGCTCCGGCATGACGAGTACGCGCCGAGCACGGATCCTGGAGCTGATCGCGGAGACGTACATCGACACGGCGCACCCGGTGCCTTCGTCGGCCATCGCCGAGCGGCTCGGCATCTCGGGCGCCACGGTGCGCAACGAGTTCGCGGCGCTCGAGGAAGAGGGGCTGGTCTGCCAGCCGCACACGTCGGCCGGGCGTCTGCCCACCCCGCTCGGATTTCGTCGTTACGCGGACGCCTACCTGCCGCCGCGCCCCCTCTCCGCACGGGAGCGCAGGCGCTTGCGTCAGAGGGTCGAAGGGCTCCACGGCAGCGATCTGCTGCGGACGCTCGCATCGCTGGCGTCCGACCTGTCCGGCTACGCCGTCGTGCTGGAGCTCCCGGCCGATCCCACCGTCCGGACGCTCGAGGTTCACCTCACCCCGCTCTCCGCTCGGCGCCTGCTGGCGGTCGCCGTGCTCGAGAACGGCTTGACGCGCGACCTTTCGGTCGAGCTCGACCCCACGCCCGACGACGAGGTGCTGGACGACGCCGAACGGGTGTTGCGCCATATCGGACTCCCGCTGACCGAGATGCCGGGCGCCCTCCGCGAGCGGGCCCGCGAGGTGGGGGCCGAGCTTCGGCGCACCCTCTCCGCCGTCGCCGACGCCTGGCCGACGCTCCATCCGGCCGAGGTCGTCTCGCACGGCCTGACGCTCCTGTTCGACGAGCCCGAGTCGAAGGACCCGTCGTTCCTGCGTCGGGCCGCGCGGAGCCTCGAGCGGGGCACCTTCCCCTGGCAGGACCGGGACGGCTCCCCCCTGGCGCTGGACTTCGACGAGGACGTCGCCCTGATCGGCGCCGAGCTCGCCTGGCGACACGGCCCCGGGCGCCTGACGCTGGTCGGGCCGGCCCGGATGCGGTACGGAACCGCGTTCGCCGTGGCGCACGGCGTCAGCCGCTCCCTGCCGGCGTCGTCGGGCGGCGCAGCGTGAGCGCGGGCACGGCGGCCACCGTCGGCGTGCGCTTCTTCGCGCAGCTACGGACCGCGACCGGCACCAGCGAGACGACCGTCGCGATCGAGCCGGGAACCGACGTCCGTGCCCTCGCCGAGCGGCTCGAAGCCGAGTACGGCGGGCTGTCGCTTCACGGCACCATGTGCGCCGTCGACGAGCGCTACGCGGACCCGGCGACGCGGCTGAACGGAGGCGAGACGGTCGCGTTCCTGCCTCCCGTCTCGGGCGGTTGACGACACGTCCCGCCCGGGACGTGTTTTTCACACGGCATTCGGTCCTGCTCGGCCTATCATGCAACGGTCCGAGGATCCGCGCGGCACAGCCGCGCCGTACGCGTTCTCGCCGGCAGGAGCTCGAGGTGGCCAACGCGATCTACACCACGACCCGGGACGAACTCGCCGGCCTCGTCTCGAGGCAGGTGGCCAGCGGCATGCTGGCGCGCGCCGTCGCTTCGGTGGGCAGCGATCCGACCACGGTCGACGCCTCCACCATGAGCCGACTGCTTCGGGGACGCGTCCGCCGAGAGCTCGAGCGCACGCTTCCGCGGGCCGGCGTCCGGCGCCGCCTCGCGGATCTCGACGCCCGACTGGCGCGCGAGCACGGCGTCGCCCGGTCCGGCTCGGGCCGGAACCGGCCGCGGCGGCCCGACCCCGCTGCCGCCCCCGACGTCGGCGGCACGCCCGCCGCATCGACGCCGTCCGGTCCCGGCACCCCCGCTGCGGTGGCACCCGCTCCGGTCGGTCGCCCCACCGAAGGCCTTGCCCCGGACGGCGCAGGGACCGTGTCGGCGGATTCGCGCCGCGCCATGCTGCCGGTCCCACCGGCGACCGTCTGGACCCACGAGCCGGCGGACACCGGTACGTTCGACGAGCGACGTCGCGCCTTCCCGATCGCCGGCGACGTCGTCGCCACGCGACCGTCGACCGCGCCGACCCCACCGACACCGCCGACGACGGTGCGCACGCCCAGCGTGCCCACGGCCGCCAGGGCCCCGTCCTCCGCTCCGCGTCCCGCCGTGCGGTCCGCTGCACGTCCGTCCCTCGCACGTCCGTCCGCGACCCCCCACGCCGCGGCCCGCCCGCGACCCGATCGCCTGATCGAACGCATGACCGACGACGACGCCGTTCGCCAGTGGATCTGGAGTCCCGCCCACGGACCGCCCGAGGGCCGGGGCGCCGGACCCGATCCGGGCCGCGTCGCCACCGTGCTGGGCTCGCTGACGACCGTTCTGAGCCGGCACGGGGCCGTCCGCTCGTTGCACGTCCGTCACGGCCAGGGTCACGTCATGATGGGCGTGGACCGAGGCTCGACGCTGGTGATCGCCGGTGACGAAGATCTGAACCTCGGAGCGGTCTACGCGTCGTTCCGTGCGCTGGAGGAGGAACCATGACCATCGCCCGAAAGTTCACCGTCGGCCTCGTGGCCGTGCTGATCGCGTCCCTCGCGTGGGCGCAGGAGGCGGTGCCCGAGGACGACGTCCTGCAGCGCTACGAGCTGGCTACCGAGAACCTTTCGGCGGCGGCGGACGCGCTGCCAGGCGACGCCGTCGGGGCCCGGACGGCGCTCGACCGTGCGTTCAGCGCCCTGCTGACGCTGTCGCGTGGAGACGCGAGCACGCTCAGCGACTCGCTCGACCGGGTGTTCGAGCGGGCGCGCACCGCGATCGACAACCGCAGCGCGACCGACCTGGCGGTCCAGACCGCCGTGCTGCGCGGCGGCTTCCAGCGACTGCTGTTCGAATCGGCGCTCACCGCCGCGGTCGAGGGTCGCCCCGACCTGGCGCGCAGCCGCCTGTTGCGGCTCGCGCAGGATCTTCAGCTCGGGGAGGCCCGGCTGGCGCAGCTCGACGACCTCACCGACGCGGGGCCGTTCCGGCGGGTGTTCGAGGCGGGCGTCGCCGAACAGGTGTCCGCCCGGCTGCAAGCGCTCGCCCAAGCGGGCGTTCCCGAGGATCGGGACGCCGCCTACCGCGCGCTGGCGCGCGCGTACGCGGACTACCTGCTCGTTCAGGACTCCGGTCGGATCGATCCGGGCACGAACCGCGAGTTCGTGCAGGCCGCGGAAGCCCTCGTGGACGGTCAGGACGAGGCGTACCTCGCTGCGCTCACGAGCCTGACGTCGAGCCTCGCCGAGCTCCGTGAAGCCGCCGACGCGGGCACCCCGCCGCGAGCGGACGCCGAGATCCCCGCCGAAGGGGCGGCGGAGCTTCCGAGCGACGTCGGCGACGACG
>Ga0209942_1001406_pt1 | contig 13062 bp, 8 predicted proteins | sample SalPonR1_A_D2_MG_FD_185695 | JGI IMG/M metagenome (GOLD analysis project Ga0209942, IMG submission 185695) | Salt pond soil microbial communities from South San Francisco under conditions of wetland restoration - Salt Pond MetaG R1_A_D2_MG... ... | reverse complement strand
GCATGAAGTCGGACCTGCCCAAGGTGCTGCAGCCGCTGGCGGGGCGACCGCTGCTGGCGCACGTGCTCGGCCGGGCGCTGGGGCTGGGCGCGCATGCAACGCACGTGGTCTATGGGCATGGCGGCGACGCCGTGCCGGCGGCGTTCCCGGACGCGGACGTCAAGTGGGTCCTGCAGTCCGAGCAGCTCGGCACGGGCCACGCAGTGGCCCAGGCCATGCCGGCGATCCCGGACGACGCCACCGTGCTGGTGCTTTACGGCGACGTGCCGCTGATCGAGGCCGCGACCCTCAGGCCGCTTGTGGATAAAGCGCGCACAGGACGGCTGGCCCTGCTGGGCGTGCGCCTGGACGACCCGGCAGGCTACGGCCGGCTGGTACGCGACGCCGCCGGGCGCGTGGTGCGCATCGTCGAGGAAAAGGACGCCTCGGAGTCGGAGCTCTCCGTCAACGAGGTGAACACCGGGATCATGGCTGCGCCGGCGAAGCGTCTGCGCGGCTGGCTGGCGGGATTGTCGAGCGAGAACGCGCAGGGCGAGTACTACCTCACCGACGTGGTGGCGATGGCGGTGGCGGACGGCGTGACGGTGGAGGCCATGCTGGCGCCCACGGTTGCGGAGGTGCTGGGCATCAACGACCGCGAGCAGCTCGCGGCGCTGGAAACGACCCTCAGGCGACGCGTGACCGGCGCCATGATGGCGCGCGGGGTCACGCTGGTGGACCCCGCCCGGGTCGACGTGCGCGGCCGGATCGACTGCGGCCGGGACGTGCACATCGACATCAACGCCATTTTCGAGGGCGTGGTGGAGCTCGGCGACCGGGTCTCCATCGGCCCCAATGCGCTGATCCGCAACAGCCGGCTGGGGGCGGGCTGCAGGGTGCTGGCCAATACCATCATCGAGGACGCGGACATCGGCCCGGACTGCGAGCTCGGCCCCTTTGCCCGCCTGCGGCCGGGCACCGAGCTGGCCCGCGGCGTGAAGGTGGGGAATTTCGTCGAGATCAAGAAAAGCCGCCTCGGCGAGGACAGCAAGGTGAATCACCTCAGTTACGTGGGCGATGCCGAGATTGGGACACGCGTCAACGTCGGCGCCGGCACGATCACGTGCAATTATGACGGCGCCAACAAGCATCGGACGGTGATCGGCGACGACGCGTTCATCGGTTCCAACACGGCGCTGGTCGCGCCGGTCGAGATCGGCCGGGGCGCCACGGTGGGCGCCGGCTCGACGCTCTCCAAAGATGCGCCGGCCGGGGAGCTGACGGTGGCGCGCGGCAGGCAGACCACCGTGCGCGGCTGGAAGCGGCCGGTGAAGGATGTGAAATAGGTCTCGACGCCGTGCCGGCGCCAGAGGCCGGGCTTTAAAAGGGGAAAGGCCAATGTGCGGAATCGTCGGGGCAATCGCGGAGCGGGACGTGGTGCCGATCCTCATGGAAGGGCTGCGCCGCCTTGAGTATCGCGGCTACGATTCCGCGGGCCTGGCCATCGAGGTCGCCGAGGGCGGCATACGGCGCCGGCGCACCGAGGGCAAGGTGCAGCGCCTGCAGGAAGCCCTGGACGCCGCCGCCCTGTCCGGCCGTTGCGGCATCGCGCATACCCGCTGGGCCACCCACGGCGTGCCCAGCGAGCGGAACGCCCACCCGCAGGTCTCCGGCGACGGTCTCGCGCTGGTCCACAACGGCATCATCGAGAATCACGAGCAGCTGCGCGCCGAGCTGGAGGCCAGCGGCTATCGCTTCGAGTCCGAGACCGACACCGAGGTGGTGGCGCATCGCATCCGCGCTCACCTGGACGACGCGCCGGAACTGCTGACGGCCGTGCGCCGCACGGTGGGCGACCTGGAGGGCGCTTATGCCCTCGCGGTGATGAGCACGGATGATCCCGAGAAGATCGTGGTGGCCCGGGCGGGCTGCCCGGTGGTCATCGGACTGGGCATCGGGGAGAACTTCGTGGCCTCCGACGTGGCCGCCCTGCTGCCGGTCACCCGGCGCTTCATATTTCTCGAGGAAGGCGACATCGCGCGCGTCACGCGTCGCGCCGTGGAGATCTGGGACGCGGACGGCAATGCCGTGCAGCGCGAGGAGAAAGAGAGCGTGCTGTCGGCCGACGCCATGGAGCGGGGCCAGTATCGCCACTTCATGCAGAAGGAGATCCACGAGCAGCCGCGCGCCGTCGCCGAGACCCTCAGCGAGCGCATCGGCGCCGGCAAGGTGCTGGAGCAGGTCTTCGGGCTGGATGCGCCGGCGATTTTCGACGCGACCCGGGCCGTGCAGATCGTGGCCTGCGGGACCAGTTACCACGCCGGCATGGTGGCGCGCTATTTCATCGAGAAATTCGCCCGCATCCCCTGCATGGTGGAGATTGCCAGCGAGTACCGCTATCGCCAGCCCGTGGCGCCGGACGGCACGCTGTTTGTCGCCATCTCGCAGTCCGGCGAGACGCTGGACACGCTGGAAGCGCTGCGCGCGGCCAAGAAACTGGGCTATCTCGCCTCGCTGGGCATCTGCAACGTGCCGGAGAGTGCGCTGCTGCGCGAGTCCGACCTGGTGCTGATGACACGCGCCGGCCCCGAGATCGGGGTCGCCTCGACCAAGGCCTTCACCACGCAGCTGGCCGCGCTCTCGCTGCTGGGCCTGGCGCTGGCGCATCGCAACGGGCTGGCGAGCGAGACCGAGGCCGACCTGGTGCGCCAGCTGGCCGGTATCCCGGCGCTGCTGGAGCGCATCCTGGAGATGGACGATGCGATCGAGCTGCTGGCCGAGCGCTTCGTCGACAAGCACCACGCCTTGTTCCTGGGCCGAGGCATCCAGTTCCCCGTCGCGCTGGAAGGCGCGCTCAAGCTCAAGGAAATCTCCTACATCCACGCCGAGGCCTACCCGGCCGGCGAGCTCAAGCACGGGCCGCTGGCGCTGGTGGATGACGACATGCCGGTGATCGTGGTTGCACCCAACAACGAACTGGTAGAGAAGCTCAAGGCCAACATGCAGGAGGTGCGCGCGCGCGGCGGCGAGCTGTTCGTCTTCGCTGACCCGGATGCGGGCATCGCCAACGGTCCCGGCGTCACCGTGCTGGAGATGCCGGCGCACATCGAGGACTTCCAGGCGCCGATCGCGTTCACGGTGCCCCTGCAGCTGCTCGCTTACCACGTGGCGGTCCTGAAGGGCACCGACGTGGACCAGCCGCGCAACCTCGCCAAGTCCGTCACGGTGGAATAGCGGCGCCGCTTCCGGCAAGCTCTTGCCGGTGTTCGAGCTCTTCTCTATCAGCCTCGCGTTCTTCCTCGGCCTGGCGGTCAAGCAGCTGGGCCTGCCGCCGCTGGTCGGTTTCCTGGCGGCGGGCTTCGGGCTCAACTACCTGGCCCAGCAGACCGGCCTGGTGCCGGACTATACCGGCGAGGTGCTGTACCACGTCGCCCACCTGGGCGTGCTGCTGCTGCTGTTCACGGTCGGGCTCAAGCTGAAGCTGCGCCAGCTGGCGCAGCCCGCGGTGCTCGGCGGCGCAATGCTGCATTTTGCAATCACCGTCGCAGTGCTTGCGCCGGGCTTGCGCTTCTTCCTGTCGCTGGACTGGAACGTCGCGCTGCTGGTGGCGATCGCGCTGGCCTTTTCCAGCACGGTGCTCGCCGCCAAAATCCTGGAGACCAAGCGCGAGCTGACCGCCTTTCATGGCCGCGTCGCCATCGGCATCCTCATCATCCAGGACATCATCGCGCTCGCGGTGCTGAGCGCCTGGGGCGGCCAGGCCCTCTCGCCGTGGGCCTTGCTGGTGTTCGCGCTTCCCCTGCTGAGGCCGGCGCTGCACTGGCTGCTGGACGTTACCGGCCACGACGAGTTGCTGGTGTTGATGGGCATGCTGCTGGCGCTGGTGCTCGGCGGGATGGGCTTCGAGGCCATCGGCCTGAGCTCGGAGGTCGGCGCCCTGCTGATGGGGGTGCTGTTGTCCGGACATCGTCGCGCCAAGGAGCTGTCGGAGTCGCTGTGGAGCCTCAAGGAATTGTTCCTGGTCGGCTTTTTCCTGCAGATCGGCATGTCCGGCCTGCCGGGCGCGGAGGACTGGCTGTTCGCCCTCTCACTGGCGCTGGTGCTGCCGCTGAAGGGCGTGCTTTTCTTCTTCGTGCTGGTGTTGTTCAGGTTGCGGGGACGCAATGCCTTCCTGGGCGCGACCGCGCTGACCGCTTACAGTGAGTTCGGCCTGATCGTCGCGGCCGGCCTGCCGATGATGGCCGACTGGCTGGTGCCGCTTGCGCTGACCGTGGCGCTGTCCTTCGTCATCGCCGCGCCATTGAACCGGGTGGCGCACCCGCTGTTCGAGCGCTTTGAAAAACGCCTGGTGCGTTTCCAGACCAGCACCGCCCATCCCGACGAGATCCCGCCGGACCTGGGCGATGCCCGCATACTGATTTTCGGCATGGGCCGCACCGGGAGCGCCGCCTACGACGCGCTCGCGCCCCGGTACGCGCGCGTCGCGGGGCTGGACTCGGATCCTTACCGTGTCGCCGGCCATCGCGAGGCCGGCCGGAACGCCATCCTCGCGGATGCCGAGGACACCGACTTCTGGCGGTCGGTTGACCTGGCCGGGCTGGAGGTCGTGCTGCTGGCAATGGACGACATCGAGTCCAAGCTCATCGCTGCCCGCAAGCTGCGCCAGCGCGGTTTCGGGGGCGCGATCATTTCCCAGGCGCTGTACGCAGAGCACGTCGACGCCATTCTCGCCGCCGGCGCCGACGAGACCTACCTCACCATGCAGGAAGCCGGCATCAGTCTCGCCAATCATGCCGTGGAAGCGCTGGAAGTCGGCGCTCCCATAAGGCAACAGCCGGGCTAGCTGCCCGGCTTTTGCGAAAGCGCCTGGCCTTGCGGCGCATCGGCCAGCGCCGACTCAGGGGTTGGCCGGCGCCTTGCCTTCGGGCGTCACGCCCTTGACCGGCTCGGTCTCCAGCTGCTCCGTGTCGGGCGCTGCGGGCGCCCGCCAGCGCAGTGCCATGGCCTGTGCCTGGCGGCTGTAGTCCATGGACTCGGCGAGGATCCGGGCCGCTTCCTGGTCGGCGTGGAAGCCCTTGGAGTTCTCGCTGCTGATGTAGTCCAGCCGCCACATCGCCTTGCGCTGCAGCTCGAAGATGGGCGCAAGGTCCGCTTCCGTCGCGCCGGCTGCCTTGGCCTCCATGATGGCGTCCAGCATGTCGGTCACGGCCGCCCCGGCGCGGTTCGTCATGGCGACGGTGCGTTCCTGGATCGTTTCCACGCGCTTGCGCAGCTCGTCCGCGTCGACGTTGTGGCAGGTCTGGCAGGCGTTGTTGATGTTCTCCATCGGGCTTTGCACGTTGTGGTCGCTGATCTTCATGGCGCCTTCGCGCTCATAGGGCATGTGGCAGTCCGCGCAGCTCACGCCGCTGCGGGCGTGGATGCCCTGGCTCCAGAGCTCGAACTCGGGATGCTGTGCCTTGAAGGCCTTCGCACCCGTCTCGCCGTGCTTGTAGTCGTAGAACTCCGTGCCGTCCGGGAATTCCATCTCGTTCCACACTTGCTCGGCGTCGTCGACCGTCAGGCCCTCGCCCCAGGGGAAAGTCAGCGTCGTCTTGTTGGCGCAGTAGTACTCCACGTGGCACTGGCCGCAGGTGAAGGAGCGCATTTCCTGGCGGGTCGCCAGCTTGTTCGGGTCATAGGGCTCCTTGCGGCTGCCGGCGCGCCACTGCTCGACGCTGGGCAGGTGCGAGGCGTCGCCGTCGCCCTCGGCGAGATCCCTGATGCCCTGCATGAAGCCCGGACGGGTCACGCGGATCGACATGGTTTCCGGGTCGTGGCAGTCGATGCAGGTGACGGGGTGCGCCTCGCCCAGCGGCAGGTGATCCGCCGGGACGTCCTGGCCTGCGTATTCGCCGGTGAAACCGCCGGTGGGGGCCTGCGGGAATACCGGCTCGTTCTCGCCGGGCGTGCCGTCGGGCGTTGCGTAGAGCATCGCCAGCACGTCCTGGTAAGGCTGCTGGCTGAGCTCTTCGAAGCCGCGGATGACGGCCGGCATGTTGAATTCGCTGGACAGTTTCTCCGCGGTCACTTCCTCGCCCATGGCTTCCAGCCCCACGCTGCGGTAGAGCACGGTGGTCGAAGCGTGGCAATGCAGGCAGGCGCCGGCCTGGGGTTTTTGCGTGATGCGCTCGGTCACGCCCTGGTCGTAGAGCATGTAGGCATGACCGCGCGCCTCGCGGTAGTCGATGCTGAAGGCATAGCCGGCGTACAGCCTCTTCAGCCAGGGCTGCTGCTCCAGCTTGCTTTCCGGCATGGCGCTGCTGCCGCCATAGAACTCGCCGCCCGAAGTCGATTTCCAGCCGTCGAACTGGCGCGGCCAGTTCTGTCCCCACGGCTCGGGGTCGGTGGTCATCTCGTCCACTTCCACGACGCGCACGAAAGGCTGCCGGGCCTCCTGCTTGTGAGTGAACATGGTGATCAGCACATAGGTCACGGCGGCCGTGGCCGCGACCGCGACCACGAAGACGAGTCCGAGCAGCAGGACATTCCCGCGCTGGGCGCGGGCCCGGCCGGGAGCCGTGCGGTTGCTGTTTTCGGGAGCTTTTTTGAACATCATGAACCTCGCAGTATGACTAGCGCCGGAGAGCATGGCCGACGTCGCTATGGCAATGGACGCAAAGCTGCATGTCGCCCCCGTGCTCGGCCGGGCGCAGGGAGTCCACCAGGTCGCCGTGGCAATGCAGGCACGCACCCTGGGTCACCCGGCGGTTGCGGGGCTTGATCTGGATCGGCTCGTAGAAATTGCCGGTCGTGAAGGCCAGCGCGTGGAAGAAGCCGTTGTCGGCCTTGGTGATCCACTTGCCCACGAAATCATGCGGCAGGTGGCAGTCCCCGCAGGCGGCGACATCGCGGTGGCTGGACTTCACCCACGAGTCGAAGTGATCCTGCATGATGTGGCAATTAGCGCAGGCCGTCGGGTCGTTGGTCAGGTACGACAGGCCGTCCCCGTAACCCAGGGTGAATGTCCCGAGGCCGCCGAGCACGCCGACCACGAGGGCGACGGCCACCGACAGGATACGCACGCTCCTGCGGCTGGAGGTGGGTTTTCTTACTGGGATTTTGACCATTCGTATATATCAAATACATCAATTAGGCGGCCAACTTAAGGGCCACGGGTACCGGCCGCAATACGCGTTATCCGCAGCGGCCAAAAACAGCGCCAAGACAGCGCAGGCACACTCAAAAGCTAGCAGAGAACGGGTGAATTGCCATGCGCGCGACAGCCATCGGCGGCGCGCGGACGGATGCCCGGGAGTGACCTCGGACCGGCTCAGGCGGCTTCGGAACGGAAGCTTTTCAGTCGCTCCGCGACCTGGCGGCGGATGCGGTCGAGCGCATGCGGCTCGGCCAGCTCGCACGGCGGGCGTCGGCGCAGCAGCGGCCAGCGTTCGCCTTCCAGCACGCGCTCGAGGTAGAAGAGATTACGTTCCACCGCGACCATGTAGGGGTTCCGGCCGTCGAATACCGCGTCCATGTAGCGGTAGACGCCCCCGAAGGAGCGATCCAGTCGTGGGTAGCAGACCTGCCGGAAGAAAGCCGGTGTCTGCCGCAGCAGGTCCAGGCCGGAGCGGTAGCGCGTGATGATCCGCCCCGACGGTTCCTGCCACACGGCGATTCCCCCGAGCACAAACTCCGGGTAAAGCCGGTCGCGGCATTTTTCCAGGTAGCAGCGGTCCGCCATCTGGGCCAGCAGGTCTGCCGTGCCCATCAGGTGGCCCAGCTTGCGGTCTTTCTCGGAGACCACGCGGATCTGGTCGAGGCGCACTTCGTAACCGGTGTAGTGCACCACCTGGCGGGCGATGCCGGACGCGGCCCCCAGCCCCACCTGGTTCAGGTAGCGGTCGAGGAACTGGGCGCTGCGGGTCACGTGCGAGCGCGTGAATTCGGCGCCGTTGTAATGGGTCTCGTCGCCGGAATGACGGATGTAGCCCGAGTCGTGAAACAGCGAGCAGATGACGCCCAGGATCGCCCGCGGCGCCCCCAGGCGTTCGGCCTCGGCCACCGACAGCTCGTGTCCCTCGATCAGCCGGCCGAGGGCGAGCGTCATGTCCAGCGTGTGCTGGATGTCGTGGTAGACGGTGTCGCAGCCCAGGTAACCCGGCGTCCGGCCCCGGAAAAGGTCGTCGAAGTCTTCGAAAGCGCGGCGCAGCACGCTCAGCGGCATGCCGGGATAAAGGCGCGTGAAAGTGTCGTGTATGACCTCCCAGACAGGCGCCCAGTGGGTCACCGGCACGGAATTGGTCACGTCGTGGTCGCTGCGCCGGTCACGCAGCATCAGCACGCGGGCCTTGGGTCGGACTGCTTCCATGGAATCAGTCTATGGGACGGCCGGCGCGCGCGCCATCGCCGGCGGATCGTTCTGTGACCCCGTTCACAAGGCCCCGTCAGGCCGTGTCGAACACGGCGACCACGGGCGCGTGGTCCGAGGGGCGCTCGTTGCGCCGCGGCTCCACGTCCACGCTGGAGTGGGTGCACTGCCCCGCGAGCGCCTTGCTCGCCAGCACCAGGTCGATGCGCAAACCGCGGTTGCGGCGGAAGCCCGCGGCCCGGTAGTCCCACCAGCTGAACACCCCCTCCGGCTGCTCGAACAGCCGGAAGGTATCCACGAAACCGAGTTCCAGCATGGCCTGCAGGGCGGCTCGCTCGGGTTCGCTGCACAGCACCTTGCCGGCCCATTCCTCGGGGTCGTGCACGTCGCGGTCCTCCGGGGCGATGTTGAAGTCGCCCATGACGATGCAGCGCGGGTGCGCCGCCAGCTCCGCTTCCAGCTGGGTGTGCAGCCGGGCCAGCCAGTCCAGCTTGTAGGCGTACTTTTCGCTGCCGACCGCCTGGCCGTTCGGCACATAGAGATTCAGTACGCGCAGGTCGCCCACGGTGGCGCCCAGCACGCGCCGCTGGTGGTCGTCCAGCCCGTCCAGGTCCCTGATGACCTCGCTTTGCGGTTCCCTCGACAGCAGCGCCACGCCGTTGTAGGTCGGTTGCCCGCTGAAGCTGACCTCGTAACCCAGCTCCAGGAAGGCCTGCGCGGGAAAGGTGGCGTCCACCAGCTTGGTCTCCTGCAGCCCGAGGACGTCCGGCGAATGCTCGTCCAGCCAGGCCAGCACCTGGGGCAGGCGCACTTTCAGGGAGTTGACGTTCCAGCTTGCTACGCGCATGGCTTCAGGCGGCCGAGGCCGCTTCTCCGTCGATGCCCGCCAGTCGCAGCAGCGGGCCCGGTTCCGGGGCGCGGCCGCGGAAGGCCTTGAAGGCCGCCATGGGATCGACGCTGCCGCCGACCTCCAGGATACATTCACGGAAGCGCTGCCCCGTGGCCGTGTCCATCACGCCGCGCTCCTCGAACAGGCTGAAGGCGTCGGCCGACAGCACCTCGGCCCACTTGTAGCTGTAGTAGCCCGCCGCATAGCCGCCCGCGAAGATGTGCGAGAAGCCGTGCGCAAAGCGATTGAAGGGCGGATAGGGCACCACGGCGACTTCCCGTCGCACTGCCTCCAGCGCGGCGACGATGCCTGTCCCGTCCGCCGGCGCGGCGGCGTGCAGGCGCATGTCGAAGAGCGCGAACTCGACCTGGCGCAGCATCTGCATGGCGGACTGGAAGTTGCGGCTGGCGATCAGCCGCTCGAGCATCTGTTCGGGCAGCGGTTCCCCGCTGGCGTGGTGGCGCGAGATCTGCCGGATGACCTCCGGATGCCAGGCGAAGTTCTCCAGGAACTGGCTGGGGAGTTCGACCGCGTCCCAGGCCACGCCGTTGATGCCCGCTGCGCTCGGCCAGTCGACGCGCGTCAACAGGTGGTGCAGGCAGTGCCCGAATTCGTGGAACAGCGTCACCACGTCGTCGTGCGCCAGCAAGCCGGGCCGGTCGCCGGTTGGCGGCATGAAGTTGCACACCAGGAAAGCGACCGGCAGGACCGTCTGCTCGCCGAAGCGCGCCCGGCGCACACACTCGTCCATCCACGCGCCGCCGCGCTTTTGCTCGCGCGCGTAGATGTCCGTGTAGAGATGGCCGATCGGCTGGCCCTCGGCATCCTCGATGCGGAAGAAGCGGACGTCCGGGTGCCATGCGTCCACCTCGCCGCCCGGCGCGATGCGGATACCGAACAGCTTCTCGGCGGTGTCGAACAGCCCCGCCAGCACGCGATCAGCCGGGAAATAGGGCCGCAGCTCCTCGTCTTTCACCTCGTAGGCCTGTTCGCGCAGGCGCTCAGACCAGAAGGCGATGTCCCAGGCTTCCAGCGGCCGGTCCGCCAGCTGCTGCACGGCCTCGAGTTCCGCGGTGGCGCTGGCACGGCTGCGTTGCGCCAGGTCCTCCAGGAAAGCCTGCACATCGTCCACGGAGGGCGCCATCTTGGTGGCCAGGGAGAGCTCGGCGTAGTTGCCGAAGCCCAGCAGTTCCGCCGCTTCCCGCCGCAGGCGCAGGATCGCTTCCATTACGGGGCCGTTGTCGTATCGACCGGCGTGCGGGCCCTGGTCGGATGCGCGCGTGACCCAGGCCTCGTACATCTCGCGACGCAGCGCCCGATCCGTCGCGTGACTCATGACGGCGTGGTAGCACGGAAAGTCCAGCGTGAGCACCCAGCCGTCCAGGCCGCGGTGACGCGCCGCCTGCGCAGCCCGCTCACGGGCCCCTTCGGGCAGGCCGTCGAGATGCGCCTCGTCCTCGACCTGCAGGCGCCATGCTTGCGTGGCGTCGAGCACGTTTTCCTCGAACTTCGCGCCCAGCAGGGCCAGTTCCTGCGCGATGGCGCGGAAGCGGGCCCGCGCCTCCGGCTCGAGCGCCACGCCGGCGAGGCGGAAGTCGCGCAGCGCATCCCGGAGGATCTTCCGCTGCCCGGGCTCGAGCTGTTCGCCCTCTTCCTCGAGCACGCGCGTGAAGGCGCGGAACAGGCCTTCGTGCTGGCCGATCTCGCTGCTGTATTCGGACAGCAGCGGCAGGCAGGCGTTGTAAGCTTCGCGCAGGGACTCGGTGTTCTGCACGGCATTCAGGTGGCCGACGGGCGCCCAGGCGCGTGCCAGCCGATGGTCCACGGCTTCCAGCGGCATGACGAGGTTGTCCCAGCGCGGCGTTTCGGCCGCCGCGATGACTTCCTCGATGCGCCTGCGGCTCTCCTCGAGTAAGGTGCGCACGGCGGGCTCAACGTGGTGTGGCCGGATGCGCGAGAATGACGGCAGTCCGGAAGTGTCCAGCAGGGGGTTGTCCATGAGCGCTCCAGGGCTCTTTTCGGCGCGGAATTTTAGCATGCGGCCGGCAATCGCCGGACCGCGCGCAGCGGCTTGAAAAAGACACCTGCGACAATTCGGACGGACGGAAGAGACAGATGCCAGAAAACCATAAATTCGACCTGCTTGTCATCGGCGGCGGCAGCGGCGGCCTCGCGGCGGCGCAACGGGCCGCGGAATACGGCGCCAGCGTCGCGGTGGCCGAGCTCGGCCCGCTGGGCGGCACCTGCGTGAACGTCGGCTGCGTGCCCAAGAAGCTCATGTGGTACGCGGCGGATATCGCGCACAAGTTCCACGATGCGCCGGGCTATGGTTTCGACGTGGAGGCCGGGGCGCATGACTGGCCCGGGCTGAAGGCCAGGCGCGACGCCTACATCAAGCGCCTCAACGGCATCTACGAAAACAACCTGGACAAGAAAGGCGTCACGCTGCTGCGCGGCCATGCGGCCTTCGCGGAAGACGGCGGCGTGGTGGTGGACGGCACGCCATACGCGGCCTCGCACGTGATCATCGCCACCGGCGGGGGGCCGGAGCTGCCGGATATCGAGGGCGCCGAACTGGGCATCACCTCGGACGATTTCTTCGCGCTGGAAGACCGGCCCGGGCGGGTGCTGGTGGTGGGCAGCGGCTATATCGCGGTGGAGCTCGGCGGGATGTTTCGCGCGCTCGGCTCGGAAGTGACCATCAGCACGCGCCGCGACGGCGTGCTGCGCAACTTCGATCCCGCGCTGCGCGAGACCCTGATGGACCAGATGGGCCGCGACGGTGTGCAGATCGAGACGGGCGTGGTGCCGGCCGCGGTCTGCCGCCGCGACGACGGCCTGGAAATGCTGGCCAGCGACGGCCGGCGCCTGGGCGGCTTCGACGCCGTCCTCTGGGCCATCGGCCGGCTGCCGAACATCGCCGGGCTGGAACTCGGCCGCGTGGGCGTGCGCACCGACGCCAGGGGCTGCATCCCGGTGGACGAGTGGCAGGACACCAATGTCGAGGGCATCCATGCGCTGGGCGACGTCACCGGCCGGATCGCGCTCACGCCGGTGGCCATCGCTGCGGGCCGCCGGCTCGCGGACCGCCTGTTCGGCGGGATGACGGATCGGCGGCTGGACTACGAGTGCGTGCCCACGGTGGTTTTCAGCCATCCGCCGATCGGCACCGTGGGCCTCACCGAGCCGGAGGCGCACGCGCGGCACGGTGACCAGGTGCACGTCTACGAGGCGGCTTTCACGCCGATGTTCCACGCCGTCACCGAGCGCAAGGTGCCGGCGCTGGTCAAGCTCGTCACCGTCGGCGAGGAGGAGCGCATCGTCGGCTGCCACATGCTGGGTCACGGCGCCGACGAAATGATGCAGGGCTTTGCCGTCGCCGTGCGCATGGGCGCGACCAAGAAGGACTTCGACGACACCGTCGCGATCCATCCCACCACCGCGGAAGAGCTGGTGACGCTGCGAGGCCGCAAGCGGTGACGCCGCGCGCCTTCGAGGAGGAGGCGCCGGTGGTGGGCGCGCGCGCCTGGATAGACCCTTCCGCAGTGGTCATCGGCCGGGTGGACATCGGCGAGGACGCCTCCCTGTGGCCGACCGCCGTCGCGCGCGGCGACGTCAACTTCATTCGCATCGGCCCACGCAGCAATATCCAGGACGGCAGCGTGCTGCACGTCACGCACGATGGCCCGTACTCGCCCGGCGGCCTGCCGCTGCTGATCGGCGAAGAGGTGACCGTCGGCCATCGCGTCATGCTGCATGCCTGCACCGTGGGCGATCGCTGCCTGCTGGGCATGAGCTCGACCGTGATGGACGGGGCGGTGCTGGAAGACGAAGTGCTGCTGGC
>Ga0209942_1001402_pt1 | contig 13077 bp, 7 predicted proteins | sample SalPonR1_A_D2_MG_FD_185695 | JGI IMG/M metagenome (GOLD analysis project Ga0209942, IMG submission 185695) | Salt pond soil microbial communities from South San Francisco under conditions of wetland restoration - Salt Pond MetaG R1_A_D2_MG... ... | reverse complement strand
ATCTGGATAGCCTTCTACAATGCCATATTCACTAGCGATCAGAATCGCCAGGGTTCTGTCACCCGTTGTACTGACATCTGAGAAATTATTACCATGAGTTTCTCCTTTTCTGTAAAGTCCCAAAGCTCTTACAATGTATTCTGCAAAATCGGCTCTTGTAATAGATTTGTTTGGTTCAAAACTCTCTACATTGAAGATAACCAATCTTGATGCCATGTCATTGACCGCATCCTTTGACCAATGATTCTCTACTGAGTTCACGGTAACCGGATTCCATACTACAGAGTAATTGGAATTTGTCAGTGAATTTATTTTTGCATACCACTTGCCATCCTTTTGGAACACCTCTGTTGGCACGTGGCTATAACTGCCATCTGGGTTAAACACGATCCCGGTTGTGATTTTGTTTGGGTCTACACCTGTAGGAATTTCCATCACTCTTTCAACATAGTTGCTGAACTTGCTGATTTTTACTTCACCAGTTGTTCCGTCCTGTTTTGTTGTTTTTGCTGCTACTTCAAAAGCTATTGGAGGAAGTATAAGCTCGTCACCCTTTGCTTTGGCCACTTCATTATACTTATCTACTACATTTTGATCTAATTTTGTGATTTGTACTTCAACCTTAATATCTACCAAAGCTTCTTCAGAAACTCCAAGATTCTCTGCTACCTTGATGATGGTAAATTCTTCGGCCGGGATAATATATTCGATATTGTCACGTGTCACAGAAACGTCAAAGTTATTGTCTTCTAACTTCTTGACAATATCACCGGTTAACTTCACCTCAACAACATCTGATTCTGTATCTGCAACAGGTACTTGAATCAAATTACCAACACCGGTAGAGTTATTGTTAATGCCTTCATCAATTTTCCCTTCTATAACTTTGCTATCTACTTCAAAGGTTACAGTTGATTTACCATCTTCAGTTGCCCTTGTTTCTATCCCTGCCTTCTCCTCTTTTCCATTTACTACTACATTTACAGTTCCAGTTTGAGTATTCGAAATATTTATAGATGCATCATCATCGCTACTTCGACTAGATACATTAGATGGAGCATACACTTTAATATTCACCTCAATATCCTTTGTTTCTGTCACTCCATTTTTCGTAATACTTGCTGTCAATGTTACAGTCTTATCTCCTTCTCCATAGGCAGGACGGGTTATGATTGCACTGTTTCCACTAAGATTTATATTATTTCCTGTATCTGTCTTCTCTGTCCAACTAATGCTAGTGCCGTTGCTACCACTTGCCGGAAGCGTAAAGTCCTGTGTTACTGCTGATGCTGTATCAGAACCGCCAAATATCAAATCACTGCTATCTAGATCCGTTTTAGCGCCTGCTACCGCTTCTTCGTCTGTCATTGTATGGGCTGGTACCGTTACTGTTATTGTTTTTGTTTCCTCTGTTCCATCAGCCTTATTGATATGTACCACCACATCACCAGTTACAGTACTAGAATCATAAGTGATAGTACCATCATCGGCTACATTACTATTGGAAGAATCTAATGTCAAGGTTACACCTGTATCGCTCATTCCTTCTATGCTGTTTAAATAGGTAAGAAGGTTTGTATCAGTTCCTTCATTTGCTGTGAAGCTTGTCGGTAACAATCCTTTTGCCGTTGCTATAGATTCGTTGGCAAGCTCTGCCGCTGTGGGGGATGCTTCCTCAACAGTAAGGGTTCTTGTTACTTGCGGCGCAGCACTATAAGTATCGTTACCTGGCTGATTAGCAGTAATAACAGTGGTTCCAGCCCCCTGAATTGTTACAGTGTTACCGGAGATTGTAGCAACATCAGTATTCGATGAGCTATATGTGATAGTTAAACCTGAGGATGCTGTTGCATTTAAATCAAATGTTGAATCCGAGGTTGTTTTATTATCTATTTCTGCAAAGCTAATCGTTTGGGTAGTCTTTGCTATCTCGTCAGCATCCTTAGCTATTGGGTAAAAAATAAAATCATCCAGCATCCCTGTATAAGGCGTCCATTGATATGTACTCAAATCAAAATATGTTTCTCTTGACCATGCTGCATTCGTTCCTATTTGATTATATGTCATGTTGAAGTGGTTAACACTCCCTGATTGACTGCCCAAAAACTGACCATCCAGATAAACCTTAATCGACGAATTATCAGAGGTCATAATTACACGGTGCCACTGCCCATCATTAACATCCGCTGAAGAACTAACAACCATCTGGGTTGTGGTAAACATCTCTGTATAGAGCTTTCCATTTTTATCAATCGATATAATAGGTACATACGCATCCGATAATCCATTTACCGAAGTATTTTGGTATCCAAAAATACCCACTTGTGTTGAAGTTGTATTAAAAGAAATCTCAACTGTGAATTGTTGATTATTATACACCAAGCTACTAGGAAGCTCAATCCACCCACTGCCGTTAAGAACTAATGCCTTTCCATCATTATGGTTTGTATAACTCACATTTCCTTTTATGATTCCATTATTGCCTTTCCCACTTGAATCATTGGCATTTTCATCATCAAAACTATAGTTTATCAAAATCTCTGGATCAGCGGCAAAAACCACTAATGGATTATTTATTAGCAAGGAACTCATCACCAAACTAACCACCAATAAGTATGCTGTATTACTTCTATTGACTTTAAATTTCCTCATACCTAGTGGCATAAGGGTAGCTGAGCATACTGCCAGCATTTTTTTTATAATTCCTTCTTTCATCATACTACCTCCTTTTAAATATTTTTGTTTTACTAATACTTCTTTTTTATTTATCTTTTAAACCCAAGCAGTTTTGAAAAACAGCCTTCAAATCGTTTTCTTTCTATTGGTTCAACAAGATAACCGCTTGCTCCTGCTTTATATGCCTCCATGGCATAAACGCTATTCTTCGAAATAAAAATAACCTCAGTATTTTCATTTTTTTCATGAAGGGTTTCTAAAATCGATAATCCTTCCGGCTGGGCGTCATTTAATCGAATAAAAGCCACATCAGGAAATTTATTCTCAACCAGCTTCATAAATTGATTATTATCCTTTACGAAGGTAATCTCTTCCACGTCCTTTTCCTCGTATAACCATGACAGCAGGTACATATATGAATCGCCGATATTATTTTCTAAAATACAAACACGCATATTAAGCTCATCTCCTTAAAAAGAATATTACACCCAGATTTTTCCTAATCATAATAATTATACTCAATCATTCTCCCAAAAATCTCCCAAAAAAAAATACCGCCAAAGATCTTATCGCCTTTAACGGTATTAAAAAGTTTCACTATTTTATTTTTCTAATGATATCAAGCATTTCTTTTGGCGGTGGGAGGTTTAGCTCATCCCTTAACACCTGTTCAAACTCTTTAAAATGCAGCATCGCTTTTGAATTTTGATTCGTCTCAATATACAACCGAAGCAAGTTCAGGGAAGTTTTTTCAACATAAGGATTTTTCCTATATGCCTTACATAAGCAGTTTTCAGCTAGTTCATATTTTCCTTTGCTGATATTAAATTTTGCCAAACGATTCAATAGGTTCACATATTCATTCCTAAAGTTTTCCCTGTCAATATCTGCCCAAGGCCAGTCAGTTCCCTCTAAATAGCTTCCCTTGTAAATTTTCTCAATTTGGTTTATACTCAGCTCAGCTTCGTGAATTTCTAAAAGTTTTTGCCATTCTTGTTTATCAAAATATATTCCACCAAGAGTCACGCAATAATTTCCATGGATTTTAATCAATCTTTTTACTACACCATATTCCTGTAGGCTTTTCCGGATATAATATATGGCATTATGTAGTTGCTTGATAGCCTTATCGATCTCAATGTCCCGAAAGACTACTTCGATAATTTGGTCTCTTGTAAATTCTTTTCCTGCATTCATCAGTAAATAGGCAAATACTTCCTTCGTTTTTTCAGATCTCCATTTAAGGGGCTCTTCATCTTCCCATCTTACCTTAAATGTACGAAAGCATTGTACCTTAAGACGCTTCCTCGATATAACAGGTTTTGTTTTTTGAACTCTTTTTATCACTTTCCTCATTGAATTTTCAAATCTCTCCTGGCCAATGGGCTTAAGGATATAAGCAATTGCATTTAACTCAAAGGCTTCCATAGCGTACTGGTCATAGGCAGTCACAAATACGATTTCCGTTTCTGGAAGAATATCAAGTATACTTGATCCGACGTCGATCCCCAATAGTTGCGGCATCTGGATATCTAAAAATACCAGCTGAGGCTTTAATTCAGGAAGCTTTTTCAAAGCCTCCAAGGGATTAACAAAGGAAGCCACGACTGAAATCTCAGTATACTTCTTGAGATAAAACTTTATCTCCTTTATGGCGTGTCGTTCATCATCTATAATTACTGCAGAAATCATTAATTTTTACCCCTTTCTATTATGGGTATACGCCATAGAACTTCCGTACCCATCATCTTTTCACTAACAATCCTTAGTCCGGTTCCATAAAGTCTTCTTAATCTGCTATCTATATTAGCAAGAGCAATACCATTTTTAAACTCATCCGACTGTTGCTTCAATATTATTTCGGAATCCATTCCAATACCGTTATCTTTAACCGAAAACTCTAAATATTCATCCTTTTCTGCAATGTTTAATTCTACTTTTCCACCTTCGGGCTTTGGTAAAAGGCCATGGACAATAGCATTTTCAATAATTGGTTGCATCACCAATACTGGTATATAATAATCCAAATATACTGGAAGTGTTACTGTAAATTCTATTCTTTCTTCAAATCTTGCCTTTTCAATTTCTAAGTAGGCATTAACATGTTCTATTTCTTTCCTAAGAAGCGTTTCATTATCTGTGCTTTTGAAATCAAAACTCCCCCTTAGGTAATTGCTAAAAGTAATTAGGAGATTCGTTGACCTTTCATGTTCCTCTCTTGAGATGGATATGATAGCATTCAATGCATTGTACAAAAAGTGTGGTTTGATTTGAGCTTGAAGAAATTTAAGCTCTGCAGCATTTTTATTTTCATAATAATCCTTTATATTAATTGCTTTAATAAGCATTTGGATTAATAAGAATATAAAAAAACCAACATACATAATCTCTCCATAGCTGCTATGGATTAAACTTGTATAATACAATACATCATGAACAACCACAATAAGAATGATTAAGATTGAAATCAAATTCATTCCACTGCTTTTCTTTTTCGTTACGACTCCCATTACAGCAATAGCAGTCGCTACTAATAATCCAAAAAGTTCTACATTGTTAGCGATTCTTCCAAATGCAGTATAGGTAGAAGGTGGGATTAATATATAGCAGGTTTGAATTATGATAACTATAATCATGTATACTCTGACAGCAATTCTAGAGTAGCTGCTCTCATAAAACGTACTCATATATAATAATATTAATAAAGCTGACCAAATACTTGAAGAATACCATATGAAAATCATAGTATTTATACTCAAACCGGAAATCGCCTTGGTTAAAAGGAGTTGCCCAGCTGTATCATAAGCAAGTATTGACGAAAGGCACAACAAGCCAAAATATAGATTCGCCTTGTTTTCCTTCATCAAGATAAAGGATGAGATATAAAACATAGCGACAATCAAAAAAGCACCAATGACCATCATATTTTTCATTATAACAGAATCATCAAATCTCATGATTTGACTTTGGCTACCTATATACATAGGTGACCAAAACCCCCCTCGCGCATAATGATAATTAGAAACCTGAATGATGATATCAAACTCATCTGAAGGGGCTGAAAAATAGACTGTCTGCGGCTTGTATTCACCGACCTCTTCTAAAACATTATTGCTGATATTACCATTTTTAGCAACGAGCTTATCATCGACATATAATCGATACGCACTTGAAAATGTCTGGATTCGAAGACCTATAACTTCTCCAAGGAGATGACCTTCCTTAACATGGATTCTATAGGTTCCGTACCCATCTCCTGACAGTCTCTGTCCATCCAAACTGTATTCATTCCATGTACTGGGTACCTTTACTAGAAGATCAGGTTCTGCCTCTGATATATCTGAATTTGTTAAAAATTGCTTCCAATAAAATTCCCACTCTCCACTCAGAGAAATGGGTGTTTTCATTTCCATATCATATGATTCAATGTTCAGAATACCCTTTTGGACTTCAATCTGTTTTGAATCATCTATCTTAAGAAACAAAAATAACAACAAAAAAAGTGCCAGTAGAATAAAAAAAGAAATGTAATGCTTTTTCTTTGCCAAGACAGTTAATACATTATCTATTCCAAAAGTCTTATTTTTATTGTTTTCATATTTCATAATTCTCTCTCTCCTGTGAAATCTTTACATTCTCTCTTAATTTATCAGTGAAATCCGAAAGATCATCCATAGTTATGACATCACCCTCTAATAATCTTATAATATCAACGAACATATAGTTTTTTCAAAGCTCAAGGATTACACCTGGCTTCTTTTTGTCCTGTTTAATTCTTTTTTCCAACTCCTAAAATTTGGATGATGCAGATTTATCACAATTCAAAAATACAATATATTCCTAAACAAGCTTTTCCATATACGTCTCCTGCCAATCGGCAATCTTCATCCTAAACAGTTTCCACTCCTTTTTTGAAGGTCTCATAATCATTCGCTTCCTTTACTTAATAACTTTATATAATTGTACCATAAATTAAACAAATAAATACATAATAAACTAATGTTTACTTCTCTAACCTCTGGTCCAGAAATTCATATCTCCTAAATTCCAGCGCATCCTTCACCTGCTTATAAAACCATTCTTGCCTTTCTTTATTTTCACTACTCCATTCAAAGGAAAGTTTTATTTTCATCACTTCACCATCAAATCCAAAAATATCTCCGTGGGTTTTTGTAAGAAAATGTATTGGATTTTTTTGAGCTAAACTTCTCCATTTAGCATCACTAAATTCCATATGATTTCTGGAAGACTTATCTCTTACCATATCCAGTTTATTCCTGTTATTGGTGTAAAACTCTTTAAAAGAATTGACTATCTCTTCTATATAAGCACTGCTATGAACTTTCTCATCTTTTAAAAAGCTTTGAACAACAGGTATTTTATACATTTTAGACATACTTGTTTTTTCTATCATATTTATGAATTTATCTTCTTCAGAATCTTTGAATCCTTCTAGCTCCAATTCCGGTTCTTCTTCAACCACATAATCTACAAAACTTTTAAAAGGATTGTACTTGCTCTTGGATTTAATAAATATATACTGGTTTTCAGTAAGCCATGTGAAAAATTCAACTCTTTTTGGAAATCCTTTAGGATATTCTTCCCTAAATTCTCTATATAAAATTCTTACCTTTTCTTTGACCTTAAGTCTACTTTTTAATATCTTTTCATAAAGATCTACTACTTCAAATTCAAAATCAACATAGCAATCCAATGGTAGATTTTCTCCCTTTTGAAGTTCCCTCATTACAGTAGATTTTTTGTAATCATAATTACCTAAAAGCATAGGTATAAGATCTACCTTTTTAAAATTACCTATGAAATCAAGAATCCTAACATCATCTTTCCCAGGAAATAATCTCAATCCTCTTCCCATCTGCTGTAAAAATACTGTAGGAGATTCTGTAGGTCTTAAAAACAATATTAGATCAAGAGAAGGTATATCCACTCCTTCATTAAGCATATCTACTGAAAATATAACTTCAAGGTCTCCGCTTTCAAGTTTCTTTACTCCTTCTTTTCTTTCAATATGAAACGAAGAACTATCGTCGCTATGTATGGCAGCTGCCTTTACACCCTTGTCCATAAAATACTCCGTCATATATTCAGCATGTTTGATAGATGTACAAAATCCTAAGGCTCTTTTTCTCCTGTATCTAAGATAATTTTTATATATTAAATCTGCTCTTTTTTCTATGGATAAGGCTTTCTCCAACTCTTTACTTACATATCTTCCCTTTAAATAAGTTATATTATCATAGTCAACAGTACTATCATAAATACCGTAATATTTAAATGGTACCAGCCAACCTCTATTTATTGCTTGAAATAAATCAATATCATAAACAAGATTATAATCACATAATGCAAATATATCCTTCTTGTCCAGTCTATGAGGAGTAGCTGTAAGACCTAGTAAAAATTTAGGTTGGAAATAATCAATTATCTTCTTATATGATGGCGCTGCACCGTGATGTATCTCATCAACTACAATATATTCAAAACTATCCCTTTCAAATTTCTCCAAAGTCTCTTCCCTACTTAAAGATTGTACCGAAGCAAAAAGCACATTAGAATCATCTTCTTTATCTCCACTAAACAACCTTCCAAAAGAAAAATTATCATCCCTTACTTCAGAAAAACTATGGTAAGCCTGGTTTAATATTTCTTCCCTATGGGCTACAAATAAAACAGAACTGTATGCCATTGAATCAAAAGCAGCAAGATAGGTTTTACCTACTCCGGTAGCAGCTACTATCAATGCTTTATTATTTCCTTCTTCCCTGGTCATCTCCAGTTCATTTAAAGCTTCTATCTGTGCTAAATTTGCTTCTCTTACTTCCTTTTTAACTGGAAATATAGACAAATCATTATTCTCTTCTTTTCCTTCTTTTTGATGCTTTCTGTAATGTTCATTTATTCTGCTTTTATTTTTAACATCTTTGGGAAGTATATACGACTTCCTATAATCATCTATTAAATCCTTTGTTAAGTCTATACTTTCATTATTAAATATATCTTCAAAGTTTTCTTTGTAATTAACCACAGACTCGGGATCTATAGAACCATCTAGTACATAATTCCACTCTACACCGTTTGTAAAGGCACTTTTAGAAATATTTGAACTACCTATAAAAACCCTGCTTTTCTCAATGGTTTTTCCGTTTATAAAATATGCTTTAGGATGGAAACTGGGAGCTCTACCGTTGTAAAGCTTTACCTTTATATTTTGGCTATGATTGTATAACTCCAAAAGAGCTGTAGGATCTGTAATATTCATATATGTACTTGTAATAATCCTTATAGGAATATCAATTTCCAGGGCATTATTAAGTAATGACCTTATCATCTTATATCCGGAATATTGAATAAAAGACACTATAATATCAAGAGACTCAACCTCTTCTAAATTTAAATTTATCTTTTTAAATTTGTCGATAAGATGATCAAGTACAACTCTCTCACCCATAGGTATCATTCCTTTATTTATTTAAATTAACTAATAATTATACCAAAAATTATAGTTGTAGGTAGTAGCATTTCTCTCTATTTCTACATATACTAATGGAAAATATACGAACCAATTCCCATCATCACTGTATTCTATTGGACTCATGTTTGATTCATTTAATATAGCATTTTCTTCAAATTCAGATGGATATTCATATAAAATTGTCGAGTATACAACCTGCAAAAATATATCAGAGTCTAAATCTTCACTAAATATTGAAGCATAACTAGATAAATAATCCAATAACTCATCCTTATTATACCATTCTGCATCCAAATAATTAGTTAGATCACTAGGGTAAATATATAGATTCACCGCTTTTCTATAGTCGTTGACATTATATATATATGCATCTTCGACATACAAATCATATCCATCTAATTGTATAATTCCAAAATCATTTTCAATTATATTTTCATATTCTTCATCAGAATAAGCCACTTCAAGTGGTCCTCTTATCCCTTCTACATTCGACCAGCTTTTTTCTTCTCCATTTTCTAAAGAAACGACAAAGAAATCACAAATTTCATCTTCATAGCAATCACCTACCGTTATAGAATGTTGACCCTCATAATGGGAAAAGGCATATCCTCCATCATCTAAGTTTTCCAACTTAAAAAATTCTCCATTATTAACAGATAAATATACATGATAATAATCTGCACCCACATCATTCCATTGCAAATATATTAATTCATCATCACTTGTTGCATTTAGTGTTATTTCAAGGTCTTCAACTTCTTTATTTATAAATTCATCAATAGAAAGTTCTAAGGTATCATCTATTTCATATATTTCATCTATAGGAATAACTAGACCTAGATTCTCTCCTTCTGTATAGCCTGCATAAGTAATACCAACAACTTCTCCATTATCATTTATCAAAGCTCCCCCACTACTCCCGTGACTAATTGGCGCAGTAGTTTGTATATCGATTTCTCTGACACCGCTAATTATTCCTTCCGAAACTGTATTCTGAAGTCCAAGAGGACTCCCAATAGCATAAACCTTCTGTCCTATTTTTACTTCAGAATCAGATATTTCCAGCCAGTTTTTATTATTATGATTTATATCTAATATAGCTATATCTCTATTCTTATCATATCCAACAATGGTAATATTTTCTTCGAAAGTATTGCCATTACTATCTACTATACTAATACCTTTAGCACCTTCTATAACATGGTAATTAGTTATTATCCTACCGCTATTGTTTATAAAAAATCCGCTACCAGATCCAAGAAATTCTCCCTGTTTTATTTCTATATACACACAAGAATCAATTAAATTATCAAAATTTATTTCTTTAGATTCAGATTCATCATTTTGAATTTCCTCTTTTACCTCTTCTTCATTGAGCATTATTTCTGCTTTCTGGACATCAATGCTTCCATTTTCTACTAAATATTCCACCAAATTTATATCTGAATTCTTCAACTTTGTATCTAAAGCGTCATATGACATTTTTGCCACATGATCTCTCAAAAAAGTCTTTGAAGTAATTTCAAAATATAGGTTTTCACTTAGCAATCCTATTTCTTTTGCAAAATCATTTGCATTACTCCAACTGAAATCTCCTTCTTTGTCGCTATAGTTTAATGCTCTCAATAAAAAAGTCGTAAAAGATTTAGCATTCATTAACTTATTAGACCCAAATTTATCCTCTTCTACACCATTTGTAAGATTATTTTCATAAGCATACTGAACATAATATTTCCCCCATTCAGGTACATCATCAAAGGGATAGTTGAATTCTGTAATTTCTTCAGCTTCTTTTTCAACTCCTAATAACCTTATTAACATTATAAGGCCTTCCAACCTTGTAGGCTCTCTCTCAAGATCAAACCCATCACCAGTCCCTACAAAAACTTCTATTTGAGATAATTTGTCTGCATAGTATTCATATTTAGGTTCCGCATTTACTAAATTCAAATTGGAAAAAATCATCAAACAAATTAAAATTATAATTGAAATATTTTTAAGTTTTCTTTTAAATTTAAGCATAAAACTCTCCTCACTTTGAAATATAATAAAAAAACTAGTTTTATTATATCATTACACCCTTTATATAACAAAAAATAGTAGGACTAAAATTCTAGTCCTACTAACTATAATGTCTATTTAACTTTAACTATCTTTCCAGAATTTTCAAATATATCATTTGTCAAAATAAGATATAATGATTCTGATTCCGATGGAATTTCAAATGCTACTTCACCACGTTTAGACTGCCCTGCTGAAACTTCACCATCTATTGTACCTTTCGTTTCAGCTATCATACTTATTGAGTAATAATACCCTTCATCGTCAACCATTGAATAGGATAGTAGCGAACTTAATGAAATCGAATCATCAGATATATTTTCTATAGTAACATCTACTACAGCATATTCATATCCCTCTTCCGGTCCAAAATATTGACCTCCTTGGTCATATCTAATACTATTAACCGTAACCTCAGAATTTCTAAATTCTAAAATTTCACCAATATCATGAATTTCAATAGTCTCCGCTGGATTATCGTATATACCTTCATCTACAAATTCTTGGTTTAACACGAAATTTATTTGACCATCATTCCATAATTCATAATCAAAGAATAAATTTGTAGCAGAAACATTTTCAGGTATTTCAAAAGCTATTTCTCCTTTCATTTTCATACCTGGAGGTATCATTCCATCTAAACTTCCTTTGGTTTCTGCTCCAAATGTTGTTGAATATGTATAGCCTTCACTATCTTTGATTTCGAATCCCCAAAATGAAGAAACCGAATAAAATTCATTACTTATGTTATTAATTGTTATATCAACAATTTTAAAAATATTTCCTTCATCTGGTTTAAATATTTCATTACCTTTTGAATCTCTAATATTATTAACAGTAAGAACTACATTCCCTAATTTTACATGCTCGCCCATAAAAAATTCTGTTCTTTTTTCTTCTTTGGGTTCTTCTTTGGGTTCTTCTTTATTCTTATCAACTTCACTTTTTTCCTTATCATCTTTGTTTTCTTCAGCTACTTGATCCTCTTCCTTATCATCTGCTAGTTGAGCTTGATCATCATCACCACTACCTCCAATAACACTTATCGCAATTATTAATACTATCGCAATAAACCACCATCTCTTATAAATTGGTTTTTTTGACTTAAATGCCATAATTAAACTCCTTTCAATTCATGTATTTAATGAATTATACACCTTAAATATGACATATAAGAGTAGATTAAGGATTGTTAATATTTACTTATCCAACCTCTATAAATTCTTTTCGATAATTTTCTTCATCACAAGATGACATTGAAAAATTCTCGTCTATTTGATTTATATATTTAGTTCTACCTCCCACTTTTTTATTAACTATATCCCCTCATAATCATCAACAGACTCATAATTTAAGTCTCTAAACTCCATGAGTCTAGCATATAATTCTTTACCAAATTTATCCTCATACAATTCTACTGCTTTATCTATGATTACAGGTCCTTCATCTTCTAATTCTTCAGTAAAAACTTCTTCCACAGATGACAAAAGATGTCCTATGTGATAGTCCCAGTCTTTCTTAGCTTTAGAACCAAGTTTATCTTTTCTATTTTTTAGTAATTTGAAATCCTCTTCATCTAATGCTTCATATCTAAAGTAAAAATCACATATTTCTGATCCTTCTGTCCTGGTACCATCTACATCTAATACTAAGTCTTCACTAAACCCTTTAGCTAAATACCCATCTACATATTTACAGTAAGGTTCTCCATATTCTAATATATCTTCTGATTTCCAAGCGTCATACCAAGGACACTTATGTACTACCATATTGGTAGACTCACTATTATATTTGAATTCTATATCCATGTCACCAGGAGATGCTTCCCATTCTCCGTAGGCTAAATA
>Ga0209942_1001400_pt1 | contig 13104 bp, 8 predicted proteins | sample SalPonR1_A_D2_MG_FD_185695 | JGI IMG/M metagenome (GOLD analysis project Ga0209942, IMG submission 185695) | Salt pond soil microbial communities from South San Francisco under conditions of wetland restoration - Salt Pond MetaG R1_A_D2_MG... ... | reverse complement strand
TGCTATGTCGGTTATGGGCAGAGACGAGGTGTTGGAGGCAAAAATGATACTTTCTGAGCCCGCTTTTTCCACCTCTTTTACAATCGATTTTTTCAGGTTCAGATCTTCGAAGACCGCTTCTATCACAAGATCCATCTTTTCAAAACCATCGTACGATTCTGTAGGATGAATCAGGCTTAGTTTTTCATCTTTTTCGAATGAGGAGAGTATTCGCTTGCTTACTTTTTGGTCCAGGTTGTCTGCAATCGTCTCTTTCCCTTTGATAGCGTTTTCAACGGATTGATCTTTAAGCCACACGTTGTAGCTATGGTCCATGCTTACTTCCGCGATACCGGCCCCCATCAACCCGGCGCCAAGCACGGCAATGTTATTTACCTTTTTGGCGCTCTCTTTATAGGGGTTCTTTTTGGCAGAGTTCATGGCGAAAAAGAGCTGCACCAGCGCCCGGGATTCCGGTGTTACGGCAAGTTCACCAAACAGCTCAGATTCATAGTTAAGCCCCTTTTCCAGTCCGTTTTTGAGACCGTATTCCACGCTGTCAATAATTTTCATGGGAGCAGGGTAGTTTCCTTTGGTCTGCCCGCGGGTTTTTTTTCTGGCCTGCTTAAAAATCACCGCCCTGCCAACGGGATTACCTTCCAGCAGTTTTTCTGCAAATCCTCTTTTGTCGGGTTGATTCGTTTTCTGCCCGGCTAGTTTGTGAACGGCTTTTATCCCCGCTGTTTCCACTGCATGTTGATGCACAAGCTCATCTGCAAACCCGGTTTTTCCGGCCTGGTAGCTGTACATGTTTTTCCCGGTAAGCATGTAGGTGAGGGCTTTTTGAATGCCGATAAGCCGAGGCAGCCGCTGCGTGCCGCCCATACCCGGCAGGAGGCCAAGCTTAACTTCGGGCAGGCCGATTTTTGTAGAGGAGTGATCGGAAACAATCCGGTAATCACAGGCCAGGGCGAGTTCCGTTCCGCCTCCCATGCATGAACCATGGATACCCACAACTACGGGTTTGCCCAAGCTTTCCACGCGATTTAAAATTCGTTGCCCGGTTCGGCTCAGTTCCGATAGCTCATCTGCGGTGGTACGGGTTTTAAACATCTCAATATCGGCACCGGCAATAAAATTATTCTCTTTACCACTGACGAGTAAAGCTCCAATAAGCGAGTCATCGGTCTCCAGTTTATCAAGAAAACCGGAAAACTCATCGATCAACTGCTCGTTGAGCTTATTCACTTTTTCGCCGGGTGTGTTCAGCAAAACGACTGCGACTCCATCTCTCGTTTCGATTTGTATGATCTTTTCTTTCTTGTTCATGGGATTATAAATTTAAAGGCAAAAGGTACCGAAGGTTCGGCACTGCGAAAAGCGCGCAGCAAAATGCAGCACGGTTTATTTTTCAGCTTCATCAAAACGCTCAATTATCATCGCGTGCCCCTGCCCTCCGGCAGCACAGGCCGCGATGATTGCGTATCGTCCGTCTTCATGAATCAGCCTGTTGGTGGCTGTGGTTAAAAGTCTTAATCCTGTAGCGGCAAATGGGTGGCCCAGAGAAAGGGATCCGCCCCACCTGTTTAATTTGTCGAGCGGGACCTTTCCAACGGCTTTTTTTCGGTTAAGCCGTTCTTTGGCAAAAGAGTCACTCTCAAGTGCATTCAGAACGGTGAGCATCTGTCCGGCAAACGCCTCATGGAATTCAAATACATCAATGTCATCAAGCGAGAGGTTCATGGCGTCCAGTACGTTGGGAACGGCAAATGCCGGACCGATAAGCAGTTCGTCGCCGGGTTGCTGTGCCACATAGGTAAACTGCCGGATGATCGCTTTTGGTTTGTATCCATTTTCGAGGGCAAACGTTTTGTCCATAATCAGCCCTGCGGATGCACCATCCGTTAAAAAAGATGAGTTTCCTGCGGTAACGGTGCCGTGTGGCTTAATAAAAGCCGGGTTCAGTTTTCCCAGCTTCTCCATATTGCTGTCACTGCGAACGCCATTATCCGATTTGATAATCCTGGACCCGTTTTTCGTCGAAACGGGCACTATTTCCTGGTCCAGATAACCTTCCTCTCCTGCCTTAAAGGCAAGTTGATGCGACCGGAGGGCGTAAGCGTCTTGCTTTTCCCGGTCTACATCATATTTGGCAGCCATTTTATCACAGCTTTCTCCCATGGTTTCACCGGTTGAAAACTCCGAAATAGATGGAATTTCAGGTAAAATATCTGAGGGTTTCAGTCCTTTTATAAATGAGAGCCAGTCGGTGGCACTCCGGTACTTCTGTGTTTCCAGGAGCTTTTGTCTGAACCGTTTTCGGAAGCGGATGGGAATGTCGCTCATCACTTCGGTTCCGCCTACAATGGCTGCGCGAATTTGCCCTGACCGAATAGAATTTACGGCTGTTGTAGCCGCAATATTAGATGAGATACAAGCCATGGAAAGCGTGGTTGCCGGAATGCCGTCGGGCAGTGGGGCAGCAAGCGTTATTTCTCGAGCAATATTGCTCGTGTTGATATCCTGTATCACGTTGCCGTAATAAACGTGATCGATGTGTTTGCCGGTAAGCTTGGTTTTGCTGATGAGCCCGGATACAGCAAGCCGGCCAAGGTCGTAGGCAGAGAATGTTTTAAAATCGGTTTGAGAACGTAAAAAAGGTGTACGAACACCATCAATAAAAACGGATTCAATAACGGTCTGTTGTTTACTCATGGGTATAACCTTAATATGAACAATTTAAATAGAGATTAACACTGTTAACCTACTCTCTAAATAAAAAATAATTTCCTTAGTAAAAACTGTTTTATTCAACTGAGATAGTTCTTATATTTATTGCTCTTTAACAGAGGGCGCTTAGCTCAGTTGGTTCAGAGCATCTCGTTTACACCGAGGGGGTCGGGGGTTCGAATCCCTCAGCGCCCACATCAAGACACAATAAGCAGGACGGTTCATCTTATGGATCGTCCTTTTTTTATTTTATATCATTCGATTTCTCATAGATTTTAGCCGGCAAACCCATAATTTGATAGTCTAAGAAGATTATCGAAAGATTAAGAGATCCAAAAAAAACTCAGAGAATAGTGGCTGAGAGATCTAACCTGAATGACGCTAAAAACAAGAACAAAACGTAACATTTGATCACGGAATCATGAGAAATTTACTTTATCTGCTGATATTAGCACCCTTTTTGATTTTTAACGCATGTAAAGATGCAGCTGTTAAAGAAGAAACTGAAGAGTGGATTTACCTATTCAATGGCGAAAACCTCGATGGCTGGGATATCAAGATTGCCGGGTACGAACTGAATGATAACGTACTCAATACTTTCCGTGTGGAAGATGGTATGCTGCGCGTATCTTATGACGATTATGAGGAGTGGAATGGAGAGCTGGGCCACATCTACTACCATGAACCGTTTTCTCACTACAGAATTGTTGTGGAATACCGTTTTAATGGGGAGCAGGTAGCCGGCGGTCCCGACTGGGGATTACTTAACAATGGGATCATGATGCACTCTCAGCCAGCCGAAACCGTTACGCTGGATCAGCCTTTGCCGATCTCTTTTGAAATGCAGCTTCTTCATAGTGAAGGCGATCTCGTTCGACCCAACGGAAACCTTTATCTGCCGGGAACTCAGGTTGTACTCGGCGGAGAGATCACCGAAGAAGACTACTTCCCTTCTTCTTCTGAGCCCTTTTTTGGAGAGGAATGGGTACGTGCCGAAGCTGTAGTGCTTGGCGATTCTTTAATTCAACACATCCTTAACGGAGAGGTAGTGATGGAATATTCCAGCCCGATTATGGGTGGTGAAGGACCTGATGATTATGATCCTGACGTGAAGGATTATGGTAAGCCGCTCACAGAGGGGCACATTGCTTTTCAGGCTGAGACCCATCCAACCGATTTCAGGACGATTAAAATTCTGCCTCTGAAAGGCTGCATGGACCCCGGTGCCGTTAATTTTAAATCGTACTATGTTGTAGACGAACCGGAAGCCTGCGACTATTAAGATTCCATAGATGCTGTTTAAAGGAGTTTTCGAATTCATCTGTACCATAAAAAGACACATTAATGAACTTAATGAACAGGATGGTTCATATGATGGGCTCTCCTGTTTTGTTTTATAGCGATGGGTGAAAGACTTTTTACGATATATGTTTTATACAGTGCCACTGTTGACCGTTATTTCGCAGGACAAACCACACAGTTTGAGAAACAGCTTCAGAGGCACAACGGCGGTAAAAATTCTCACACAAAATCTGGAATTCCCTGGAAAGCCGTTCTGAAAGAGAGGTACGCATCAAAAAAAGAAGCAGATATACGTCTGGAAGAATTACGTGGGAGCAGCGACCGCAGTGAATTGGTAAGGGCCATTCGGTCTGTAAGAAATGAGATTCAGTCGGAATAAGAGCCGGAACTCCATCGTCTTCAACATTTATACAGATTTATAGCGTATTTTTAGAATGCTATGAAAATACTGATTGTAGAGGATAACACGGAGCTACTCCAGAATATGGTAACCTATCTGGAACGGGAAGGATACAGGTGTGAAAGAGCAGCGAGTTATGATGAGGGGTTCGATAAAGTAATGTCGTATACCTACGATGCCGTTTTGATTGATATCATGCTTCCCGGGGGAAACGGCCTGCAGCTGCTCCGGGAACTTAAATCGGTGAGGCCAGAGACGGGCACAATCATTATTTCGGCCAAAAATTCACTGGATGATAAAGTTGAAGGGCTCGATCTTGGCGCAGACGATTATCTCACCAAACCGTTTCAGCTGCCCGAACTGCAGGCGCGCATCAAAGCTGTAAACCGACGAAATAACCTGGGTGGAAAGGAGATTATCCGTATTAACGAAATTTCCCTGAACACGCAGACGAGAGAGGTTTTTGTAAATGATACACTGGTAGATCTCACACCCAAAGAGTACGATTTGATGCTCTATTTTGTATCGAATAAAAACCGTGTTCTCTCGAAACAGAATATTGCAGAACACTTATGGGGCGATTATGTGGATCAGCTCGACAATCTTGATTTTGTTTACCAGCACATCAAAAATCTGAGAAAAAAACTCGTAAAAAATGGTGCCGAAGATTACATAGAGAGTATCTACAGTATTGGCTATAAATTAAACGACCGCCTAAGCAGAGCATGAAACTGATTACCCGATTTATCATCATTTACCTCACGATCACCGTAATCGTATTGGGAATTGGCGGTGTGATATCCTATGAGCTGATTAAAACGGAGGTGGATAAAGAGCTGCAGTTTGAGTTTATGGAACGGATCGACCGCGTAGCTTACCTAATTGAGCGCGGACGTGATTTCCACCGAAGCCGACGCGGGCGGGAGATTGAAGGAGATCAAAACCTGATCATTGAACGCCTCGACTATGAAGTTGAGCCGAGAATTGAGGTAAAGGATACATTGATCTGGCACGACCGCCTGGAACAGAATGAGTCGAATGTGAAGGTATCGGCCTACAGGAATATAAATGGAGAATCGTACTATATTTCTACTTATGGGGCGATGATTGAGTCGGATGACATTACCGAAGCGGTCGTTAAAACGTTTTTGTGGATCCTGGGCCTGCAGATTTTAGGCGCAATCGGAATTGGGTATTTTGTCTCAGGCCCGCTTTTTAAACCATTTCGGGAGTCGCTCAAAAAAATTAAGAGATTTAAGCTACAGGAAAAACAGTATATCCCGGCTGAAGAAACCGGAGTAGTGGAGTTTAACGAAATGAATGCCTTTGTGGAGGAGATGACCCGCAAAGCCGTTTCGGATTATGAAAATTTAAAGGAGTTTGCGGAGAACGCATCGCACGAAATTCAAACTCCGCTGGCTATTGCGCGAGGAAAACTGGAGCTGCTTTCAGAAACTGAACTCAACGAGGAGCAGTATAGCTATGTGGATTCACTGGAGAGAACCGTAAAAAAACTTTCCCGCCTGAGCGAGTCTCTTGCGCTGCTCACAAAAATTGACAACCATGAGTTTGATAACGGAAAAACGGTAAACATAAGTGAGTTCATTGAGGAGAGCATTTCTCAGTTCAGCGAGTTTTTGGCTCTTCGCAACCTGTCTCTGGAAACTTCTGTAGAGGAGAATGTGGAGGTCTACATTCATCCCGTACTGGCCGATATTTTATGGACAAACCTGTTTCAGAATGCCATTAAACACAATATTGATGGCGGAACCATAAAAATTAAGCTAACCCGCGAAAAACTATCGATTTCAAATACAGGCAGAAAACCTACAGTGGACCCCGATAAACTATTCGAGAGATTTCAGAAAGCTGACCAAAGCTCCGATTCGATTGGCCTGGGTTTATCGATCATCAAACGAATCGTTGAGCAAAATGATTATACCATCGCATATAGCTACTCTGATGGCTGGCACACGATCGAAATTTTATTAAATGGTGTAAAAGGGAATCAACTTCAAAATTGATTCAGATTTCCATCAGCTTTGTGTCAGGATCGTTGTCTAAGTTTGAGCTGAACCAATGATTTATACTATGAAAAAATTTATTTATACGTTATTACCCGTTATCGCATTTTTAATACTGGCAGCAGTTGATGTATCGGCCCAGGAAGCATCCATTACCGGCATTGTTGCTGATAATGATGGAGAGCCGGTGCCCAACGCCACGGTGGCAATATTGAATCCGGAAACCGGTGAACTCACGGGCGGCACTTCATCCGGAGTGGATGGTACGTTCAAACTAACAACAGAACCCGGCGAATATACCCTTCGCGTTTCTTATGTCTCATATCAAACTGTAACCCAGACTTTAAGCCTGGCTGCGGATGAAACGTACGATGCCGGAACAGTAACGCTAGTGCCGGAAGAGGCAACACTGGATGAATTGGTTGTTGAGGGAGAACGATCGTATATGGAGATGAATTTTGACAGCCGGAGATTTAATGTGGGGAAGGATATTACAAGCCTGGGCGGATCTGCCCTGGATGTACTGGATAACGTGCCGTCGATTACCACAGATTTTGAAGGAAATGTGAGCCTGAGGGGAAATCAGGGCGTACAAATTTTGATTAACGGACGCCCCTCCAGTCTTGTGCGAAACGGAACGGATGCCCTTAGCAGTATTCCGGCTAATTTAATTGAGGAAGTAGAGATTATTACCAACCCATCGGCTCGCTATGCCGCCAATGGTACGGCAGGAATTATCAACATAAAATTGGTGGATGATGTACGCCTTGGGTTTAATGGCGGATTACAGTTTAATACAGGCTACCCGCAGGACCACGGGATAGGTGCAAATCTCAACTATCACAAAAATAATATCAATTGGTTCATGAATTTTGATATGGAGTATGAGAACTCACCACGTGAGGGCCGTACATTTCAGAGTTTCAGCGGGGATACCACATTTGCTTACAGGGAACGAAATGAGTCGATTGAAACAGAAAGAGAATTTGGCATAAACCTCGGTGCCGATTTCTATCTGCCTGCCAACCAGATTTTAACGGTAGAATCCCGCGTAAACATCGAAGCTGAGCTCGAAGATACCGATCTGCTCTATACGGACTTCGATCCCGGCAGTGACCAGGTTTTTCAAAATATCCGGAATGACTGGGATATTGTACAGGAATTGGATCAAAATGACGTACTGGACGGGCGACAGGGTGATTATGATTTTCGAGTTCAGTATGAGAAGAAATTTGACGGGTCAGACCACCGTCTCACCGCAGATGCCGATTTTGAATTTGGCAGTGAAAATCAGGATGGGGAGCTTTTGGAACAGTTTAGCACCGGCGGAAATGGGATACAGGATCGTAATAATCAGCGGACATTTTCCGACGAACAGTTTCGTGAGCTTCGTGTAGATATGGATTACCGTCAGCCGCTTGGGGATAGCGGACGATTCGAGGCAGGATTCAGAATTAATTATGACTGGCTTGAGCAGAACTATCGCGTTGAGGAACAGATTAATGGCAACTGGCAGCTTGCAGATAACGAAGTGGCGCTTAGTGATAATTTTTCCTATAACGAAAATGTAAATGCTGCATATGCAAGCATAGCAGGGGATTTGGGTGTATTTAACTATCAGCTGGGTGTGCGTGCCGAAAATACAAGTATTGAATCCAGGCTCACACAGACAGGCCGAAGCAGTGATCAAAACTATACCGACCTGTTTCCCAGTGCATTTCTATCATACTCCGTCAACGAATTTAACTCTTTTCAGGTGAGTTACAGCCGGCGAATTTCACGCCCCAGAATTTGGTGGATTCTTCCCTTTACAGAAATATCTGATGTACGAACCCGGCGAGTTGGAAATCCGGAGCTGCGTCCGGAATTTGGAGATTCTTACGAGGCCGGATATCTGAGAATTTGGGAAACAGGTTCGTTACTTTCGAGCCTCTATTATCGCTACAGAACGGATGTCACCGAAAGGATTACGACCATTGATGGAAATGGAATTACAACATCACAGCCGATTAACCTTGCCACAGAGAAAGCGTGGGGGATAGAGTTTTCTGCAGACCAGGAGTTGTTCAATGACCTGCAGCTTATGGCTAGTTTGAATCTTTTCCAGGCAAACCGTGACGGAGAATTTGAAGGCGTGCAGTATACCAGTGAATCGGAATCGTTCACCTCAAGAATGAGATTGCGCTGGAGATTTGCTGAAAGCTGGAATTTCCAGGCAAATGCTTTTTACCGGGGTGCGCAGCAGACCACTCAGGGACGTGAAGACGGCAGCCTTTTCTTTGGCGGAGCGCTGGCGAAAGAATTCCTGGACCGAAGAGCAACCATATCTTTAAACGTACGGGATCTCTTTAATTCACGCTTGAGCGACAGGGAAGTAATCAACCCGAACAGCTTTACCCAGAGCAGATACGCCTGGTCAACGAGATCCGTCCGATTAAACTTCCGTTATAATTTCAGCAGCGGCGCAAGTGGTGGTGGACGGTAAAAAACTGAACAAAGGTTAGCGACCCGCACATTTTACGCAGCGGGTGGTGTACGGCATAATTTTTAAACGCCCAAAAGCTATTACGTCACTGCACTTCAGGCAGACGCCAAGTTTATCCTCATTGTACCTTTCAACAGCCCGATCGAGCTTTTGCAGGATTCGTTTTTTATCCCGTAAGGCCTTCTCGTTGATCGTTTTATTATTAATGGCATCCATTCTGGAGAGCCGGCCGATGGAGTTGTCGAGCTTGATGGGTTTCGTGAGCTCAATGAGCTCGATAATTTCTTCTTTGGCCGACTGAATCTGGCTGTCAATAATGGTTTTTAGCTCTTCTTTTTCTTTGTCTGTCATAAAATATGCATGATTAAATCAGCAATAAAGATAATGAAGATTGCAGGAAAGGGCAGGTATAGCATAGATCTATATTGCGGAAGGGTGTGACCCGCGGATAGCGCAGATTTTCGCAAAAGTTAGGAAATCGACCTTAAACGACGATAAGTAGATACTACAAATTACGTATCCTTCAGTGTTGGAATGATGAAGCACGAATGATTGATGATTGAGCAAAGACAGCCCTGAAAGGGTGTCAGCAATAACATAGGGCATCGCCCTATGGCCGAAAAGCTAATACTTACGTTAGCCCTGAAAGGGCGCAAGCCTCACAGTGAACATTGAGCAGGCCTTTGCCCTTTCAGGGCTGACATAGTAAGCCGATGGCTGCTCACAGGGCTATGCCCTGTGTTGATGATTTAGCCCGCTTTGGGGCTATTTTTAACTGAAATCAAACCCTTAATAATGAAGAGTCAATGTCGCTATATCTTGTCAATTAAGCATACATTCGTAGTAACTACTTATCTATTTTGCGGAAGTTGAGTTAGAATAGCGGAGCGAACGCATGGTAAACTCTTTTAAAAATCGAACAAGAGCCTGAATAATCTTCGCACATTTGCGTAAACAGCAAAAGTATCTTGTGGTTTGAATGTCTGACAAGAGAGCAGTCAGACGAATCAACATGGACCCGCTTTTGTGCTGCAAACTCCTACGCCAGGATACTTTCATTTCCGGAATCTGCAACGAATACACAGGCCGACCGGGTATACTCCACATACGACCGGAATCTTTCCAGGTCGGGATCCTCCGGAAGGCCAAAGAAGTCAACATCAGCTTGCGGAGCTGTGGTTAAGGCTTCATCAAGCGTACCGATTTCCACATGTGGAATTGCATTTGGCAGTCGGGCAAGATTAATCAGGTTTTCGATATAGCGGTAGGCATTTTCAACTTGCGATTCTTCCACTGCTGTGATAATCCGTAAGGAAGCTCCCCAATTTTGAGCCAGATTAAAAGCAGAGAGCATGGCCAGGTCGATGTTCCCCATATCCATGCTCAGATCCCATTCAGGGCTCTGTTCCCGCATCCATACGTTTACAGATGCACTCCGCCCGAGCTGAGCTACGGGGTCTTCGATGTATAGCTGTATTCCCATTTTATTCAGCCGGGCCTCGGTAATAATACTGTGGATTTCACTGTCGTACTTATTGTCAGGGGGCACCCTCAAAAAAAGAATATTGGGTGAAAAAAATGTGCCCTGAAGTGTTTGAAGGGAGTCCATTACGGCATCTTTAAAATTCTTTGAATCTAAAACCGACCAGCGGGTATATACATTTTCTTTTCGGAAAGTATTTGACATTGTTGATAGCGAATCGCGAAGTGTATCTGAAGACTCTTCCGATGATATTCCAATCAGTTTTATGGAACCTTTCGGGTAGACCAGGTTACGGATTAGGCTGAAACTGCCGCGAAGTTCACGTGAATTCCGGACCGGGACAAGAAGATTTGCTTTCCATGCGCGCTCGTTATTGGAAGGGAGCAGCGACACTTTTTTGGCTGCCCACTCTGCAAGCGACACAAAAAGGCCGCTGCGCATGTCTCCGTGGGGAACATCAAGATGCTGGTTGGTGAGGTAGAAGTAGGACGCCAAGACAATTCCAAGCGCCACCAGCCCGAACATCGGGTTGATGATGAACATGGTAAAGAGGCAGCCCAAAGTACCAATTGCGGGCACAAAGCGGGGGACCTGGAATGTGGGGCGAAAGCTGATCATATCCATTCTTTGCTCAATAAATACCACAAGGTTGATCATCATATAGGTAATTAAAAAGAACATGGTGATGAGCGGAGCAATGGTGTTGAGGTCTCGCAGCAACAGGGTAAAGAGTACAATGCCGCCCGTAAGCAGTATAGCATTTCGGGGTTCCCCGTTTTTTGAGAGTTTTGAAAAGGTTTCTCCGCCCGGAAAAATTCTGTGATCACCCAGAGCCTGTAAAATCCTGGGGGCTCCAACGATGGATGCCAGCGCCGAGGAGAAGGTGGCCCCCAGAAGGCCGCCCAAAACAGCCGGCCCCCAGAGCGCCTTATCGATCATGATGTTATAGTTCGAAACGAGCTCATCAGGCGAAGCGACCCGTGCCATCCAGTAGGCAGACCCCATATAGATGAGGTAGCTGATGACAATGGCCGAGATGGTTCCCAGCGGAATACTCTTTTTCGGGTCTTTCAGCTCGCCCGACATATTGGCCCCCGCCATAATCCCCGTCGCTGCAGGGAACAGAACGGCAAATACCACCCAGAAACTCACGCCCTCGAAATCGTTTTCGGGTGCACCGGGAAACTCTCCCCACCACTGTACATTATGTTCCAGCACGCCTGTAAAAACTGATCCCGCTACGGAAAGTAAGGCTCCGATTATCACCGCAAGGATAATATACTGAATACGAAAGGCCAGGCCGGCACTTACGAACGCAACAATGAATAGTATCCCAAACACGGTCAAGTCAACAATTATGCCGTAGTGCTCCGGAAAGATGTAGATCCACCCTTCCCTGAAACCGAAAATATACATCGTTATAGCAAATGTCTGAGCCAGGTAGAGGGGAACACCCACGCTTCCGCCTACTTCGAGCCCCAGTGACTGCGAAATTATGGAGTACGCCCCACCCGCTTTAATCCGGATGTTTGTAGTGATACACGACATGGAGAGAGCCGTGAACGTTACGATAACAAATGCGATGGTAATAATCAGCCAGCCGCCAAGGAGTCCAGCATTTCCAATGACCCAGCCCTGCCGAAGGAAAAGAATGACGCCCAGAATGGTAAGGAGAGTGGGTACAAATACTCCACCGAACGTACCATATTTTTGCCGGGAAGTTGCCTCTTGCTCGTCGACCTGCTGCTGTAGCGTATCTGCGGATTCCTGATTCATGATATCTGATAATTTTCACGAAAGTGTTCCTCACTGCATTTTACTAAAATTCAGTCAATACTTCAGAAAAGCAGCTCTGTTATTTTTTCTGTCAAAGAAAGCAATGTTCCAGTTTTACATTTATGATGAACTATTCGGCGAGATTGCTATTTTAATATTTTAAAAACCTTCAATGAGATACGCCAATGAGTGATTTAAAACGTGAGCTCGGTTTTTGGGATGCCCTGACAATAGGGGCGGGAACGATGATAGGTGCCGGCATATTTTTACTGGCAGGTGTAGCGCTCGAAATGTCGGGCCCGGCAGCCATTTTTGCTTACCTGATTGCCGGTGTGGTTTGTATGATCACGGCATCCAGCGCGGCGGAACTGGCAACGGGAATGCCAACTTCGGGCGGTGACTATTTCTTTGTCTCCCGTTCACTGGGCCCGGCAATGGGCGCAATTTCCGGTGTTGGTATATGGCTGAGCTTAACGTTTGCCATTGCTTTTTATCTATACGGGCTTGGTGAATATCTATCCCAGTTTCTCCCATTGACAGCTTTTTGGGGCGCTGCAATTGGAGGTATTCTGCTAACGATATTGAATGTAGTGGGTGCAAAAGAATCGGGCCGAACACAGGTTGTGATTGTTTTAACCCTTTTTGTGATTTTGGGTGCTTTTAGCGGATTTGGCGTTTTCTATATCGATACGGCAAACTACACTCCTTTTATGCCCTTTGGGTTCGATTCGATTTCGGCTACTACAGCACTTGTATTCGTCTCGTTTCTTGGATTTGTGAAAATTGCTGCCGTTGCCGAGGAGATTAAAAATCCATCCAAGAATCTGCCGCGGGCGCTTATTGGTTCCGTGGCGCTCGTTACCGTTTTATATGTTATAATTGTTTTGGTTGTGGGCGGAATGTTTACACAGCAAACCATAGGTGA
>Ga0209942_1001399_pt1 | contig 13113 bp, 12 predicted proteins | sample SalPonR1_A_D2_MG_FD_185695 | JGI IMG/M metagenome (GOLD analysis project Ga0209942, IMG submission 185695) | Salt pond soil microbial communities from South San Francisco under conditions of wetland restoration - Salt Pond MetaG R1_A_D2_MG... ... | reverse complement strand
TTAAACCTACAATTTTTATATGATTTAAGTCCTTAACATTTTCAAGGAAAGTTTCTACTTCCTTTTTAAGAATACCAAACTTTGCATCTTCATTAACGACATTGATTTGTACTAAGCACTTAACAACTAAATCATTCTTTTTAGCCCTTTTATTTAGCTCTTTTGCTAAGCGTACACTATCTAACGAATGAATTAATGAAACCTTATCAATAATATATTTTACTTTATTTCTTTGTAAATGTCCAATCATATGCCAATTCACTTGATCGCCATGAATTTCATATTTATCTCGCAACTCCTGTGGGCGATTCTCACCGACATCTAAAATATCTAGTTCAATACATTTCTTTATTAACACTTCGGAAAAAGTTTTAGTAACTGCAACAATTGTTACATCGTTCTCACGGTTAACACTTTTACAAGCTTGATCAATATTTTCTTTCACTTTATTATAATTTTCTAGTATGGTCTTTTTATCTAACATAATCCTCCTTCAATCAATCTTCTATATAATTAATACCATTTCTATAAATTTCATCATTAACATCAATAGTTGTGATTTTTTCTCTTGAGTCATTCTCATACTTATAGAAATAGCCATCTACTACTATTGCATATTCTTCAAAAGAACTCAAAATACTGACTGGGACAAACTCAGCCTCAAAATTTCTATTCATTCGAAAAACACCTTTACTATTATCAATAGTAACGATTGAATCATTGTGAATTTTTAAGCCCTTAAATTTGTCGCTTTTTATAACATTTTCTATTTTTCTATCTTCATAAAAACCCTTATAAGTTTCATTTACTTCAAGAACCAAAATACCATTGTTTTTATTTTCAAAACAATCATAAATATTGGCTGTTAGCTTTTCTTCACCTATCTCTACTATAACATCTTTTAGTGTATTTTTAAACAATTTTATATCTTCTAAAGGAATACTATAAACAAGATAATAAACATAATTATCAATAATCTTATAGACATTCTCGCCAGATTTTAAGTCTCCTGATATTTTATTATTAACAGTTATGTCACTATTAATAATATCAGTGTAATCTAGCATATATAGATTTGCTAAATTCAGTAATTTTTCCATACCATCAAATTTACGACTAACGATTCCAGAATAATTAGAGTAGAAATAATTATTTTCTTGGTCTAATTGATTTCTATTACTAATTTCTTCTAAATTAAAATTTTCAATCGTTGTATTCTTTAATTTATCTTGATAATCTAACCGAGAGACTAATGTATTTTCTAACTGATTGATTTCATAAACCTTACCTTCTTGAGCAGCAACCGATATTTTCTCTTTGATTTCATTAATTTCTTGATCTGTTTCTTCTAATAATTTCTCTCTCAAAAGCACTCTATTACTATCTTGATTGTTTATTACTTCATCAATTTCCTTATTATTACTTGTGTTTTCTATTTCAGCTATTACTTGTCCTTTTTTGACAACATCTCCATCATTAATTTTATACTCAATGGTGCCGCTAACGTCAGACTTGAAAATTTTCTCATTTCTAATAATAAAACCATTATACTTATTTTCTAAGTACATTTGATCAAATTTTGCAACGTATGTAACTTCTTCAGCAACAAAATAACCAATAAGAAAACGATAGATAAAATAAAAGATTAAACTTACAATTAATATAAATCTAAAAAATTTAAATTTATTTTTTATAGCCATCTTTTCACCTAGCTCCAATCAGATTCGTGCACCATTTCCTCAAACTCATGTTTCTGCCTTTTGAGCATTAATTTACTCACCGATTCTAAAGGATCCTTCCCTTCATATAAAACCCTATAAAGTTCTTTCGTAATTGGCATATAAACATCTTTTTGTTTAGACAACTCATAAGCTGCTTTAATAGTTGTAGCACCTTCAACAACCATTCCTATCGTGTCTATAGCTTCTTCAAGAGACTTACCTTCACCTAGTAAAATACCACATCTACGATTACGACTATGCATAGAAGTACATGTAACAATCAAATCTCCAATACCAGTTAACCCTTTAAATGTTTCTTCTCTACCACCTAGTTCAGTACCTAATCTAGCAATCTCACGTATACCTCTAGTCATTAACGCTGCTTTTGCATTGTCTCCATATCCTAAGCCATCTGATATGCCAGCGCCAATTGCAATAATATTTTTTAGAGCACCACCAATTTCAACGCCAATTACATCAGGGTTTGTATATACTCGCAAGGTTTCAGTTGTAAACAAATCTTGAATGAACTCTGCGTCTTCTTTTTTTCTAGAAGCAGATACAATCGTAGTTGGAATTTTTTTCGAGACTTCCTCTGCATGTGATGGCCCTGAAAGGGCAACATAAACATTATTTGGTAAATACTTACTAATTAACTGTGACATAGTATTTAAACTACTCACATCAATCCCCTTCGCAACATTTACAATTATCTGGTCATCAAAAACATCAGAATACTTTTCCAATACAGATTTAATGCCTTGAGAGGCTATAGCGAAAACAATAACTTTACTTCCCTTTACTACGTAATTTATATCACTAGAAAATTCTAAATTCTTTTCTAGTTTTATCCCTGGTAAATACTTTTTATTCTCATTCTGCTCATTTATTTCATTCATATATGACGTGTTTCTTCCCCATACAAATACTTCATGGGCTTTCTCTGATAATAAGTTTCCTAAAGCAGTTCCCCAACTACCAGAACCAATAATTGATATTTTCAAGTTAATCACTTCCTTAAATTTTCTAATCAATTCTATTATACCATATTTATAGAAGCTATAATAATTCAATACAAATTTCTTCTAGTAAAAACTCAAAACTTCTCACTCAAAACACCGCTTATATTAAAGCTTTTATAAATCTATTATATAACAATTTGATATATAAATAAACATGAAAAAACCATGTCAAATTTTGCTAAACATGGTTTTGAATAATTATCTTTGTCTTACTTTAATTCTTAATGAAGTCCCTTCAAAGGCAAAATGCTCTCTTAATTTATTTGATATATATCTCTTATAAGTAAAGTGACACAACTCTGGATCATTAACAAATAATGCAAAAGTTGGAGGTTGAACATCTACTTGAGTACCGTAATATATCTTTAAACGCTTACCTTTTTTACTAGGTGGTTGATGTCTATATATAGCATCATTTAATACATCGTTCAAAGCACCAGTTGGTATTCTTACACTTCTTTGAATTTGAACATCCCTAACAAGATCTATAATCTTATGTGTTCTTTGTTTGGTTAATGCCGAAATAAACATAATTGGTGCATAAGTCATAAAAGCAAATTCATTTCTAATATTCTTATACACATCATTATAACTGTACTCTTTATCTTCTACCAAATCCCATTTATTGGCTAAGACAATAATACCTTTACCACGGTCATGTGCATACCCAGCTATCTTCTTATCTTGATCTGTTACACCTTCTACTGCATCTACAAGTATTAAACAGACATCAGATCGATCAACTGCTGTAAAAGCTCTAATAACGCTATATTTTTCAATATTCTCAGAAATCTTACTTTTTCGTCTTATACCTGCTGTATCAATAAAAACAAATTTTTCATCTTGATAATCAAAAGGCGTATCAATGGCATCTCTAGTAGTACCAGCGATATCACTAACAATTACTCGCTCTTTTCCAAGTAACGCATTAATCAATGAAGATTTTCCTACATTTGGTTTACCAAGGACAGCAATTTTTGTAACCGTTTCATCATAATCCGTAATAAGCTCACCTGGAAAGTGTTCAACAACTGCATCTAATAAGTCTCCTAATCTAAATTGATTAACAGAGGAAATTGGATACAACTCTCCCATACCAAGATTATAAAATTCATAAAAATCCGGTGGTAAATCACTTGAATCAATCTTATTCACAGCTGTAACAACTGGCGTCTGTGCTTTTCTTAGCATCAGAGCAATTTCGTGGTCTTCATTTGTTAGACCGGTTTTACCATCAACCATAAAGACAATTACATCAGCTGTTTCAATTGCAATTTCTGCTTGGCTTCTCATTTGTCTCAATATAATATCTTCGCTATCTGGTTCAATTCCGCCTGTATCAATCATTGTAAAATCATAATTTAACCAGTTAACATCGGCATAAATTCTATCCCGCGTTACACCTGGTGTATCTTCTACGATGGAAATTCTTGACCCAGCAATTTTATTAAAAAATGTTGATTTGCCAACATTTGGCCTTCCAACGACAGCAACTATTGGTTTTCTCATAACTACACCTCTACTCTATAATTCTATTAATCAAATCATATCCATCATTTTTAACAACAATGACTTTATGATTAAATTTATCTTCTATATCCGTTAATAAAACATCATCTAAAAAAACATCTTCATCACTTTTCAACATCACTTCTGGAATAATCACTTTCGATCCTAACCTTTTAATATCTACTTGCTTTAAAATATCTGTACCTGTAACTAAGCCAGCTACTGTAATTTTTTCTCCAAAAAAATCATTAATAATTGTTTTTATCTCTATATCTATATTTGGGTACTTTGTATTAATCTTTCGACTTATTTTATTTAGGTTATCAGTAGCAGATACACCCGTAATAATTGTAACAGAATCCTTTTTTACCCCACCTTCTATTGCCGCTAACCCGTCGTCAATTTCTTTGTTTAATTTAACAGTTAGTCCAACACCATTTTCTAATTGAGGAAAACCATCATAACTCTCATAGCTAGGAAAATCTTGTCCAGCAGTAATATAAAACTCATCTGACAAGTAAACAAAATTGTTATCCCGTTCTCTTTTGGCCTTATTCTGAAATAACTCAACTTGTTTAATGGTATTAATAGCATCTATTCTATTTACCGGTCTTAAATAAGTTAAACCTTCTCTGTGCTTACTTATACCAACGGGAACCACAGCTAAATTTTCAAATCTTTCACCTAAAGAATATATCTCTTTCATGGTCCGTTCCAACTCTTCACCATCATTATAGTCTGGACATAATACAATTTGCCCGTTAACTGTAATACCGGCTTCTGTCAATCTTTTTAAAACTGGCATCAGATTTTTAGATTTTGGGTTTTTAATCATTTCTAATCTTAACTCAGGGTTTGTCGTATGTACAGAAATATTTATTGGAGATATTTTTAACTCAATAATTCGATTAATGTCTTCCTCTGATAAATTAGTTAATGTAATATAATTTCCATGAAGAAAAGATAATCTGGAATCATCATCTTTGAAGTATAATGATTTCCTCATACCCTTTGGTAACTGATCAATAAAACAGAAAATACATTTATTCTTACAACTATTCGGTTGGTCTAGAATAGGATTTTTGAATTCAACCCCAATTTTTTCGTCATAATTCTTCTCTATTTCATAAATCAAAACTTCCCCATTTTTTTTGAGAATAGTTAATTCCACATATTCTGACGCAATTTCGTAGATGTATTCTAAAATATCATGTATATCTTTTCCATTGACTTGAAGTAGTTCATCTCCAATACTTATATCTATCTCTTCTGCTATGCTATTTTTCTCAATATAATTTATTTTATGACCCATATTAACTTCCTTTAATTTCAAATTCACAACAAAAAACTCCCTCATGGGAGTACTTAATACATTATATACTTAAACTCTTTTTTTTACAAATAAAAAGCCACATCTTTCTTGTGGCAATTATCTTTCCTTTATTAATTTATTTAGTTCATCGTAAAAAGTATTAATATCTTTAAACTGTCGATAGACAGAAGCAAATCTAACATAAGCAACTTCATCTAAATCTTTTAACTTCTGCATTATCTTTTCACCAATTAGAGATGACTGAATCTCATTTTCTAGCAAATTATATAGTTCTTTTTCTATCAAATCTACTGTGGATTCAATTTGCTTAATAGATACAGGTCTTTTCTCACATGCAATAATAATACCATTAATAATTTTATTACGATCATAAGACTCTTGGGTCCCATCTTTCTTAATGATTCGAATCGGCATTTTTTCTACCTTTTCGTAAGTAGTAAAACGATGCCCACACTTGCCACATTCACGTCTACGACGTGTTACATAACCATCATCCGTTGGACGCGTATCAATAACTTTAGATTTTGTGAAATTACAATATGGGCAATGCATCTAATCATCCTTTACTCTATCTCTTTTTTCTTAAGAACGTTGGAATATCAAAGTCATTTTTATCTTTAGCTTTAGCTTTAGTCTCTTGAGATTCTTCTTTATCCGAATCTTTAGATTCTTTATTAGCAGAAATAGTTTTATTTGTTTCTACTTTTGATTTTTTCTTAATATCAAATTTTTCTTCTTGTCGATTATCAGATGAGAAACCTGTTGCAATTACTGTCACTTTAATCATATCTTTCATATCCTCATCAATTACAGCACCGAAAATAACGTTAGCATCTTCATCGACAGCATCGTGCACAACAGTTGCTGCTGCGTTTGCTTCAAATAATCCTAATGAGGGTCCAGCTGTTATGTTAATTAAAACACCTTTTGCACCATTTATAGTTGTTTCTAATAATGGTGAGTGAATTGCTTTCTTAGCTGCTTCAACAGCTCGGTCTTCACCTTCAGCAGTACCAATTCCCATATGAGCCAATCCAGAATCCGACATAATAGTTTTTACATCTGAAAAGTCTAAGTTTATTTCACCAGGTACAGTTATTAAATCCGCAATACCTTTAACACCTTGTTTTAAAACATCATCAGCTATATTAAATGCTTCAATAATTGATGTATTTTTACCTGCAATTTGTAGTAATCGATCATTCGGAATAGTGACTAATGTATCAACATTCTTTCTTAAAGCTTCAATACCAGCAAGGGCATTTTTCATTCGCGTTCTTCCTTCAAAACCAAAAGGCTTTGTAACAACACCAACGGTTAAAACACCTAGCTCTTTAGCAATTTCTGCAACGACTGGCATAGCACCTGTTCCAGTACCGCCGCCCATGCCTGCAGTTAAAAATATCATATCATTGCCTTGTAAAGCTTCAAATATTTCGTCTCGACTTTCTTCAGCAGCTTTTGTTCCAATTTTAGGATCTGCACCTGCACCAAGACCTTTTGTTAATTTTTCACCGATTTGTATTTTATATTCTGCATCAGATGTTTGCAAAGCTTGTTTATCAGTGTTGATTGCTACAAAGTCAACACCTGAAAGATTCCCCTCAATCATACGATTAACAGCATTGTTTCCTCCGCCTCCTACACCAATAACCTTTATCTTTGCAAATTGTTCCATATCTACGTCAAATTCCATCATAAAATCTCACCTCTCCGAATAATAAATACACATTTATATTAACTATTTAGTATCTCATTTAATTAAACTCTACTACATATAGTATTTTACCACATTTTTCAATTATTTTCTAATCTTTTTTCTTATTTTTTCAATCACGCCTCTTCTGATAATAGCAAGGTTCTTAAAAAACCTAGAACCAAAGACAAATATTGCCGCATAATACAATGGTAAACCCAATCTATCACCAATGTACGAAAGTATAGTAGCCAATGCAAAATTCATTAAAAAACCTGTTATAAAGATAATTGAATCAAATCGGTCTTTTAAAGTCGCACTAATGGCACCTAAGATACTATCAATTGCTGCAAGAATTCCAACTGCTAAATAAATTGAATATAACATACTAAAAGAATAAGGAATGTAAAAACCAATTATGATTCCAAGTATTATACCAATTAAAGCAATAATCATTAATTTTCCTCCTCATAATCTTCTAAATATTTAAATCCTAATTCCCCATCATATTTTGGTATCCTTACATTAACAGATGTATTCACTTCAATAAAAATATCCCATTCTCTAAGTACACTAGCATATCCATTGGGTGAGTTAATAGCCGCTTCAAGAAAATACTTATCACCAATAGCTTTAATAATAAACGGTTGACCAACAACTTTATCATTAATCTGTATCGTAGGTCCTGCACATTTGATTTTAGATTTTCCTACAACTACTCTTTCTTCATTGACTGAAATAGCTTCAGCTCCCGAATTTTTTAAATCAGTAATTATATTTTGTATATCAAAATCATGTACAATTAGTGAACTTGCTTCTCTATTCTCAACTATAACTTTACTATCATTAATAATAATAATTACACCTGGCCCAGTCAAATCCGTTAGTCCTGAATAGACTTTTACTTTTTCTATACTTGCCTGAAGCTCCGCTATAATTTCTTCTTCATCTAACTCATTGAATTTATTAATTTCATTTTTTAAGGCTTCTTTTTTCGATTCAATTTTAATAAACTCTTCTTGTATCTTATTGAGTTCGTTTCTTTGTTCATATATTTTTGATAATGTAGTATACTGATTTTCAGTTTGAAGTATTGTATACAAGTTTGAAATTAATAAACCTAATACAATCATCAAGATTAAGTACATAAAATTCTTTTTAAATTCTTTCATATCTATCACCTAATCTTCATAGTCGTTAATATAATTAAAATTAATTAATTTATCATATTTTTCAATGACTATTCTTTCTGATTGATTGATTTCAATGAAAAAACCTTTCTCTCTTATAATAGAAACAATCCCGAACCTTTGACTTATTGATGCATTTAAAGTTTTAGAATTGCCGATTGCTTTGATTGCAATTGGTGCATATAATGGTGTTTTATTAACCATCAAGGTATCTCCAGCCGTTCGAATTTCAGTCGTGTTAACTAATCTTTGGCCACCAATAGAGATTGCCTCTGCTCCAGCTGCATTAAGCTCATTAATTAGATTCAGTATTAAATTATACTCATGAACAATATTATTATCACTACTACTTGTAGAAAATTCATCTTTACTATTATCTATTGTAATTTCTACACCCTGTCCCATCACTTTAGTCATACCAGCAAATTTCTTATAAAGTTCTAATTGTCTGCTTAAGGAATCAATTAGAGCGTTCTCTTGGGATACTGAGTCCTTAATATTTGTTAGTTCATCTTCTAACAAAAGTACTTCTTCTTCTAGAGCAGTTTTCTTTTGATTCACAGCTTCTAATTCTAAAATCAACTCTTTAGAACGTAAGCTTGGTAAAACCCCATCTAGCAATTTATTTTGTACAACTTTTACTTGAAATGAAATGATCACACCAAGTAAAATACTAAAGATTCCAATCCAAATGTATGCCCTTAACTTTTCTTTATTCAAAATATCTCACCTTCATTAATTTTATTTTCTAAAAAGAGGCAAATCGGTTATACTTACATCAATTTCACCATAATTAATTTTTTTCTCTTGCAAATCATGATAGATATTAACAAAGTTATTGAACTTTTCCTCTATATTTGAACAATCACCAAAGTTAACTTTTAAACCTGTGTAAGTATAGATATAAACATTGTTATTATTATAGTCTATTTTGTTATTAATATCAATACCTGATTTGTTAATCAACTTTATTAGGATAATGAGATTGGATAGTATTTCTTTATTGTTATGAATTTCTAGTTTATTGTTTACTTTATAGTATGATAGCTCTAGACCTTTTACAGAAAAACTTGTTTTTATATCTTTATTTATAGCTAGTACGTTTCCTTCTGCATCTATTATAACTTTAATGTTATTATCAGTAATTTTTAAAAATGGTTCCTTATAAATAATATTTAATTTGACCTTATTAGGAAATTTCTTCTCAACAATAACACTATCGATCATTGGTATCTCAAGAATTTTATCTTTTATATAACTTCTACTATGAATAACATAGTTCATTTCACCTACAACCATATTCTCAATAGTTTCTTGATCACCATACAAGCCAATATTGTACGACACATCATTTATAGTAAAAACATCTAATCGAAGGAATAGTACTAGAACAACAATTATTATAATGGCTACTAATACTTTTTTCATATTTCAAAATCTTTCATTATATAATTATAAATTTTTTCACATGCGTCTTTTTCAGTGTGTTTCTCTAAGTTCTTCTTCAGGGATTGGATAAAACTATTAGATCTAATCAACTCAAAAATTGCTTCTTCACTTAACAGACTTTCTTCAATCATTTTTGCTAAACCTTTATCTTCCATAGCTTTAGCATTGTGCATTTGATGATTATCCGTTACATTTGGTGATGGAATTAAAATAGAAGGCGTCTTAGTATATTTTAATTCAGAAATTGTAATCGCACCCGCCCTTGAAATAACCAAATCAGAATTCAACATATATTTGGGCATTTCTTTTAAGTAATCATGTACTTCAATATTGTCCTCTAAAGTTATTTCCTCTTCTTCTAATCGATTCATAAACCCTTTATAATACTTTCTACCAGTTACATGATAAATATTATAAGCGTAATCACCATTAAATTGCATTATAACATTTAGCATAAGATCATTAATTTTTTTAGCACCACCGCTACCACCAAAACTTAACACTTTAGTAGCATCGACATCATCTTTAGTAAGACCATCTAAATTTTCTTTAAATGCCTTACGAACTGGATTACCAGTGTATATAATTTCAGTTTTTCTAGAAAACCGATTAGCACTCTCTTCATAGCTAATAAAAACAGTGTCTACGAATTTTGATAAAATTCTATTAGTTATCCCTGGAAAGGAATTTTGTTCATGAATATATGTCTTCTTATTCAATAAAGCAGCTATTAATAAGACAGGTCCACTAACATATCCACCGGTTCCAATCACAACATCTGGTTTATACTTGAGTATAATCCGTGTCGACTGAAACAATCCGACAAGTAGTTTAAAACCTACTAAAATATTTTTTAACTTATTCACTCTATTAAAACCTTCAATTGTAATGCCTTTAAAATCAATAAAATTTCTTGGTACGATCTCACTTTCCATGCTATTATTCTTACCAACATATAACACTTGATTATTTTTATTCTTAAATGATTCAACTATTGATAAAGCAGGATAAATGTGTCCACCTGTACCACCACCTGAAATTAAAACTTTCATCTTTCCTCCTTTAAAATATTATTTGAACGTGAAATATTCAATAATATACCTATGGAAATTAAAACAACTAAAATTGCATTTCCTCCATAACTGATGAGGGGCAATGTAATACCCGTTACTGGCATTAAAGAACCGACAACTAGAAAGTTGATTATAACATGAAGAGAAAGCATTAACGTTATACCAGAACCTAGATAGAACCCAAACTTATCTTCGCATTCCATAGCAATTCTAAAACCTTTATAAATTAAAATTAGAAATAAAAATAAAGTTATGACAACACCTATAAAACCCCATTCTTCTGCTATAGTTGCTAGAATGAAGTCGTTTTGAGATTCGGGTAAGTAGAGCTTATTCTGAGTACTCAAACCTATCCCAACGCCGAATAAACCACCGCTGCCTAAAGCGTATAAAGACTGAATACTCTGATAACCAAAATTTAATGGGTCTGCAAAGGGGTCGCGAAATGTTAAAAATCTTTGCATACGATAATTTGAAGAAGTAATCATATAATATAAACCTGAAGATCCTGTAATAATTATAAATAAAAGATGCTGGAGCTTAATACCAGAAATAAATATCATCCCTATTACAATACTCATAATGATTACAGCATCACTCATATTTGGTTGTTGATAAACTAAAAACGCAAAAATTAAGCCGAAAAATAGATATGGTATGACACCCATAAAAAAATCTTTAATAAATTTTTCCCGCATCAATAGTGCCTTAGATAAAATAATGATGATAAATATTTTTGCCCATTCACTAGGCATAAAAGAAAATCCTGCAATCTTTATCCATCTTCTTGAACCATTCACTATAAAAGCCGCATCTGTATATAGTAAAGCAAATGTGAAGACTAAAGGAATTAATGCTAAATAGCCTATTTTTTTAAATACTTTATAGGGAAAAAGTGAAAAAACTAGCATTGCTGTAACACCAATGCCTATTGACTTAATATGGTCTATTAACATAGAATTATAAGGTTTGTTAACATCCAGGTAGTAACTTGAACTAAACACTTGAATAATCCCTATACCCAATAAAATGAAGGTGATAAAAATTAATAATAAATCATATTTAAATAACCGTTTCATTTAACCACCCCAACATTTTCTTATAATTCAATAACAATATTCTTAAACTCTTGTCCTCGATGCTCATAACTTTCATACATATCCCAACTTGCACATGCTGGTGATAATAAAATTGAATCCCCAGGTTTAGATACATCTAAGGATTTCATAATTGCTTCTTTAAGGGTCTCAACAAGTAATATATCACATTGAGCATTCTTCTCGGCAGATGCTTTTATCAGATTTTTAGTTTCACCAAAAAGAACAATAGTTTTTACTTTATCAGTGAATGATTTTGTTAAAGAATCAAAATTACTTCCTTTATCCATACCACCTGCAATAAGAATTGTATCCTCTGTCATCGCTTCTATTGCCTTCATCGTCGCTTCAGGATTCGTTCCTTTTGAATCATTATAGAATTTAACATCATTTAAATTTCTTACAAATTCTATTCTATGTTCAACTCCTTTAAAGCTTCTCAATGTGTTGGCAATGACTTCAATACTAATGCCGGAATAATAAGCAATAGCTGTCGCTGCAAGAGCATTTTCAATATTATGATCGCCGAGAATTAATATATCATTTATATTACATACAGATAGTTCTAAGTTCCCATCTTTTACTATAATTGATTGATCTTTAACATAAATACCTTCTGACAGAACATTATTTAAAGAAAAATAGATAACATTTACTTCTAAAGCCTTTTCTCCAATTTCTTTAGTTATTTCTTGATCATAGTTCAAAATTAGATAGTCATGATTCTTTTGATTCATAAATATTTTTTTCTTGGCTTCTATATATGATTCCATTGTTTTGTGTCGATTCAAATGATCAGGTGTTATGTTTAGAATTGCTGAAATTTTGGGTTTGAAGTCTACAACAGTTTCTAATTGAAAAGAACTTACCTCAGTTATTAAATAAGTTTCTTCATAAGACTCGAACATCTTTGAAATAACCGGTAACCCAATATTTCCTACCACATGGTTATGTATACCTGCATTATCAAATATTTCTCCTACTAATGCTGTAGTTGTTGTTTTCCCATTGGTACCAGTAATA
>Ga0209942_1001398_pt1 | contig 13116 bp, 13 predicted proteins | sample SalPonR1_A_D2_MG_FD_185695 | JGI IMG/M metagenome (GOLD analysis project Ga0209942, IMG submission 185695) | Salt pond soil microbial communities from South San Francisco under conditions of wetland restoration - Salt Pond MetaG R1_A_D2_MG... ... | reverse complement strand
TTTGAATAGTTATTAAGACCATAACCTTTGTTAAAACAATGATAAGAGCCAGTTCTAATATTTCTAAATTCTAACTTCATATATCAATGTAATAAGTTCGCAAAATCACCATTTTACGAAAAATATTAAAAATTGACTAAATTCATGCAATTGCCCTCTATGGTTTACTGCAACTATAGAGGTTTTTCTATTTTTAAAATTTTAATATTTATTAAAAATATTACATATTTGCCTAACTATATTTTTATCATAAGATAATATTTATCATCATTATTTACTTATATATTCATTTTAATTATATTATGATAAATAATTGGTTGATTTATTTCTTTTGAAATAGTATAATAAACTTACAATATCAACAAGCAAATTTTGAAAGTAGTGATATAAGAATGGTAAAAGCAACAGTAAATGATATTGAAGATTTTTTAACTAAAGTTAGGGAAATAATAAAAACAAAAAATGGGTTTCACTTAGTAAATAGAAAAAAGAATATAAAAGCATTAACTAAATATAATATTCCTATCAATTCGGTAAAGTATTTTATTGAATATTTAAATGTTCAGCATTATAGCAAAGGACCTGAACCAGATGAGCAAGACCAATATGATCATGATTGGTGGTTTTTTGGAAGGAAATTAGATGATAAAATGTTTTATGTTAAAATAAGGATTAGAACTAAAGGCAGAAAACAGGTAGTTTGCCTATCTTTTCATCCAGCAAAATATCCAATTGAATTTCCTTATAAATAAAATTAACTATCATTTTTTAATGAACTGTTAAAAATAAAGGGGGTATACAAAATGGTAGATACTATCTACTGTGAAAAATGTGATGATTTTGTAGAATATAAACAAAAAAGTAAAGAAGAAACATATACTATTAAAAACGAAAAAATAAATATTGATGCAAAAGTAGCTTACTGTAAAGAGTGTGGGAAGGAAATATTTCATGAAGAATTAGACAAAAAAAATCAGCGCAAAGTTTTTGATATTTATAGAGAAAGACATAATCTATTATCACCCGAAGAAATAAAAGAAACAAGAATTAAATACGGCTTAAATCAAAAAGAAATGAGCCAATTATTAGGGTGGGGGGAAATAACCTATCACCGCTATGAAAACGGTGCTGTACCCGATTCCGCCCATAACAATCAACTATTACTAATTCAAGATCCTAAAAATATTAAATATTTATTAAAAAAAGGAAATACAAAGCTAGATCAAAATAAAGAAAACGAATTATTAGATAAGATTAATAAATTACTTGATAGTAAAAATAAATTAGAACTACACTTACCTAAAACTTTTTATAACGAATTAAAAAGAAAAGCAAGTAATAACGATATGGAATTGGATGATTATGCGAGCTTTTTAATTACACAAAAATATTATAATAGAGAAAATATGAATCTTAAAAATTATAAAAATACAATTAAAAGACAATTTTTGTGGAAACTACAAGAACAAGAAACTAAAAATAATTGGTTAGAGGATTTAAAAGAAGGACAGAAAAATATTGCTAATTTATCATCTAACGGAAAGAAAAATATTATTAATTACTAAAAGATAGGAGGTTCTTTCATGGGTTTGATTAATCAAAAAAGAGGTTATAGAATAAATTTATTAAATGTAAATTATGAATATATTGATTTTGATGAAGAAATAGCAGAAGATTTTGAATTTATAGTTTCAGATGATTATGAAATTGATAGTTTTAATGAGGATATGGTAAGTATAATTTTATCTAGAAAAGTATATTACAAACCGGAAATAATCTTTAATATTTCTGTTACACTACAAATTATATATAATATAAACAAAGATAGTGAACAAAAACTAAACAAAAACAATTTGGAAAAAGAATTAGAATCTAAAAAGAAACTATTATTAGAACCGTTGGTAAGCAAAGCTTCATTACTTATTGCCAATATTACGAATGCAGATGATGATTTGAATGTTATTACACCACCATTTTTACAGCAAACTAAATTAAATTTTAATTAAGTTCAAAGCAAAATATTTTCTTTTAAAATACATTATCTTAATAGATTATAATCATTGTGCTTATGAAGGATTTTTTTATAAAAAGTTACCTAGATGTTTATTTTGACTTCTTTCAGCACTTTTATATTACGAGATAATAACAGTAAATTTATGTCAGCATCATAATTCTATTTTTAGAAATAATAGACGACCAACATTACCTGAGTTCCTTTCTAGCAAAGTTTTCTATTTTTCTAAAAAAATAAATTAGTACCAAGGTAACCAAATTAAGGAACAATAAAATAAATATTTTTGATAAAGTAAAAAACAATTTACGTTTGTCTAAAATTTAATAATAAAAATTAAATTACAGAAAGGGTGTAGACAGCTAATGTATAAAAAAATGCCTACTGAATGCTGTTGGTGTGGAAATGATACGACTGATAGTGAAGTTTTTACAATTCCAGTTAAATTTAAAAAAGATACTGAACATCCAGAAGTTAAACTAAATGGATATATTACAAATTTAGAAGTTGGTGGTAAAAAAGTATGGGCTATTGTGACCGGATTAAATTCAGAAGCTAAACAAGCAGGAAATGATTTGATTTTTATGTTCTGCTCAAAAGATTGTGCATATGAGTTTAAAGATACTTTAGAAGAAGATATGAAATTTTATAATGAATTGTTTTAGAAGTAAGTGAAAATTATTCTTATATTGAATAGAAAAAAATGGCTAGACTATGAAATATATTATTTTATAATTATTTTGTTTTTGATTTAAAAATAGTTTAAAATGATATAAAAATTTAAATTTTTACCCATTTAAAAACATAGAAAGACAAACATAAAAAACATTTCTAAATAAAGTTGTGTAGTAAACTTTGCAATCTTTAATAAGTGGAATTAAACATTAAAGAGCTTTTTCTTTTATAATTAGTTGTGATATAATAATTTTAAGAGGTGAATAAATTGTCTTCACTAAATGTGATTTCCGAGAATGAAATCAAAATAGTTGCAAAAAAAATAGTGGAAAATGTTAATCCTAAAAAAATAATTCTTTTTGGATCTTATTCTTCTGATGATTTTAATGAACACAGTGATTTAGACTTATTGATTATAAAGGAAACAGTTCTACCCAGCCACCAACGAGGTCGAGAAGTATTTAAACATTTAAGAGGATTAAAAATCCCAGTAGATATAATAGTTTATACTCCTGATGAGATAAAAGAATGGAAAGATGAAAAGCACTCATTTATTAGTAAAATTCTTGAGGAAGGAAAGGTTATATATGACAGAGAAACAAAAGAAATTAATTCAACAATGGTTTGAAAAAGCTACAAATGATATTAAAACAGCAAAAATATTACTTGATAATTCTCCAGAACTTACTGATATAATTACGTTTCACTGCCAACAGGCAGTAGAAAAATATTTGAAATGCTATTTGATTAAACTGGATATTGTATTTAAGAAAACTCATGATCTAAATTATTTACTCGACTTAATGACTGAAAAAATTAATGTTCCTGAAAAAATGTATGAAATAGCAAAAGAATTAAATGATTATGCAGTTGAAATTAGATATCCTAGGGAAATAGGTGGGACCCCTACTAAAATAGAAGCTAAAAAGGCTTATCAATTAGCTTTAGAAATCAAAAATTATATATCCGAAAAAATCTATAATTAAAGTCAAAAAGTAATTCCTAGAACAGACTTTAAAATTCATATAATTAATACATATACTGGATATTATATTAACTACCTAATAAATTTTAATTATGGAAAAAAATAATATATTTCCTATAAAATCATCTTTGAAATGTTAAGATATTATAGTAAAGAAAAAACTAATTTATTTTATATTGATTTGAATACTTGAAATGTTTAATATAAATGATGATATTTTTTACAACTACAAAAGTGGTTATCGGATAAAACATTAATTGCAATTATACTTCAGTACTTTTAGAAAATCATTGAAGCCTTTTCTATTTTTATGATTATGTTATCTATCAATATATTTGTTATATATACCTTATAGTATTAGTATATGTTTAGTGGGTTAAACTTGTCATAAAATGGATAGAGAGTATATTTCAAATAATAATTTCCCAAAATTAAAAGTGATAATATCATGTACGTTCCCAAAAAGTCATTTATACAGTACTCTAGTTTCTTTAATTATTACATCTGATAAAGTACCAAAAATTTAGCAAATTACTGTAGATAAACACAGTAATCTTAAAAAATTGAGTTTAACTAAATGTAATAAATATAAAATAATATTTATTATTACTCCATCCACTAATCCGCTCACTGGAACTATTTGAATTCTAGTGGGATTTTTTATTGAAATATGATTTAAGTCTATAGATAAATGAATAATTAATAATAGAATAATATTCAAATTGCAATAAAATAAAAATTTTGATAAATACTATTAAACATGGTAAAATATAATTGTCATGTTAATAATGTTAACACATAATTATATATGCGGACGCATTTAACAATGAGGTGTTTGTAGATGAACAAAGAAAAACATACTCAAATAAAAAAAATATTTATGAAAAATAATGGTTATGCTAGAACCAAAGATATTATTGAGGCTGAAATTCATACATCTTATTTATATCAACTTCTTGAAGAAGGAGTTATTAGTAAGATTAAACGCGGATTGTACTACTGGAAGGATTATAATAATAGTGCTAATGAACAATTTATTTCTGTGAGCAAAATAGTTCCCAAAGGAGTATTTTGTCTTCATTCAGCCCTTTCATATTATGATATAACAACAATAAATCCCTGGCAATATCATATAGCAATTTTTAGAAATGAACGTAAACCAGTATTACCAGATTACCCTCCAATAAAGGTCTATTATTTTTCAAAAAAACAATATGAAATTGGAATTCAGGAAATTAATATGGACAATCATCAAATTAAGATTTATGATATAGAAAAGACAATATGTGATTGTCTAAGATATAGAAATGAAATAGGTATGGATATAGTCAAAGAAGCATTAAAAGATTATGTTAAAAGGACGGATAGAAATATTGATAAGTTGCTAAGATATGCTGATATAACTAGTATTTATAATTTACTTAATAAATATCTGGAGGTATTACTATGAGGCATGATATAAAAAATATTGAAGCCTCAGTAAAAGCTCGGTTAAAAAACATTGCTAAAGATAAAAATATGGTTCTTCTCCAAACTAGTGGGTCATAAACCTGGGAAAGCCTGATGAATCTTTAACTTAAAGTAATTTATATCATGATAACCATAGGCTCGTCGTTTGACCTCTTTAATTTTGTTATTGATACCTTCTAATTTAGAGGTATGAATTGGACAATCACCATAAGTAATAATTCCATATTTATATTTTTGTACAGTAGCTACAAACCTGATTACTGGTTTTAGACCTGACTCTAATGCTAGTAAGCACCAATTGTCTAGAGCTTCTTTCATATCTCTGGAATTTTTAGCATTCCAGATTAACTTAAGTTCATCTTTAAGAATATATGTTTTATAAAGATTTTCATTGATGGCCAGTAATTTTTCCAAACGGGGTTTTTCTTTTTCTCTTAAGTTACCCCAGTTTTTAAGTAAAATCCAACGACTGTTTTTTAAGGTTTTATATTGTTGTTTATCTAGGTCATTACGGCTTTGTTCATCTCGTCTTACTTGATCGACTACTTTATTGAAGTGAGCAATAATATGAAACTTATCAAAGACAATTACTGCATGTGGACACCATTTCTTTATTGCTTTGATATATGGATCCCACATGTCCATAGTTACAGCCTTGATATTTAAAAGATCTTTTTTAGGCATATTCTTAAAAAATATATCTAAAGTTTCAGCTTTTCTATCTTTACCACACCAGATTACACGACCAGTAATGAAATCTAAAATTACTGTCATGTATTTATGGTATTTACCAACTGAAACTTCATCGATAGCGATATAGCCAGAGTTGGTATAGTCTGTTTCACCAAACTTTTCTTCTAAAAATCTTTTATCTATTCCTTTGACTGTTTTCCAATCAAGGTTAAAGTGCTTAGCAACTTGGTCTATTGGCATTAATGAACAAAGTTCATGTATATAACGGGCCATTCTTTTTGTTACTCGGGGGCCATTAGGATTATTTATAATACCCAAATCTTCAACTCTAGTTTGACCACAATTAGGGCAGGTAATCTTGCGGTAATTATAAATGATAAATCCTGGGTTATTTCCAAAACTTAAATCTCTTAAAGTTCTTTGGCTATAATCATGAATACCACTAGCCTTGCTGCCACATTCATGACAGATAGGAGTATATCTTTTATCAGGTGTTAAAACTACAAAATAAATAGAACCTAGATCTGGTTCTTCAATTTAAAAAAAATTCTTAATTTTGACTCGACGAAAGGGGAATAAAGATGTTATACTATAACTGGACATTGGCAAGACCTCCTAATTTTTTGTAGTGTTTTCTATTTAAATTGTTGGAGGTTTATTGTCAATGTCCTTTTTTTCTACCAACGGTTTACGAGTAGAACCAAAATTATAAGATTTCTTATGGAATGTGGAGATAAAATTAATTGAAAAATAACTTTATATATAATATCAATAATAAACTCAATGCTTAAAAAATCATTCTAACTTATTCATTTTTAAAGGTAATTTATTTATTAAATTATTTGTTTTACATACCTTGTAGTGTTAAAATATTTATGGGAGGTTATACAATGAACAGAAAAGATATTTTTAATTTTTTATCAAATAATAAAAAAACTTTAAAAAAATATGGTGTCAAAACTATAGCTTTATTTGGTTCTTATGTTAATGGTACAGAAAATAAAGATAGCGATATAGATTTTTTAATTGAATTTGAAAAAGAAAAAAAGAATTTTGATAACTATATGGATTTGAAATTTTTTTTGGAAGATAATTTAAATAAAAAAGTTGACCTTGTTATAAATGAAAATGTAAAAAAAGAATTAAAAGAAGAAATAAATGGGAGTACTCAGTATGCGAAAAACTAAAGTTTATATCCAAGATATTTTAAAATCTTGCAAGAAAATTATAGATTATTCAAAAAATACAGATTATAACGATTTTAAAGACAATGAAATGTTGCAAGACGCTATTATCAGAAATCTTGAAATCATAGGAGAAGCTGTAAAAAATATTCCGTTAGAAATAAAAGATAATTATTCAAATATCGAATGGAGAAAAATAGCGTGATTAAGAGATATATTAATCCATGATTATTTTGGTGTTGATTTAGAAATAGTATGGAATATAATAAAAACTAAAATACCAAAATTAAAAATTACTATGGAAGATATTTTAAAATAGATGTTCTATTTAAAACTCTAGTAAATTATATCATTATGTTTTCATCTATATAATCAAATAATTATTAATGAACTATTTAATTAGACACAAACCTCTGTTATTAAAATTCAGAGGATTTTTTTATTGATAATAAATTAAAGTTCTAACTTTCAGTAAATAGTATTCTTTTGAATATTAAAGCCTATATAAAACTGTATTTCTAAAAATATTTTTATTTTCTTAAAAGAAGAAATATAATATCGAATTATTTTTTCTGTACATTTTACTAATTTACTGCTAAAAATACAACTTGAATTAGATATTTTATAAATAAATAATACCTGCTGAAAAACTTATATATATTTACGGATCACAGCGTATATTAAACTCTAAAGTTTCTTACTTAGCCATTTATTTGATTTTTGAATACTTCTAAGAATTTATATACTGATTATTTAATAGTTTTTGATATGATTATTGTCTATCTTTGAAATCTAATAGATCTCTATAAAATTAATATGACTTTTCCAACATGTCTGTCATTTCATCATTTTTAGATAATTAAATGAAATAATTTTGATCACAATACATGATAAAAACATAAAAATAGGAGCTGTAAAGAGCTGTAAAGATTGAAATCTAAAAAAGGAAATAGCAAAGAATTAAAGAAGTTAATAAAAGAAGAATATATTTTTTAATTTATTTGTATAAAATTTAAAAAGTAATTTATAATTGATGTTCTTATTTGACCATTATACATAAATATTCAAATTTATATGATTTTGTGATGTTATAATTTCTATAAATTATGATGATAGATTATAGACAATATACTCTATGTATTGGCAGTTGTGAACCAAAAACAAAGTTATATTTTTTTCTCATCAATTTTTTGAATATAAAATTAAATATTTTCAATTAACTTAATAATCATTTTAGTCTTTATCAGTCATTTTTTATGTATATTAATATATTAATAAAAGGGGTTCTTCTCCAAATTAATAGCTCATAAACCAGTTAAAGCCTGATGATTCTTTAACTTAAAGTAATTTATATCATGATAACCATAGGCTCTTTTTTTAATTTCTTTAATCCTTTTATTAGTTCCTTCTAGTTTGGATGTATGAATAGGAGAATCAACATAAGTAATTTTCCCATATTTATATTTTTGTACAGTAACTACAATTCTGATTACTCGTTTAAGTCCTGACTGTAATGCTAATAGATACCAATTAACTAAAGCTTATTTCATATTTTTATAATTTCCAGCATTTTAGATTAACTTAAGTTCATCCTTAAGGATGTAGACTTCGTATAAGTTTTCATTTATATTCAGTAACTTTTCTAAACAGATTTTTTTCTTGAGTTACCCCAGTTTTTAAGTAAGATCCAGCAGCTATTTTTTAAATTTTTTGTTTCTTGTTTATTGAGATCTTTATCTACGATTTTGTTCATCTCTACGGACCTGATCTATTACCTTATTTAAGTTAGCAATAATATGGAGCTTACCAAAAGATATTGCTGCCTGTGGACACCACTTATTGATCGATTTGATATAAGCATTTCACATGTTTATAGTTACTGCTTTGATGTTTAAGAAATATTTTTTAGGCATTTATTTAAAGAATCAATCTAAAGTATTAGCTTTTCTATTTTCACCAACCCAGATTACAAGATTAGAAATTAAGTCTAAAACAACTGTTAGGTACTTATGATATTTACAAACTGAGACTTCATCAATAACAATATACCAAAGTTAGTATAGTCAGTTTCACTATACTTTTCTTCTAAGAATCTTTTATCTATTTTTTAAATGTTTTTCAATCAAGATTACAATGCTCAGCGACCTGATTTATAGGCATTAATGAACAGAGTTCATGTATATAAAGAGCCATTTTTTTATGACTCGAGGACCCTTTGGATTACTAATAATAGCTAAATCTTCAACTCTGGTTTGGCTACATTTAGGACAAGTAACTTTACGGAATTTATAAAAGATAAATCCTGGGTTATTTCCAAAGCTTAAATTTCTTAAAGTCCTTTGATCATAATCGTGTATACCACTAACCTTGCTGCCACAATTATAAGAAATAGGAATATATCTTTAATCAAGACTAACGTAAGTAAAAAGAGCCATACCTTTTTCAGGCTCAACAATTTGTTCAAAACTATCAATTTTTGCTCAACGAAAGGAGAATATAAATGGTATACTAAAATTGTACATGAGTGAAGACCTCCTCTTAATATTTTTTTTGATAAAGAAATAATAGAAGTCTTGTAGCTTATGTTTTTCTTTATTATCTAATTTTTACCCACGGAAATGGAGAAGATCCACATTTATTAAATATTATATTAAAGAAATGAAATTTATTTATTTATTTGTAGAATAAAATATTACGGATACTATACAAATTATAATCAAAAATAAAACCCAAAAAGGAGTTTACTAATAATGAATAATAATAAAATAATTTACTTATTTTTTTTGCTATTGATTTTATTCTTACTTGTTATTGGAGGTTGCACATCAGAAACTGTTGTGGAAGAGTATGATATTTCAGGTATTATTATTGACCAAAATGGAGAGAAATTAAAAAATTATACCGATATAACAATTTATATACATGGTGATGAAATAGAGAAAACAGTCTATCCTGCAGATAATGGTAGTTGGACTTCTACAGTAAAAGGACAGGTGGTTGTAACCCCTATGTCATATAGCTATAGTTTCGAACCTTCCAATTATGATGATGTTAATAAAAAAAGAAATGATCTTGATTTTACAGCTACTTTGAGAAAAGTAACAGAAGTTGAAATAAATATCGGCCGTGATTTAATTTATATAGCCCGGGAACGTGGTGGTGAAATAAAATATTTATATGAAGCAAATGTTCTGGATCAAAAAGGTAATGCAATGGAGAATGAAGAGATAGAATGGAAACTTGCAGAAGCACCTGAGGCAGGAATATATATTGATAAAATCTCTGAAAATAAAGGGGAAATTACGATACATTGGGATGCTGTGCCTGAAGAATTTGAAATTATAGCTACTTCAAAAAGTAATTCAGATATATCTGCTTCGATGACAGTAAATATGGCTTATCTTAGTAAAAGAGAAAATAATGTTTATGCAGATGCTTTTGAAAACCTAGATGATAAAATGGAAAAGCTAAATCTTGCTGAAGTTGAAGAAGACTTTAAACTTCCAGAAACTATTAAAGGATATGATAGTGCTACAGGTGAAGATATTATATTTGATATTATATGGGAATCTAGTGATCATGCTGCAATAGTTATTGAAGGTAATACAGCTTTAATTGAACAGTCTTTTCAAGATATTGTTGGAAGTATCAACGCTTTTATACAGCCGATTGAAAGTGCACCGTTAACCCAAAACATAGAAGATCCTCGCGAGAAAGATTATACAGTTACAGTCTGTTCATTAAATAAAGACTTGGAGGGCTTAATTTACAATGTATCAATAAGACCTAATCAGCAAGGGCATGTGGAGGTTTTACTACAAGATATCAATAGAAATTCTGTTGAATTCTGGATGCACGATAGAAATAATTACAGTAATAATGCTTTTATAGACAATATTAGTAATATCAAGGCAATAGGAGAAAATAACCAAAAATTAAATGTTGAATTAGTAACAGTTGAAAATGAAAAAAGATTGCGGGTACAAACCGAAAATAATTCCAAATTTGTTTTGTCTTATGATTTTCCCGTCAAAAAAAGGGATGTGGGAGAAATCGTAGAGAGTGCAGCAGCCTTTAACAATAAAGCCATATTTGCCGTTCCAGATATTACTTTAAATAATGTGTATGTAAACTATGATTTGCCTATAGGCTGGGAAGCTGTTACTCACTTTACTCCAATAAAAGATGGATTATTTAAAGTTGAAAAAATTCCTGATTTAAGTACTGACATGTTGGAGAATGTGACAAAATTTGGTGTTGTTGAGTATAAAGTAGAAAAACAAATTTCTGGAATTGATTACATATTCGTAGTTCTTGAATCATCAAGAAATAACTGTGGCCTTATTGAATTCTGGAAATCAGATTACGGAACCACTCCTGAAGAAGAAATGAAAATATACATAGATTATATTTCTGAAAGTGTCGAATTTTTCAGGGATGTTTTTGGATTTTGGCCGGGTGGTAATCGTTATTTAATATCCACTTTAATCACTGAAGTTGAATATCTTCATATGAATCATGGTTTTAAATATGAAATGCAACCTTGGACAAGAAATCGCCGTGCTGATGTACCTCATCATGTTGCTCATGCCTGGATTTGGTCGAAGCCTATTAATTTGAACAATGAGGAACATGCCTTGATTATGGAAGGTATCCCTACCTTTTATCAAAGTGAGTTAACCACTGATATTTATAATGATGATAAATGGAGGGGACTTAACTATTTTCATTATTTGTGTCTAAAACGGGCCGAACATTTCGATTTACGTGATAAGGAAACTATAAAAACATATGCCCAGTCTCATATGCAGATTCTCGCTTTAGATAGGTTAATTAAAAATGAAACGAATGGAACAAAAAACATTGATGATCTAATGGCTTTACTTGGCCAAAGATTCGGTAAAAAGGGGGAATACTTTTATCGTCAAGACCTTATCAATGCTATTAATGATTTGACAAATACAAACATAACTGACTTTTATATGGACTATCTTGCAGGTGGAGTAAGTAAAAATATGCCTCCAGTTGAAGATTTTATTGATGAATATAAGGAAACATTTTTTAAATGGTTGGATACTTATGATGTAAGATATGGCTCTGATGTAAAATTTCTCAGAACAATGGTTTTAATACAGCTAGAAATAGGTTTACACAGTAAAAATGTACATGAGACTGAACATAATACTTCCGGACGAGTTGGCTTATATCTTCTTGATGAATTTAGGCAAGAAATACTCAAATATGATAAACCTTTAAATGAGCAGAAAGTTAAAGAAACCTTATCATTAATTACAGGTGTTGATCAGTCAGATTTTTTTGATTTCTATACGATAGGTGAGTTTCGACCCTCAGTGAGCCATATAGAAGAATGGTTGAATGCTTACTAAGTTAATGTATTATCTGCTCCCAACAAAAGCATTTAATATCAAAAACATCAAAACCCTCCTTTCATTTGTTGGACACTTCTAAGTTTAATTATATAATTTAACTTAGAAAGTTCACAATAGGAGGGTAAATTTACATGATATTCTAGTCTCGTTATTTTTCCTATCAAATTCATTATTTACTGTTAAACCAAGGTGGCTGAAGTCTTTTTTAAACAGTTAAATCTTATTTAATTTGGATAAAATTTAATTCTTCTGTTTCCTCCTGTATCTATATAAGACTCTTTCATAATTGCCTTATTTAGTTCTTTAAAAAAAATTTTGAATTGATTAACTTGATTTTTCCTTGAAAATAAAAATATTTAGTTAAAATTACTGATTTACAATATATTCCAGGCAAATCAGGGTCTACTTCCCCTAGGTATTTATATATTCTTAATTTTAACTGTTTACATTTATGCGGCTTGTTCTTTCTGACGGGTTTTAAGTTTCTCAGTTGTAATTTTGGCCGTAATTAATCCAATACAGCTTAATAAAATATGGGTCTTAACGTTATCTTTACCTCTAACCCGCACATTTTTTAAGCCAAGATTTTCTTTTAACCTGGAAAAGGCTCGTTCTACACTGGTCCTTTTATCATAAATGTTCTTCCAGGTACTCGATCCTCGATGTGGAATCGAGATATACCGCGGATCCTGTTTCGGTCTTGTTTTA
>Ga0209942_1001396_pt1 | contig 13137 bp, 13 predicted proteins | sample SalPonR1_A_D2_MG_FD_185695 | JGI IMG/M metagenome (GOLD analysis project Ga0209942, IMG submission 185695) | Salt pond soil microbial communities from South San Francisco under conditions of wetland restoration - Salt Pond MetaG R1_A_D2_MG... ... | reverse complement strand
GGCGGCAAGCCTTCCAAAGGGAAATATAATCGTAATGAACCTCTCCGGAAGGGGAGACAAGGATGTCAACCAGATAATGTCGCTCCTTGGTGCATAACTTCAAATAGGAAAGAAATTTGTAAACTAAACCGTTAATTTGATATTCTTTCCCCCTAAGGGAAACAAGCAAATAGACAATTATATGTGACAGCTTTTGTCCTGTGTAAAGATAGGTAAAATGTTTTTGAGTAGGATACAAGGATAATAATTCTTTTCTTATGGACTTTCGATACATTAATTGCAATACTCGCTTATTTCATTCAGTTTCAATAGAATATCCTCTTATCTTCAAAAAGCATCAGCATCCATTTTAAAATGGATGCTGATGCTTTTTGACTTCTATATAAAAGTATTATGAGGTTAAAGTGGTAATACAGTCCCAATCTCCTTCTCCAACGCTAAATCAAATATTTTTCTTGCAACCATAATATCCTCAGCTGCCATTCCAACATTGTTGCATATTATGAATTCATCATCGTTTTCTCTGCCAGCTTTAAATCCCCCGAGCACTTCACCTGTTTCTCCATATATTTCAGGCAATCCCCAAGGATAATAACCATAGTCAATCAGCAATTCATGTTGTTCTATGCTATCAAGTAAATATTTATCTGCCCTTTTTAGTGTTGCATCTTCATAGTGAGTATGACAATCACTCATTATGATAGTCTGTCCTTTTCTAAACCACTCATCCTTAAATTTTGGCTCTGGCTTCTGGGTAATTATCGCCGCGCTACAAATGACATCGCACTTTTCTGCGATTTCTTTGTAGTCCTTAGCTTTAATTATCTTTGCTTTTACATTTGGTTGTTGTCTTTCAATCAATGCATTCATTGCAGGCTCATAAACATCTATAATATATATTTCTTCCAACTCAGGCAGTGCTTTTTCGATAAGCGCAACATGGGAATTTCCTTGAACTCCACAACCAACCATACCAAAAGTTTTGGCTTTTGTATTTGCCAATTTTTGGGCAGCTACAACCGCAACTGCGGCAGTTCTTACTTCGGTTATGTACACGGCATCCATAAGACATAAAGGGCTTCCTGATTCAGCATCATTGTAAATCAAGACACCGGTTGTTTGTGAATATCCATATCTTTTTCTGTTTTCTGGAAAACATGCAGCCCATTTTATTCCGCATGCAAAATGCTCCGGAATATATGCAGGCATTGCATGCATCAAAGTATCTTTTAATGGATGTATGCCTATTTTTGCAGGCATTTCAGCCTTCTTTGCGCTATATGCAATCATTGCCTTTTCCGTATATTCCAATATATCGTCATTAGTCAAACCAACATTTCTGCAATTCTCTTGTGTCAAATAAAGCAATTCATTGTTGATATCCAATTTCCCTTCAATCCAATTTCTGTATTCAATGTTATTCATGTTATTCTCTCCTAATAATTTATTTTGTCTTATTCCAAAGCGGTAATTTAATACCCAACTCTTTCTTAATTGCTAAGTCAAAAATTCTTCTTGCAACCATCATGTCTTCTACAGCCATACCAACATTGTTAGATACTATCAATTGGTCATTTGATGTTCTCCCTGGTTTAATTCCCCCCGCAATCGCTCCAGTTTCTGCATATATCTCAGGAAGCCCATATGGATAATATCCATATCCTTCCAATAGCTTGTGCTGCTCTATACTATCGACTGTATAAATATCTGCTTTTTTGTAAACACCATCCTCATACACCGAATGACAATCACACATAATTATAGTTTGACCATTTTGAATCAAATCAGCTTTTATAAAAGGATTAGGCTTGTGTGCAATAGGAACAGCAGATGCAATGACTTCACAATTTTTAGCTATGTCATCAGGTGATTTAGCTTTTATTATTTTAGCATTAACTAGTGGCTGACATTCTTTAATCAATCGATCCATGGACTCCTCATAAATATCATAGACATAGATTTTTTCTAGTTTCGGCAATACTATCTCAATCATCTTCACATGTGATTTCCCTTGGATACCACAACCAACCATTCCGAAAGTAGTTGCATCGAGATTTGCCATATGCTTTGCTGCAACCAAAGAAACTCCGGGGGTTCTAATCTCCGTAATCCAAGTAGCATCCATAATAGACAAGGCAAGCCCCGACTCATGGTCATTATAAATTATTTGACAGCTTGTGGGAGTAATATCGGGAAAACGTTTTTTATTTGTCGGAAAATTACATCCCCATTTAATACCTGCTGCAAATTCTTTCGGTAAATATGCCGGCATCGCATGCATCAACGAATCAGGTTGTGGATGCAATCCTATTTTGGCAGGCATTTCAACTTCTTTTTTGCTATATGCAACCATAGCCTTCTCTGTGAGTTCAACAATTTCTTTTACTGTCAATCCAGTAGCTTTACAGTCCTCAAAACTCAAATACAACAATTCATTTCCTATGTCTACATGCTCTTTTACCCAATTTCTGTATTCGATGTTGTCCATTTATTACTCCTCCTTATTATATGTTCTTATTATATGTTTAACACCCAAAATAAACTTTCTCCCCCCCTCTGCAATAGTTTATACAGCATGTTTATTAGTTATCGTTTTGCATGTTTATTTGTTGTTTACCACTAGTACATTTCTAGAATATCATCATATTTTGCTCTTGTCAAGCGTTCTTGTTTTTCTAAAATCAATTAATAATAAATACTATCAATTATAAGTTTTACTCGGTCATATATCTGTGATATAATCACGATATGCAGTTAATATACTCTAAGGATGTGACTTATATGGCAACACAAAACATGACAAACAGCGATGTCATGAAAATTCTGAAAAATCGTATTATTACAACCGAATATTCTCCTGGCTATATTCTTAATGAAAGCGATATAGCCAATGAATTTCAGCTCAGCCGAACACCAGTTCGCGAGATTTTCAAGCGACTGGAATCGGAAAAATATTTGGTTTTAATTCCCCGTGTGGGTGCTCAAGTGTCTATTGTAGATTTTAAATTCATACGGGAATGTTTCACATTGAAGCAAAGTTTAGAAGGCCTTTGTGCTTCTTTAGCCGCTTCTTCGGAAAATGAAAATCTAGATGATATTAAAATACTCGACGAAATCATAGTACGACTAAAAGGATACAATGGCATGAATGACTATGATAAAATAATCCAGGACGATGAATTATTCCACAAAACTATCCGAAAAATAGCCAACAACCAATTATTGATAGATATTCTCGAACAATATCATGGACATCTCGAGCGACTTTGGTATCTGCAGACAAGTAAAGTAAGAGATGTAAACGTTTTCATAGACACACTTTCAGAAATACTTGATGCAATAAAAAAGAAGAACTCCTCAAGAGCTGATGATGCAGCTAAAAGGCATATTCAAGCTTATGTCAATCAAGTTAAGAATGAATTGTTTTCATAGAAAAGAGCTAAAAAAAACCTCAAAAAAAATAAATCTGCAAAGCAGATTTATTTTTTTACGTTTAAATTATTCAAGTTGTATAACGTGCCAAGCTCTAAGACTCTTAAATGCCTAGAAACCTCCCAGAACTGACTGCGGAACTACTCGCCAAGTTTTTCTTCTGCAAGATTTTCACCTGCCAGAACACATGATCTACTACCGATTTCCCCAAGCACTCTATATTGTCAAATCTTTTCTTCCCTAAAAAATTCTTCAATCTTCATTCAAAATATCAAAAGAGAACCAGTACTAGGAAAAATCCAATTGTACTAGCTCTCTTCGGCGTGTTCAACAAACCTACTTATTGCAGTCCTTCTTTCAGAGTATTCATAAACTCTTCATACAATCTATCATTCAGTTTCTTCCAAGTGATGTTTCTCATAGATTTATCAATCGAATCTAATTACGCTTGACTGAATTTCACACTCTCAACGCCATTTTTACCAAGTTTTATCAAGTATTCATCATTTTCGCACGCCAATTTAACGTTCTTTTGGAACAATCCATAACAATTATTTCAATATTATTTAACCGCAGCAATAACATCTATTTCTACTGCCAGACCTCCAAAAATATCCACTTTTGAAACACAAAGTCTCGCGGGATAACTCCCTTGAAAAAACTCTTTGTAAACTTCATTCATTTCATTAAAATCATCGATATTTGATAAATACACATTGCATTTCAACACACCATCAAGATTGCTACCCGCCGCTTCCAATACTGCATTAATATTAGTAAGTGCCAATTTCGTTTGTTCTTTCACTGTTCCTTTTTCCAATTTACCACTATCTGGATTTATCGATACTTGTCCCGACAAAAAAAGAAGATTTTCATACCTAACAGCCTGTGAATAAGGTCCAACTACTTCCGGAGCTTTATTTGTTTCAATTATTTCTCGCATTTTTGCTCCCTTCTTTAATAAATTTTTTTTTATTTTGAGTAGCTTCTATAATATCAAGCAAACACTTGTCTGTCTCAATCATTCCTGGATTATTGAGTCTTCCAAGATTCCTAAATGTATCTTCTATCGTATTCCCCACTATACCATTAGCAAGAGGTATAAATACTTTTTTCTCTTTTGCCAAATAGGCATATTCAATAGCAGTTGATGTCGCGGTACTAAGCTTGTAAGCACATGACTCCTTTGCCCCATCACAAACGATTCCAGCAAGAGCTCCAATTACCGAATGCATAGCGTTAACCATATCTTGGTAGCTCCCTCCAAGAAAATATACCGTCCCCGCTGCTACCCCCGTAGCAGCGGCAACAGAACATCCGCAAAAAGCTGTCATCCTCTTTATATGTCCTTTGATATAAATAGTTATCGCAGAACTAATTGCAAGTCCTCTTGCAAATTCCGCATCATTAACATCAAGAATTTCTGCCACTGCCGTCATTCCTAAAAAATTTGTAATCCCATGATTCCCACTACCTGAAATAGCCATTATTGGAACATCAATACCAATCATCCTCGCTTCAGCAGCTGATGCCGTATACAATTTGCCTAACCTCATTGCCGAATAAGGGAAATTCGCTTCCCCCAACATTCCATAAAGCGCTGCACCAAATATAGCCTTTTTATTTTCTACTCCCTCTTTTGAAGCAGCTTTGTTCACCTTTGCAGCCTCAATTAAAAATTCTAACTCTTCAAAGTTTATATATTTTATTGTTTCAATAATATCCAAAACTGAATAGCTTAGAAGTTCATCTAAAGCTTCTTCAACTCTTTCCGCAGGTTTACCAAAAATCACTTTATTATTTTTGCCTGTTTCGATTATGTTAGAATAGTCAGATTGTATTACTGCCCAAGCAATATTTTCACCTTCAAAAACCCTTGCTTTTATATATAATGGATCAGGTATCTGTCTCAAGTATTTTATCTTTACTTTGCTTTCTTCTAAATATTTCTTAGCTTTTTTTACCATTTCATTTTCAATATGGTCATATATCCCGAGTTTATCATCTGTCCATCGAGACAAAAATACACCTAATGCCGCTGCCAGATATAATCCTCTCCCATCTGTTCCTGGTACGCCTACGCTAATACCATTTTTATAAACATTTGGACTTACATCCACTTCAATTTTCTCAGGTTCTTTTCCAAGAACCTCAGTGGCTTTAGCTACAGCTAGCGAAACAGCCCCAGGATCTGTGCATCCTGTCGACTTTTCTATTTCTTTCTTGAGCACTTCAATTAATAGCAATTTATTCATAAAATAACATCCTCCATTAATTCAATTCCGTTGCGTACATTCTGTAATTAGTTTAAGTCCAATAAAGTGTATATATTAACCTCGGCAATCTTATTAAGCAACAGCAGTGGCTTCAAGTGGCAATAAGAATTCCGCCCCCCCTTTTGAGGAATTTAAACTTGCAAAAAAACTATTATCAATAAAAGATATCCGTCTCTGCAATTTCAATAACCGATGCAATCCAAACTGCAATACCACCAAAGCAGCGCATAGTCAATGGCATTTCATCCGTTGTAATCATGAATGTAATATAACTCATCGAAAGAATCCAAAATACATAGATAAGCCCTCTAACAGGTTTTTTTGTGAGAACATGACCTAACCCAGGCACTATAATAGCACAAACTATTATCATCCATTTATACGGCCTAGTCTTTCGCAGAAAATCCATCTTTTTAATAACCCTTGGGTCTCGGTAGATACGAGGCCCCTTTTGCAGTAAATTCATACAGGTTCATTTGTTTGGATCTATGCTTTACAAACCAAATCGAGGCTATCAAGTAAAAGAGTGTTCCCGATAGAATGTTTATCCAATACCCGTAGTACATCCCCACAAGGGTCAAGCCGGCCAGGCATGCCAATATTATTGCCGGCAAGGGATGGAAAGGGGAAATATATCCTCTTTCCACTTCGCCTAAAGGATACATCTTCCTGAATTTGATCATCATGTAAGCGGTAAACAGGTACACCAACAATGCGGAAAAAATCGAGAATGTCACAACCTGGTCGAGAAGCCCTGTGAAACCAAAAGCAATTGCTATTGGAAGCAAAAATATTATCGCCCTGTAAGGTGTCCCGTACTTAGGATGCTTTTTAGCGAAAAATTTCGGTATCAATGTATCTTCAGACATTGCGTACCAAGCCCTGCTTGCATCGGTTATGCAACCGTTTGCGCTTGCAAGGCATGCAAGCATGGTTCCTGCGAAAAGAATATGAGCGATAAACGGTAATTTTGTCATCTTTGCTGCATCAAACAATGGATACACTGATGTTGCAAGGACATCGGCCTTCATTAGTCCTGAGCATACGAACCACGTTATTGTTGCCCCAATCATCAGGGTTATGAGTCCTGCTATTGCTCCTACTGGAATGGCTCTGTTCTTTGACTTGCATTCGCTCGAGGCAAGTACCGTGCCTTCTATCCCCAGATAAAACCAACATCCAAATTGGAACGACCCTAGTATTCCCATCCATCCGTAAGGCAATCCGTTTATGTTGTCCTCCAAGTTTATGAGACTTTCCCCAGTACTATAAAATTTTGTGGTTGCTAAAAGTATCAATATGGTTAGAAATGCGATTCCGGTCAAAATAATGTTTACGTTCATGCTTCCGTGTGAACCTTTGTAATTAAGATATGTAAGGGTAAGCAAGCTCAGCAGTATAAAGGGAAGGGCTTGTATATCAGGACTTATGCTCTTTAAAAGCTCTCCGACCACCAATGCATCGGCCGCCTCTAGCATTACATATTCGAATACTAGCATGAGTCCTATGTTGAAAGCTGCGAGAGGACCCATGAAATACTTCGCCATGGCGTATTGTCCGCCGGCTTCAGGGACGAATGTTCCCATTTCGGTATTCACCATTATCAGACATACATAAAGTATCCCAATGATCCAGCAGGCCAAAAGAGCCCCTATCGATCCACCTTTCATTATTCCAAGATTCCAACCCATAAATTGTCCCACTAGTACGACTCCTACTCCAAGTGCCCAAATATGTATCGGCCCCAATGAGTTGGAATGCTCGATTTCATTATGGTTATTTTCTTTTTCCATATCATTCTCCATCCTGTTCGGTTTTACTATTCATTTCCACTTTAATCAAATCGTAAATCAGCAATCCGGCAAATATAATGCATGCTACCCATGCAAAGGCATTTATCCAATTCCAAAAGTTCAAGTTTCCCGGCTCCTTCCAATATTATGCCTTCATTTCGTCTTATATATCTTTTGTATCATTATTTTAAGGCCTTTCTCTGATTCGAGAGACACATACCATATATATATCCCAATTGACCCAATTGTCATTATGAACGTCACTGGCCTTAATATGTATTCCATTTGCAAGGGATTGTTCCCCTTTACAATCATTGCGCTCAGGAGCGTAACAAAACAAAGTATCATTATAAATAAAATATCAAATGCTTCCTGCAACCAATTTCTGTTTTTATTCATATCGTTTCACCCTCTATTGACCCAACCTGCAAGTCAATTTCCTGCATTTCCATGCTATCTTCGTAAAGTTCTTCGCTATTTTTATGCAAATGAACCATTACTGTCACCATTGCACTTAATGCAAAAACCAATGCCAGCAGACCTGAAAGCACTATGCCTGCGCGTAAAGACAATTCATTCGGTATATGATTCAAATTATACAAAACGTAACTTACAATGCAAAACAGCAAAGTTGAAAGCCCCAATAACATGGCGCAATCTATGCAATACATTCTTTTCATATTTTTACTCATAACATACCTCGAATGTTAATATTTTGACATACGTTTATCCTTTTATAAATGCTAAAATTTATATGCTCATCCACATAAATGTCGAAATTAAACTAACAATCCTGAATTCACTTTGATAATCCAGCAACATGGATATGTTAATAATCTCTGTTCCCCTGATATTGACATATGTTGAAACCATAGAATCTTCTTCGTTTTCCAATATGGCAAAACCCCTAAAAAACCGAATAGGGGTTCTGACAACTCGATTAAACTACATAAATTATGTTTGATTTATCCCAATATCAAATTCGGTAAAAATGTTGCAAAACCAGGAACATAGGTTGTAACAATCAACGTTGGAATCCATGCAAAAACAATCATAATCAAAGCAGTAGGCATCATTTCGTCAATACGCGCACCTGCAAGATGTCCCCCCACAAACAGCAATGGCGCCGTCGGAGGAGTCACATTCCCCATCCCTAAATTTACGGCTACAATAGCAGCAAATTGAGTCGGATCAATTCCCAATTTCACGGCAATAGGAAGTAGTATAGGTGTACATAATAACACTGCGCTGACATCATCCATCAGCATGCCGAAAATAACCATGAACACATTGATCATTGCCATCAAGACATAACGATTGCTAGATATACTCGTAAGAAAATCCATAATCATACCCGGTAGATTTTCCATGATATATATTCTGCTCAACAACATCACAGAAAAAAGCATGACCATCAAAACTCCTGTCGTAATTGCAGAGTCTATTAATGTATCAACGAATTTTTTCCAAGTAAGTCCCTTGTACACAAAAAAACCAACTGGGATAGCATATAGAGCCCCCACTGCCGCCGCTTCTGTTGGCGTCATGGCCCCACTATATATCCCCCCTAGAATGAGAAACGGAAGAACAAATGCCGGCAATGCGCTATAACCTTTTCTATATATTAATGAAGGCAATTTTTTCATTGGGATTTTTTCGGCAATTATTATTTTAGGATCTTTTTTAAGTAAAAAAATATTTATAATTGATAGAAGCACAACCATCATTATTCCTGGCGCAACTATTGCAAGAAAAGCGGCCAAAACTGATTGTCTTCCTATCCATGCATAAAGAATCATTATTGCACTTGGAGGAATTAATAGGCCAAGAATGGCCGAGTTGGCTATAAGAGCCCCTATGTAGCCACTTGAATACCCATTATTTTTTAACTTTGGAATCATTATGGATCCAATGCAAGAACTAGTTGCAAAAGCACTTCCTGTAATCGAACCGAAAATGGCGCATGTAACTATAGTAACAACACCGAGTCCACCCTTTATTCTCCCTACAAAAACCTCGACAAAATCGACTAATTTATCCCCTATATTACCAGAATGCATTAAATTTCCTGTCGCAATAAACAATGGCACTGCAAGTAAAACCATAGAACTTATTTTACTAAATCCATATGGCAATAAAAAGCTAGTATCATATCCTTGCGTTATAACCATAAATACCGTAGAAGCTAAAAATGAAAAAGCAACCGGAACTCCAATCATAAGGGATGCAATTAGAATTAGTAAAGCTATCAAAACCATCATCTACAGCACCTCCTTTTTCATAATCAAGTCTGTTTGATTGTTTTTCATAAATTGCATAATGTCTTCTATTGCATAGATTGTTGTGTAAAAACTCATGAGCAGCATTCCGATAAAAAGGGCGCTTTGTGGGATTACTAATGGAATCCCAAGAGTAGCTGTTCTTCCAAATCTTTCGAACCCCCACATTAAAAGCATGAAAGCCCAATAAGTAAAAATCCAGTTTAGGGTAGCAGTCATCACAGTTTTTATTATAAGTACTATGTTTCTACTTTTCTTGTTTTTCATATAGTTTGGAATAACTTCAGCGCTCACATGATTTTTTGAGTAGCTTCCATAGGCTCCTCCAATGAAATACAACCAAAATGCAACCACAAGCGTAACATCTTCTATTCCATAAAAATCCATTTTGAACACATATCTCATAACTGCTCCGCTAGATATCAATAATATGACTGATACTACCGAGATGAACATAATAGCTCTCTGAAATCTAAGCAATACCCGCCACCATGCCTTGTTCCTATCAATAAGCATAATTCTCTGTTCGTTTTGCATCTCATCCCTCCTTCCCTTATATTAAAAACATTTTCTTCGATAATAAATAATGATGGGGAAAGGCTGGTAAAGAGGATTTAGAATCGCAACCAGCCCTCCTCTCATCATGCTAATACTTTTTTCTATTAAAGCCCTTCTTTCAAAGTAGTCATGAGTTCTTCGCTCAAACGATCGTTCAACTTCGGCCAAGTAATATCTCGAGTATCTTTTGCAAACGACTTCAATTCTTCAGGCGTAAATTCTACGATTTCAACCCCACCCTCTTCCAACTTTGCAAGATACTCATCATCTCGAGCTTTTGCCTGCTCAATGCTTTTCTTCGACAGCTCATCACAGATGCCGATGATTAACTCTTGATCTTCTGGTAAAAGGGAATTAAATGTTTCTTCATTAGCGACATAAGACATGCAATCGAAAAACACATTATACAAATAGTAATAGTTAATAACATCCTTAACCGTAGAATATGTATCTAATGGTGAAGTCCCGATTGCTCCATCAGCTACTCCAGTTTGAAGAGCTGTATATAGCTCAGCATATGGTATGGAGACTGTTCGAAATCCAAAATCAGCCATATGGTTTTTAAATATATCCATTCCAGGAATTCTTATCAACACATCTTTATCAATCCCGAATTCCGTCGGATTTTTCAATTCCTTGGTTGTAGCGATTCCAACACAACCAGACATAGAAAATCCCAACCATTTTACATCGTTTTCACTATTCAACTTTGCGAACTCCTGCCCAACTACAGAATCCATATTATAAATATCTTCTACTTCATCATAGCTTGTTGCAAGATAGGGAACATAAAGAAATTCCATTTTAGGCTCATATTGACTAGGAACATTGATAAGTGCCATATCAATTGAACCCTTCATTACTTCTTCATACATCGTTGTATAATCGCCCAGTTGGCCGGCTGGGTAAATCGTCATTTTGATTCGACCATCTGTTGAAGCCTCCACTCGTTCCTTTAACTCCCGCAATGCAATTGTATTAGGATGATCCTCAGGGTCTTGACCTGCTACCCTTAATTCGAAAACTTTCTGCCCGCTTTCGTTAGTTTCCTCTCCCTTTGAACAGCCAACAGTCATGGTAAAAATTATAGAAACAACAAGTATTAAACAAATAATTTTTTTCAAATTCATAATCCAAACATCTCCTTTTGGTTTTTGGTTTTTTCATGAAACCTTTACTTCCTTTCGCCCCCTCCCAATAAATTATTTTTTCTAGTTCAATTTCTTAAGTGAGAATCTTGCATAATTCAATTTTCGCCAAATGAAGAAACAAAAACACTCAACAAAACCAATACTTTCATTGGATTCAAAAACATTAATAGAATTATGCTGCTTTTGTAGTAACTGGCTTGTTTTGATGTTTCTTGTTGACTGCTATCGTTCCTGCAATAATAGCTATACTGTTCAGTAAAGAATGTGTAAAAGCTTTCTTGATCCCTTTTGAATGGAAATGATTCAAATTCAAATGTTCTTTTAAACGTCCATTGAGTCTTTCTACAGAAGTCCTTTTGTTATAAAGCGTTTTCCAAGTCTTTGATGACCTAAGTGGATATCCAAATTGTCTTGGGTTCTCTTTATAATTAATCTTAAGTGTATAACCATAATTTGAAGATGAACACCAGTTGCTTCCAAATGGGCAATTGACTTTGCCCAAAACATGCGGGCACCTGAATTTCATATAACTATTGTCTTTTCCCCAGTAGACAAGTTTATATCCGGCGGAGCAGATTGGATGAAGATCTTCATCAAGTCCCACAGGTGGAGCCTTGCTCCCTCTTGGATTATAGGCGATGATGGGGATTGCCTCGAACCGATTGATGATATCCCTGTAAATGTAGTCGTAATCATAACCTGAGTCCATGAGATAATAGGAGGGTTTGAATGTCTCCTTGTAGGCTGCTAGAAAATGTTCAATGAGGCTGATTGCAACCGTTCCGTCGTGGACATTGGCCGGTGTGATCTTGATGTCCAGTGGGAGTTCGCTTTTTGAATCGCAAAGAATATGCAGTTTCCACCCGAACCATCGAATCTTGTTTCCATTAGTGTCTCTTTTCATTCCCCAATTGGGATGCTTACCATCATCAATGATCTCTTTCTTTGGTTTTGAAGCTTCATAGGCACTAAGTTTGGTAGAATCAATGGCTATGATGGAGCCTTCGATGATACCTGCTTTCTTGGCTGAGAGGACAAGAGAGTGAAACAACTCTTCAAGCGAGGATTCATCGGAAAGCTTTGAGAGAAATCTACTGAATGCTGATTCAGAAGGTACGCTGTCAACCAGCCCAAATCCACAGGCGTACTTGAATGAAAAATCAGTGCTTAGCCGTTTGACCAATCCAGCAATAGTTTTGATTTGCTCGACTTGCATGGCGATGAGTGCGTAAAGAAAAAGTTCAGGTGCATATCCTTTCGGGCCTTTTGAATCTTTCGGTTTTTTCATCTTATCAGCCACGGGAGTCACATCAATTTCATCTAGAATCATCACAAGTTTTGATTTTGGTACAGATTTCATCAATTCATCATAGGATAATAGGCATTGTTGTCGTATAATCATGTTAGGGATTTCCTCCTTTCATGTGAACATATAGTAGATTGGTCTTTACTAATATATTCGACATTTTAGGGGTGAAATCCTTTTTGTGTGGTTTTGAAAGTTAGTTATTGCAACGATTGTGAATTATGCAATTTTCTCAGTTAAATAACAACACTAAAGTCTAACAAATCCTATTTTTAAGTTTTTATGTTTTGTACTTGTTTCTGATTTTCGGTTTCTTATTTTTGAATTGGTTTGGGGTTTTTA
>Ga0209942_1001393_pt1 | contig 13159 bp, 5 predicted proteins | sample SalPonR1_A_D2_MG_FD_185695 | JGI IMG/M metagenome (GOLD analysis project Ga0209942, IMG submission 185695) | Salt pond soil microbial communities from South San Francisco under conditions of wetland restoration - Salt Pond MetaG R1_A_D2_MG... ... | reverse complement strand
GTAAAAAAGCTGAGAAAGCATTGAAAGAGAGTGAAAAAAGGTACAAAGCTATCTTTGAGAATACTGGTACTTCTACTTTGATTATAGAAAAGGATAAGACCATCTCTATGGTTAATAGAGAATTTGAAGAATTATCTGGCTATACTAAAGAAGAGGTCGCGGGCAATATGAAATGGACTGATTTTGTCGTTCTAGAAGATTTCGAAAGGATGAGAAAGTATCATAAAGCCAGAAGAAAAAAAGGAGAAACCGCTCCTACTAGATACGAATTTGGGTTTATAGGTAGAGATAAAGAAAAACATTATATTCTTCTTGATATAGATATGATACCAGGTACAAGTAAAAGTGTAGCTTCTTTGCTGGATATCACCGAACGGAAAAAAGCAAAAGAGCAATTACAATACAAAACCTTCCATGATGAACTGACTGGATTATACAACAGAGCCTACTTTAATGAAGAAATAAAACGCTATGATAATAAAAGGCAGTTACCCTTAAGCATTATTATGGGTGATGTTAACGGACTAAAAATAGTTAATGATACTTTTGGACACAATGAAGGTGATAAACTTTTAAAAAGAATTGCTCAAATAATTGAAAACTCCTGCCGACAGGAGGACTTAGTAGCTCGCATTGGAGGAGATGAGTTTGTAGTATTATTGCCTCAGACTTCTAAAAGAGAAGCAGAAGAGATTTATGCAAGGATAAAAGATACCTGTCAGAAAAATGAGGAAGGTTCAATTAATTCCAGTATTGCCCTGGGATGTGCAACTAAAAAGGAAATAACTGTAGATTTTAAGACACTATTGAAAAAAGCAGAAGATAAAATGTATCAAAATAAAGTACATGAAAGTGCAAGTGTTCATAATACAATTCTTGATTCATTAGAAATAATGCTGAGAGAGACAACTAATGAGACCTTAGAACACAGTCAACGGCTTAAGGATTTGGCTATAGATTTAGGAAAGAAATTGGACTTATCGCAACATGAGTTAGATGTTTTAGCATCATTAGCAAACTTACATGACCTGGGCAAAATAACTATTTCTGAAGACATCCTGCAGAAACCAGGTTCCTTGAATTCTAAAGAGTGGGAAGAGATTAAAAGACACCCAGAGATAGGTTATAAAATAGCCAGTTCTTCTCCTAAATTAAATGAGATAGCTGAAGGTATCCTGTGCCATCATGAACGCTGGGATGGTGATGGCTACCCTCAGGGACTTGCAGGTGAGGAGACACCTTTATTGGCTCGTATTATTAGTATTGTTGATGCCTATGATGTAATGACTAATGGTAGACCTTATAAAGAACCCATGAGCAAAGAAGAAGCCTTAGAAGAATTAAAGAGGTGTGCTGGTAGTCAATTTGACCCTGAGTTAGTTGAGATATTTGTGGATATAGTGAAAACTAGTTGAGAATATTGATTTTAAAAATGTGGATTAAATGGTTTTAGGTTGCATAGCGTAGTGAAGCATTAATTTAATAGAAAATCTCTTATCAAGAACGGTGGAGGGAACGGACCCAACGAAACCTGGCAACCCCTGGAAATAGGAAGGTGCTAAATTCCGCAGCTGTATAGCTGAAAGATAAGGGAAGAGTGGCACTTCATGCCTCTTCTCTTATGGGAAGAGATTTTTTTATTTTAGAGAGGAGGTGTAAAGATGTTACTAAAAATATCTAGTAAAATAAAAAGATTGAATAAGGACTTTGAAAAATTAAATGAAGAAGAGTTTAAAAGTAGTTTAGTAGAGATTAAAAATGAAATAAACACAGCACTAAATTCAAAAGGTTTTTTTCCAACCAAGAATCTAGTCAAAGATCTTTTAGATCAGATAAGAAAACTATTAAGTAATCTAGAAAATTATGATAAATCAGAGAAGACGAGAAGATTAAATAATATGAAAGATCAAATAGGAGAAATAATAGATCAACAGATGTTCTGTGAGATTGGTGGTGCAGGTATATATTTAAAAAATATGAAAGAAGCAGGAGAAAAATAATTGTAAAAAAACATTAATTAGAAATTGCATCTGGGGAGCTAAGCCTATTCTATAATGAATAAAGTTTTGTTTTTGTGTGCTTCGTTTTTAATTTTACGGGTTATAGCTCTCCACTCTGCTTATAGGCAAATAAAAAAACTAATATACTTAGCAAATATTAACAGAAAGAATATGCTGTAAATAGCAGTGAGTTAATACTTTATGTATTTATTAAAACAATCACCCAATATATATGAATGTTCTTTATAAAATATACTATTAAAAAAATACAATCTGACACGGAAAAGGAATTATATATTTTGTAACTTGTCTTTAAGTTATATATTGGATCTATTACATATAGAAGGTGAGTATCTTTCATTCTTAGATATAAGTATTAAAGAAAGTTATATTAACTACTTAACTGTGTACTAAGTTAATATAGAGATGGAGTATAAGCCTCTTAGAAGAGATCTGAAAGGGATTCTAATGGGTTGGTTTGTTGCGAATGATAGTACCTAATGTCATCGAAAAGGTTGCTGTATTAGTCGATAAAGCTGCCTGTGAGTAATTGTATTATAAGAGTTAAGAGAGTACACATCTAATCAAAGAAATAATGGAAATAGAAACTTAAACTGTTACTTATATAGTAATGGATAAGTTCAGAGTGAAAATTGGATGAGATAAATACTTCACAAAGTTAATTGGAGAGGAGATAAAAGATTTATATGATAATAGTTTTATAGATTATTTCAAATATTTTATCAAAATAGACAATATTAAAGAATTTGATAATAAAATAAGTATAGTTAAAATTAAAGAAGAGCTTGATTTTATAAAAGACAAAAAAATTATGGTTTGTTTTTACGACAATTATTAAAAATAATTTCAAAAGAAAATTATGATTTTATGTTTTTTGATAAGATTACTTACCATAATATATTTTACATTTATTAACATAATTACCCAAATTATTAATTAAACCTTTATTTTGTTATAGATTTTCCTTGATAATAGACAGGACATTTTTATAACTTATAGAATAATATGAGTGAGTGTTTACATTCTTATAAATGTCTTTTAAAAAATGATTTATACTTATTTTAATTACAAAAGGGGGAATTTTGAAAATAATGAAAACTTTAGATCAAGCTGTTAAGGTAAGAGATAGTGTTTATAAAAAAGAAATGAAAGATGAGGTACTTGATTTATCAGATTTAAGAAATGGAACAATAAATTCAGACAGGTTTTTTGAGGAAACATATATTACAGATAATATGGAAACTGTTTTTGATACAGCCATGAATAAATTCAGAAATAGATCAGGTAATAGTATAATCAAATTAACTCAAGCTATGGGCGGGGGTAAAACTCATAATATGATTGCATTGGGTCTTTTAGCCCAAAGACTTGAACTTAGAAAAACAATATTAAATGGTAAATATAGTGATGTTGAAGGAGAAATCAGATTAGTGGCTGTAACAGGAAGAGAATCTGATATGAAATTTGGTACATGGGGTGAAATAGCAAAACAATTGGGACGAAAAGAACAATTTAATGAATATTATTCTCCTCTTAAAGCCCCTGGTCAAACCGCTTGGATAAATTTACTTGAAAGTTCTACTCCTACTTTAATACTACTTGACGAATTACCACCATATTTAAATAATGCTAAAACAAGAGAATATGGGCAAGGAACATTATTAGATATAGAGACTACAGCTATCGCTAACTTATTAAATGCCATAAATAAAAAAGAATTGTCAAATGTATGTTTAATTATATCAGATCTAGAAGCAACCTATGAAGAAGAATCAGAGGTTATACAAGGTATGTTCAAAGATTTGGATGGAGAAATTGATAGATTTTCTTTAAATCTTGAACCAGTTTCAAGCAACACAAATGATTTATATGAAATACTAAAAACTCGCATGTTTGAAGAGTTACCTAATGAAAATGAAATAAATGAAATAGTAAGAGGATATAAAAATAGTGTAGAGGAAGCAGTAGAAATGGGTTTAACAGATGAAGAACCTAGTGATGTTGCTTCGGCAATTAGAGATACATATCCCTTCCACCCTTCTTTTAAAGACCTAGTAGATAGGTTTAAAGAAAACCAAGGGTTTCAAAAGACCAGGGGAGTTATTCGCCTCACTAAGAAGATGTTAAAAGGTATATTCAAAAAATCTGATAAGGCTAAAAATAATTATCTTATTAATCCATATGATATTGATTTAAATGATCTTGAAACGGGAAATGAAATTAAGTCTATTAAACCAGAATTTACTAGTGCTATTAATCATGATATTGCTAGCAATGGACATGCTGTGGCTGAAAGATTAGATAAAGATACCGATTCTAATGACATTCAAGATGTATCAAAATTAATTTTGATGTCCTCTTTATCAAAAGCTACTGAAGCAATAGTGGGGTTGTCAACAAATGAAATATTTATGTATCTTGCTGCTCCAAATAGAGATATAACTAAAATAAAAAGCGGCATTGGGCAATTACAAGAAAGAGCCTGGTATTTATATAAACATCATAATAAACTATTATTTAGAAAAACAAAAAATATTGTTGCAGAAATGCAGGATGAAATAAGAAGTTTGACTCGTGAGCAATCAAAATTATATATAAAAGAATTATTAGAAGAAGAATTTAAACCTACTGATCCTAAAGATTGTTATCAAAAACTGATGGTTTTTCCTTCAATAGAAGAAATAGAATTAGATAAAAGAAAAGTAGCACTAATAATATCTGAACCCAGTGGTAATAGTGATGGATTAAAAGAAGAATTAAAGCAGTATTATGATGAGTGTGAATATAAAAATAGGATAATGTTTTTAACTGGACAGAAAAATGTGATGAACAAGCTTTTAGAAACAGGTAAAAAAGTAAAAGCTATAAATAATATAATTAAAAGAATGAAGGAAGACAATGTAAGTGATAGAGATAGTGAAATGCAGCAGGGAATAAATCTAAAGGATAAGACTGCTACTAGATTATATTCTAATTTGAGGGAAACATTTACAACAATTTATTTCCCACGTAATGAGGTATTAAAGAATGCAAATTTAATTATGAAGTTTTCTCAAAATAATTTTGATGCAGAAAAAGAAATAATGAATACTTTAGAAAAGGAAATGAAATTTACCAGAGAGATTGAACCAAATAAATTAAGAAACCGGTTTGAAAAAGTAATATTTACTAGAGATAAAATGACCTGGAATGAATTAGTTGAAAGGACTGCAACAAATACAAGATGGTTATGGCATAAACCTGGTGCGTTAGAGGATTTAAAAAATGATTCTTTGAAAAAAGAAATATGGTTCGAAGATGGGAATTATATTGATAGAACCACACCGAAAAAAGAAACAACTGTAAATATAAATAAAATGGGTAAAGTACAAGAAGATGGATCAGTGTTAATACAAATTTCACCTGTAAATGCTGATGAAGTATATTATGAAATTGGTCAAGAACCAACCACAGCTTCTAAAAAAGTTGAAAAATTTTCAGCATTTAAAGCTGAGGATTTAGTATATTATTTCTTAGCAGTAGATTCAACTGGAGTAAATGAAACGGGTGATCCTGTCAGATGGGAAAACGATATAATTTTAAAGTATGATGAAACCATTATAAATGGCAAAGATGCCTTGATATTAGAAGCTTCTACTGATAGTTGTGAGATAAGATATACTACTGATGGTTCAGATCCTGTCGAAAATGGAGGAGTTTATAAGGAACCCATTATTATACCGGATGATTCTAAATATATTCAGGCTGTTGCAATCAATAAAAAATATAATATATCTTCTGAAATATTAGTATATGAAGTAAAAAGTACCAAAGTAACAGTTGATAAAAACAAACCGGTTGAAGTTACTAAACCATTAAGACCTCATGGTACAAAATTTACTTATGAAGCCATTGAAATTCTTGAAGAGACAAATGCTTCTATTGGAAAAGTTCAACTCATAATTAATGGAAGAGGTAACCCGGGGCTTTCAATTACTTTAATGATAGATAATTTAGAAATAGATAATATGAATATAATTGAAGAAGAATTAAAAAATATCACTAATAATTTTGTGCAAGAAAAGAAATATGATATTACAGCTGTTATTGAAAAAATTAAATTTAAAGAGGGCAGAGACTTCCTTAAATGGCTTGAAAAAAATAATTTTAGTAAGCAAATGTATAGGAATCAATTTAGACAATATTAAGGGGATGATTTTTTGGATAATGTAAAAACTTATGGGTTTGGTTTCAATCCAAAAGAGACTGAACATCATTTTTTATTAGAGCTAACAAAAGGAAATAAAAAAATTGTTGTTTATGAAAGGTTTCATTGGGATGAGGGAAAACAAGTGAGTGATATGGAAGATAAGGATATTAAAATATATTTAAAGAAAAATAAATGGAATAAGGTTAAAAATACAGTTAAGAGAGTATTTAATAGAAGATTGAGAGAAGAGGGTTTAAAGACAGGTGATTATAATGATCATCTAGTGCCCATTGAAAGATTATTTGGAAAAGAGTTAGTTCTTTTATTATGGGCTATAGAAGATGCTGAAGTTTCTGTAATTGATAGAGCAGTAAAAAATTGGTTAGGATTATCACCAGAAGAAAGATGGTGGTTGTTTACTATGACAAATGCATCAACTGGACATTACAGTGATAAATTAGGATGGAGAGTTGCTTTAAGATACGCTTTAACAGAAAACCCAGTAGATAATAAATTAGCAGGTAGTTTTGTTCAAAGATTATTTTAATAATTAAATTTTATTAAAGATACAAAAGGAGGATTAATTTGTTAGATTATAATAAAGCATTCATAGAAGTAGAATTTCCAGTCTCTAGAATATCAAAAGAAAGTTATAAAGAACGTAAAGCAGGAGCTAGTCAGACTTTAACAGGTTTAGGAAAATGGTGGGGTAGAAAACCCCTTGTAATGGTTAGAGCAGCATTATTAGGTGTTTTGATGCCCGTTTCAGACGATTATTCTAAAGATAGAGAAATATTCCTTAAAATAATGACCATGGATGAAAAAGGGCTATGGTTAAGAAAACATAAAAATATTTCAAAAAAGAAATTATGGCAGTTGACTACTGAAGATGAACATGAAGAATATTTTAGAGTAGGGTCAACTGCTAAAAAACCTAAATATCCAAAGGGTATGTCAAGAGAAAACAAAAAAGCTATGAAAGAAGAGCTACAAAGAATAGCTTTTAATAGATTGTCTTATGATGATAAACTTCGTTATTGCAAAAGACCTGAAGAAGTTGAATTAACTGATGAAAAAGAATGGAAAATTATAAATGATCATTTAAATACAAGTGCTTCTAATTTACAGGAATTAATTCAAGAATTAGGAGAAAAGAGGTTTGGGCACTCCCCCAAAGTAGGAGATTGTTTTTCTGGTGGAGGCAATATACCTTTTGAAGCTGCTAGAATGGGAGCAGATGTATTTGGTTCAGATTTAAATCCAATTGCTTCTCTTTTAACATGGGCTTCTTTAAATATTGCTGGAGCTTCTAAGGAAAAAATTAAAAAGTTAAGAAAATATCAAAAGATAATTTATGATAATGTTGATAAGCAAATCAAAGAATGGGGAATAGAGAATAACGAAGTAGGTCATCGTGCAGATTCTTATCTTTATTGTAATGAAGTGAAGTGCCCTGAATGTGGTTATCAAATTCCTCTAGCTACTTCTTGGATAGTAAATGAACGGACTAAAACAATTGCTATGTTAATTGAGGATAATATTAATGAACGATTTGATATTGATATTATTCAAGATGCAACTAAACAGCAAATTAGAAAAGTTAATAAGCTAAATACAGTTGATAACAATAAAATATATTGCCCTCATTGTAATACAAAAACAGCAATTACAATTATAAGAGAAGATAAAAAAACGGTTGAAGGTACAATTTATGGTCTTAATAAATGGGAAAAGGATAAATTTGAGAACGATGAAAATGATTTATTTGAAGAGAGATTATATGCTATTAGATATATTAATGAGGACGGGGAAAAATATTATACTGCTCCCACCAATAATGATTTTAAACGTGAAAAAAAGGTAATAGATTTATTATCTGAAAGGTTTAAAGAGTGGCAAAGAAATGGTTATATACCATCCGATGAAATAAAAAAAGGTTATAATACCGACCAATTGATACGGGAAAGAGGTTGGAAATATTGGCATCAGTTATTTAACCCGCGACAATTATTAATAGGAGGTTTATTTGCAAAAAATTTGTTTTATTTATCAAGTTATAAGGAAGAATATGCATTTGGAATTATATGTTTGAATAAAGTAATACATTTCAATTCTAAGTTAAGCCAGTGGCGTAAAGAATCTGGTAATGTGGAGCGAACTTTTTACAATCAAGCACTTAATCCGTTTTTCAATTATGGAACCAGGGGGCTAAAAAAATTAAAAAACATTTGGTTTTTTGATATAAATAATCATAAATTATTTAACGACAAACAGACAAAATTAAAAGATGCAAGAAATGTTAGCTTGAGAAATGATATTTGGATTACAGATCCTCCTTACGCTGATGCAGTAAATTATCATGAATTATCTGAATTTTTCTTAGCATGGGATAAACCATTACTAGAAAAAGCTTTTCCTGAGTGGTATAGTGACTCTAAAAGGATATTAGCTGTAAAAGGAAAAGGCCAGGATTTTAATAAAAGCATGATTGAAATTTATCAAAATCTAGCAGATAATATGCCTGATAATGGCTATCAAGTAGTTATGTTTACTCATCAAGATGTAAAAGTATGGTCAGAATTAACAATGATTTTATGGTCTGCTGGTTTGAAAGTTGTATCAGCATGGAATGTATCGACAGAAACTAGTTCAACTGGAATTAAAAAAGGAAATTATGTTAAAGGGACTGTTCTGCTAACATTAAAAAAACAAACAACAGATAATTTTGCTTTTCAAGATGAAGTTTATGATGAGATTCAAGTCGAGGTTAAAAATATGATTGATTCCATGAGAGGAATTGATTATAGAGATTTACCTGACTTTAATGATGCTGATTATTTACTTTCATCTTATGCTGCTGCTTTAAAAGTACTAACAAAATATGAAGATATAGATGGTATAGATATTGATTATTGGCTTTCAGGTGATAGAGATAAGGAAAGTCCAGTTGAAAAATTAATTAAGAAAGCTCGTGATGTAGCTAATAGTTATTTAATACCTGAAGAGTTCGAAAAAAACCACTGGTATGAATTATCCAATGAAGAAAGATATTATATTAGAGGTTTAGAACTAGAGATGAATGATGAACATACTATAGGAGCGTTTCAGGAATTAGCCAAAGGATTTGGGGTTAAAGATTATAAAGATATGTTTCATAACTTTAAGGCAAATAATGTTAGATTGAAAACTCCGTCTGATTTTAAGATGAGTTATCTAAATAATGAATATGATGAGGATAATTTTAACGGATCGCTTGTTAGACATTTACTAGTTGCAATATATGAAACTAAAGAGAATGACTCGACTGCTTCGGGAAGGACATATTTAAAAGGAGTATTTAATCAAAGTCAAGAGTATTGGTACAAAAAACCGATCATGAATGAAATACTAGCCTTTATATCTAAAACGAAGATGATTGATAATATGGAACACTGGCGAGAAGAAGCTAAATATGCTAGATTGCTTAGAGAATCATTAAAAAATGAGGGTGTTTAAATAAATAGATTTTCAAAATATTTTCTAACAATTTTTATTGAGGAGGATTAATTTGTTAGATTACAGTAAATCATACATTGAAGTACAATTTCCGGTTTCTAGAATATCAAAAGAAAGTTATAAAGAAAGAAAAGCAAACTTAGGACAAACCTTAACCGGTTTAGGGAAATGGTGGGGGAGAAAGCCACTTGTAATGGTTAGAGCAGCCTTATTAGGTGTTTTAATGCCTGTATCAGACGATTATTCTAAAGATAGAGAAATATTCCTTAAGATAATGACCATGGATGAAGAAGGGTTATGGTTAAGAAAGTATAAAAATATTTCAAAAAAGAAATTATGGCAGTTGACCACTAAAGGTGAAAGAGAAGAGTATTTTAGAGAAGGTTCAACTGCTAAAAAGCCTAAATATCCAAAGGGAATGTCAAGAGAAAACAAAAAAGCTATGAAAGAAGAACTTCAGAAGATTGCTTTTAATAGATTATCTTATGATGATAAACTAAGTTACTGTAAAAGACCAGAAGAGATAGAACTAACTGATGAAAAAGAGTGGGAAATCATAAATGATCATTTGGAAACTAATGCATCTAATTTACAAGAATTAATTAAAGAATTAGGAGAAAAAAGATTTGATCACACGCCTAAAGTAGGTGACTGTTTTTCTGGTGGAGGGAATATTCCCTTTGAAGCAGCTAGAATGGGAGCAGAGGCTTTTGGATCTGATTTAAACCCAATAGCTTCACTTTTAACTTGGGCATCTTTAAATATTGCTGGCGCTTCAGATGAGGAAATTGATAAACTAAAACAGTTTCAAAATGAAGTTTATAATAAAGTCGATGAGCAAATTAAGGAGTGGGGTATTGAGCAAAATGAAGAAGGACACCGAGCTAATTCATATCTTTATTGTAATGAAATAGAATGTCCAGAATGTGGTTATAAGGTGCCATTAGCTCCTTCTTGGGTTATTGGAAGAGGAACGAAAACTATAGCTCTACTTAAAGAAGATAACGAAAATAAAAGATTCGATATAGATATTATTCAAAATGCTGAAAAAGAACAAATAAAGAAATCAAAAAGTTTATCCACAATTGATAATAACAAAGTTTATTGTCCACATTGTAATACAAAAACTCCTATTACAAGTATTAGAGAAGATAAAAAAACTAAAAACGGCACTGTTTATGGTCTTGAATTATGGGATAAAAATCGATTTATAGATAATAAAGAAGATGTTTTTCAAGAAAGATTATATGCTATTCAATATCTAGATAATGAGGAAAAAAAATATTATGTGTCTCCTAATAAAAATGACTTAAAGAGGGAACAGAAAGTAATTGAATTAATAGAAAATAGATTTAAAGAATGGCAATTAAAAGGTTATATACCATCAGATGTAATAAAAAAAGGGTATAATACTGACCAATTAATCAGGGAACGGGGTTGGAAATACTGGCACCAGTTATTTAATCCAAGACAATTATTAATAAATGGTTTACTAATTTATTATTCTCAATCGCATGCACAAACAAAAAAAGAAAAGGTTATTAGTATTTTAGGTTTGAATAAATGTTTAACAAATAATTCAAAATTAAGCATGTGGCATGCAGGTTCAGGAAATGAAAAGGTTGAATCAGTTTTTGTTAATCAAGCTTTAAATACTTTATATAATTATGGTTCTAGAAGTTTAGATATGTTAAAAAATAATTGGCTTTTTAATATAAATAATTATGATTTTAGTAATAACAACAAATCTATACCTATAGATGCTAGAAATATAAATGTAAATAATGATATCTGGATTACAGATCCTCCTTATGCTGATGCTGTGAATTATCATGAATTGTCTGAATTTTTTCTTGCATGGGATAAAACATTACTTAAAAAAGCTTTTCCTGAATGGTATACAGATTCAAAAAGAGTACTAGCTGTGAAAGGTACAGGTCAATCCTTCAACGAAAGCATGATTGAGATTTATAAAAATTTAGCAGGTAATATGCCCGATAATGGATATCAAGTTGTAATGTTTACTCATCAGGATGTTAAGGTTTGGTCAGAACTTACAATGATTTTATGGTCTGCCGGTTTAAAAGTAGTTTCAGCATGGAACGTTTCTACTGAGACTAATTCTGGGGGTTTAAAGGAAGGAAATTATGTTAAAGGTACAGTAATATTAGTCTTACAAAAACAAACATCAAATGATTTTGCTTTTCAAGATGAAGTTTATGATGAGATTCAAGTAGAAGTAAAAAAAACGATTGATTCCATGAAAGGAATAGATTATAAAGATTTACCCGACTTTAATGATGCTGACTATTTACTAGCTTCTTATGCTGCTGCTTTAAAAGTACTAACAAAATATGAGGATATAGATGGAATAGATATTGATTATTGGCTTTCTGGTGATAGGGATAAAGAGAATCCTGTAGAAAAGTTAATAAAGAAAGCTCGTGATGTAGCCAATAGTTATTTAATACCTGAAGAGTTCGAAAAAAATCACTGGTACGAATTATCCAATGAAGAAAGGTATTATATTCGTGGATTAGAGCTTGAAATGAATGATGAACATACAATAGGTGCTTTTCAAGAATTAGCAAAAGGCTTTGGAGTTAAAGATTACAAAGATATGTTTCATAACTTTGAAGCAAATAATGTTAGATTAAAAACGCCATCCGAATTTAAGATGAGTTATTTGAATAATGAATATGATGAAGATAATTTTAATGGATCACTTATTAGACATTTGCTAGTTGCAATTTATGAAACTAAAATGAATGACTCGACTGCTTCAGGAAGGACATATTTAAAAGGAGTATTTAATCAAAGTCAAGAGTATTGGTATAAAAAGCCGATCATGAATGAAATACTATCCTTTATATCTAAAACTAAAATGATTGATAATATGGAACACTGGTATGAAGAAGCGAAATATGCTAGATTACTTAAAGAATCATTAAAAAATGAGGGAGTTTAGTTATAACTATGATAAGAAGATATTCTTCAAGGAGGGAGTCTATATCAGATTCTCTACTAAATAAAAAATTAAAAAATGCCAAATCATATGATAGGATTGCTGGTTATTTCAGCAGTTCTATCTTTGAGATAGCAGGAGAAGCTTTAGATTCTATAGAGGGAAAGATAAGAATTGTTTGTAATTCAGATTTATTACCCGAAGATGTAAGAAGAGCAAAAACCGCTCAAAAAGCAATAAGGCGTGAGTGGTGTAAGAGTCAACCTGAAAAATTAAAAAATAATGATGATCGCTTCAAAAAATTATATGAATATTTAGCATCTAATAAATTAGAAGTGCGAGTATTACCTAATAAAAAGTTCGGGTTAATTCATGGTAAAGCTGGTGTTATCACACTAGAAGATGGTAATAAGACTTCGTTTTTAGGCAGTGTGAATGAATCCAAAGCAGGTTGGAAAATAAATTACGAGTTAGTATGGGAAGATGATT
>Ga0209942_1001391_pt1 | contig 13164 bp, 10 predicted proteins | sample SalPonR1_A_D2_MG_FD_185695 | JGI IMG/M metagenome (GOLD analysis project Ga0209942, IMG submission 185695) | Salt pond soil microbial communities from South San Francisco under conditions of wetland restoration - Salt Pond MetaG R1_A_D2_MG... ... | reverse complement strand
AAAGATTACGATTCGCCCGGGAAATGGCGATAAATCGATTTCTATCTTTGGCGGAAGAATTTCCTCCGGGACCGTTCAAAAAAAGAAATCAATCCTGAACAATATACTCGCCCCCGGAAAGACAGATCCTAATTTGTACCTAACCACCACGAGTACAAATTTTGATATTCAGTTGAATTCTGAAGAAAATTTAGAAACTTCCGCCGAAGTTGTGGTAAAACCCGAAGCCAACTCCCGTCTGGAAGAATTTTGGCAAAGAAATAGGACTGAAGCACTTACCGTTCAAAATAAGCTCACACAAAAGCGTGCAGAAAGACTTATAAAAGAAAAGAAAATTGAAGAAAAGATAAGCCTCAATAGATCAATTTCCTCTGGCTATTATCCAGTGGGCTTCTGGGATTTTTCTCTGGGAAAATTTTATAAATTCAATAATTACGAAGGGATTAGATTGGGAGTTGGCGGAAAAACCAATGAGAAAATCTCAGATAAATTCAGTATAAACGGCTTTCTGGGTTATGGTACTAAAGATGAAGTTTTTAAATATAACCTGGGCACTTCAGTATATCTGGATAAAGCTACCGAAACCCATTTCAAACTTAATTACACCCGCAATATTATTGAAACCGGAAGTTTCAATTATTTACAAGGAAAGGATGATTTTTCTATTATAGAACCACGTTTCGTAAATATCAAATTCTTCTATGAGCATAGAACTATTAGCAGTGGCTTAACTCATAGATTTGGCTCAAATTTTAATACCGAGGTTCAGCTTTCTAAAAGTGATATCTCTCAAACCAGGGATTATAGTTTTCTATTAAACGGCAAGGAATTCTCTGAGTATACACTCTCAGAAGCTACGTTTTCTTTCCTATGGCGACCATTTTCCAAATTCTTAAAAACACCAGGGACTACTAAGCTGTTAGAAAAAGGCTACCCGAAGTTCACGGGACAAATTACAAAAGGGATTTCCGGGGTTTTTGGTGGTGATTTTGATTATACCAAATTCGGTCTATTGATGGAATACGAAATTGAAAGAATTAACCAATCCCGAACCGAAATCATCCTTGAAGGAAATTATGCGACAGGCGAAGTCCCGCTTACCCATTTATTCCATGCGCTACCAAATAGCCCCCGTAGAGATGGTATCCTCAACAGGTTTTCTGTAGCTGGGAGACGCAGTTTTGAGACGATGTTTTACAATGAATTTTTTAGCGACAAACAGGCGATGCTCCATATTAAACACCAATTAAGACCGATAAATATCCACAGGTTAATTCAGCCGGAACTGGTTTTTATATCACGTCATGTTATTGGAGATATCAGTAATCCGGAAAGGCATAGTATTGAATTTAAAAGTTTGAATCAAGGATACCATGAATTTGGAGCAGAGTTACAAAAGATACTTTTAGGCTTTGGTTTGGGAGCCGCCTATAGATATGGACCTTACAGTCTACCAAGCTTCGATGAAAACTTTGCCTTTAAATTCACTTTTCATTTAGATATTTAAGTCAGCGCTACTTTAGTCGCTTAAGGCCTGATAAATAGGCTTGCTTTTTATACCTTTGCGCTCGCTTAAAACCTTCCCATGGCCAAGATTTTTAGTTTCGGATTCTGGAATTCAATTGCGCGATTAATTTTGCGGAACAGGATTTTAATACTTTTACTTATTATTGCCACTACGGTATTTTTGTCTACCCAATGGGAAAATATGCGTTTTTCCTATACCGAAGCTAATCTTTTACCAGATGATCACGAAGACAATATTGCTTATAACGAGTTTTTAGATAAATTCGGCGAAGAAGGAAATGTTGTACTTCTTGGGGTTAAAGACTCAGCGCTTTTTAATCCCGATAATTTCCAGGCCTGGAAAGAAATTACCAGGAATCTGGAATCAAACCCGGCAGTAGATTATGCGATTTCGATTAGCAATCTTCAACAGTTAAAAAAGTTTGAAGACCCCAGCCGATTTGAAATGGTTCCTTTTATTTCTGAAGAAAATCCTACTAAGGAAGAACTGCAACAATATCAGGAGGAACTTTATAATCAACTTCCTTTTTATGAAAACCTGGTTTATAGTTCAAACTCCAATACGGTACAGTCGGCGATCTATTTGAATAAGGAAATTGTAAACTCAAAAGAGCGAAAAATCTTTGTGATTGAAGAGTTGCAACCGCTTATCACTAATTTTGAGGAAAAAACTGGTATAGACGTAAAAGTCTCCGGGATGCCTTATATAAGAACCTTGAATGCCCAAAATATTATTGACGAAATTGGGCTGTTTATCCTGGCAGCACTTGCTGTCACCTCGCTCATCTTCTTTTTCTTTTTTAGATCTATTCGAGCAACTATTATTTCCATGATCACGGTTTGTATTGGAGTAATGTGGGCTTTTGGGGTAATTGGTTTATTGCATTATGAAATTACAGTGCTTACAGCACTTATTCCACCGCTGATAATTGTAATCGGGATTCCCAATTGTATTTTCCTAATCAATAAATACCAACAGGAAATAAAAAAACATGGAAACCAGGCCAAATCTTTACAACGGGTAATCACTAAAGTGGGAAATGCCACCTTGATGACCAATATTACCACGGCTTCGGGTTTTGCTACATTTATACTTACCGATAGTAAACTTTTAAAGGAATTTGGTACTGTGGCTTCCATAAATATCGTTGCCATATTTATTCTAAGCTTATTGATAATTCCTATTATCTACAGCTATATGAAATTGCCAAAACGCAAACACCTAAAACATCTTAATAAGCGTTGGATAGGTGGTTTTGTAGGCTGGATGGAGCAAATGGTAAGACATCATCGTATTAGCATTTATATAATTTCAATTGTCCTACTAGTAGCTAGTATAATTGGAATTTACACCATAAAAATATCAGGTAGTTTATTGGAAGATATGCCTGAAGAAGCAGAGTTCTTCCAGGATATAAAATTCTTTGAAAAGGAATTTGACGGCGTGATGCCTTTAGAAATTCTTGTAGATACCAAAAGGAAGAATGGTGTGCTTAAATCTTCTACGCTTAAGCGCATGGAAGAATTACAAAATCATCTTGCTGAAATTCCGGAGTTCTCCCAACCTATTTCGGTAACCCGACTTGTAAAATATTCTAAACAGGCTTTTTATAATGGCGAGGCTAAATACTATCAACTGCCGAGTTCCCAGGAACAAAATTTCATTATGCCCTATGCTAAAAGCTTTTCTTCAAATGAAAATCTTCTGAATTCCTATGTGGATAGTACCGGTAGATACGCCAGGATCACTACCTATATGAAAGATATCGGTACCGACAAAATGGAAGACCTGGAAGAAGATCTTTGGCCAAAAATCAATAAGATTTTCCCTGAAGAACGCTACGAGGTCTCTATGACAGGAAAAGCGCTCATCTTCCAGAAAGGAACTAACTATTTGGTGAAAAATCTTGTGATCTCCCTTTCCCTGGCCATCTTATTAATTGCCTTGCTTATGGCGTGGATGTTTAGGTCTTTTAGGATGATTATTGTATCGCTGGTTCCTAACTTATTGCCACTTTTAGTAACCGCAGGAATGATGGGCTTTTTAGGAGTACCCATAAAACCTTCTACGATCCTTGTTTTTAGTATCGCTTTCGGAATTTCGGTAGATGATACTATTCACTTTTTGGCGAAGTACAGGCAGGAACTCAAAGCCAATAATTGGAAAATCAAACGTTCGGTTTATGCAGCTTTACGCGAAACCGGTGTGAGCATGTTTTACACTTCAATCGTGCTGTTTTTCGGTTTTTCGGTTTTTATGATTAGTAGTTTTGGCGGAACTGTTGCCCTTGGTGGTCTCGTTTCAGCTACCCTGCTTTTCGCAATGCTCGCTAATTTACTATTACTGCCTTCATTGTTACTTTCATTAGAGAAAAACATTGCCAACAAAAAGGTACTAAAGGAACCGGCAATGAAAATTATTGACTCCGAAGAGGACGAAGATGAAATTGGACAAGAAGAATCTAACACTTCAGAAAGATAATCAAGAACCTCGCGGTAAGCCCGTAAAGTCTGAGGCGAAAAATTATATTTTTAATTTGCGCAGGCCTCCAGGAAATTAAACCCTCTGGAGGGATTAATAAAAACAAGCTTGCTTTGCAGGCTGAAGCGGAAAAATTATATTTGTTTTTTCTAAAATCTTACATAAATGATACAAGCAAAAATTGCTGAAATATTAGACAGCAATCAATTCCTACAGGAATTTGAGGTGAACGGCTGGGTACGTTCTTTTAGGAGCAATCGCTTTATTGCCTTAAACGATGGTTCTACCATCAACAACCTGCAATGTGTAATAGATTTTGAGAATTTTGATCAGGACGAACTGAAACGAATCACCGTTGGTTCGGCGATTTCGGTAAAAGGTACACTGGTTGAAAGCCAGGGGAATCAGCAACGAGTTGAGATTGAAGTAAAAGAATTTAAAATTCTTGGAGATGCGAATCCGGAAGAGGTAAAACTCACCATTCTTTCTCCAAAACGCCATAGTCTTGAAAAACTGAGAGAGCAGGCTCATTTAAGAGTCCGCACCAACACTTTTGGGGCTATAATGCGCGTACGATCTAAATTATCTTTTGCGGTGCACAGTTATTTTCAACAAAATAACTTCCATTATGTAAACACTCCAATTATTACCGGAAGTGATGCCGAAGGAGCCGGCGAAATGTTTAGGGTGAGTGCTTTAGATATGGCAAACCCGCCAAAGAAAGAAGATGGTAGCATCGATTTTAGTGAAGATTTCTTCGGAAAAGAAACCAATTTAACCGTTTCAGGACAGTTGGAAGGAGAAGCCTATGCAATGGGACTTGGGCAGATCTATACTTTCGGACCTACTTTTAGAGCTGAAAATTCCAATACTTCGCGTCATTTAGCCGAATTCTGGATGATAGAGCCAGAAGTTGCTTTCTGCGACCTGGACGGCAATATGGATTTGGCCGAAGATTTCATAAAATATATTTTAAAATATATTCTAGAAAACTGCCAGGACGATCTTGAATTTTTAGATAAGCGTTTCAAAACAGAAGAAGAATCCAAACCAAAAGCAGAACGCAGCGGAATGGGATTAATGGAAAAACTTCACTTTGTAATAAATAACAATTTTAAGAGGGTAAGCTATACTGAAGCTATAGAGATCCTTAAAAATAGTAAACCTAACAAGAAAAAGAAATTCAACTATATCATTGAAGAATGGGGTGCCGATCTGCAAAGCGAGCACGAACGCTTTTTGGTGGAAAAACATTTTAAATGTCCGGTAATTTTATTCGATTACCCGGCAAATATCAAGGCTTTTTATATGCGCCTTAACGAAGATGGCAATACCGTAAGAGCCATGGATATTCTTTTCCCGGGAATTGGGGAAATTGTGGGTGGATCGCAAAGAGAAGAACGTTTAGATGTACTTCAAAGCAAAATGAAAGAATTAAATATTGACGAAAAAGAATTGTGGTGGTACCTGGAGACCCGTAAGTTTGGAACCTGCGTGCACAGTGGATTCGGACTTGGGTTTGAAAGACTAGTACAATTCGTTACAGGAATGGGAAATATACGTGATGTAATTCCTTTCCCCAGAACTCCGCAAAACGCCGAGTTTTAAGATATTTCAAAACCTCACAAGCTTTCAAAACTTGTGAGGTTTTTATATTCCTGTCTACGTCATCCTGAATTTATTTCAGAGCCTGCCCCGAAATTTATTCGGGGATCTAATTTGATTAAAAATTTAAACCATGTTAGAAGCTGAAACAAGTTCAGCTTGACGAAAGCTTTATGAATTTTTTATTTTTTAATAACCACCTATCCATTGAAAATTAAAGAAACCCATATTGTTCCCACAATAACTGAAAAGATCAGATTGCAGGAATATGCGGTTTCCATCTTTGCATCGCTTCCAACCAAAAGTTCACTTAAAAAAGCTTTAAAAAAAGAGCTTATCCTTTTAGATGGCCAACCGGCAAAAACTTCAGACTGGATTAAAGAAGGCCAAAAAATTGAACTTCTTGAACCTGAAAAACAGAAAAAGAAAGTTTTCACCTTAAAACTAGAGATTATTTTTGAGGATGAATATCTTGCGTTAATCCATAAACCTGCGGGTATTCCCACCAGCGGAAATTATTTTAAAACCATAACTAACGCACTGCCATTTAATTTAAACCCATCCAATCAAAAAGATGCTTTACCGGCTCCTTTGCCTGTACATAGATTAGACAACCCAACTTCCGGAATATTACTAATTGCAAAAAGTAAAGCTGCACAGGTGGCTTTAAACCGAATTTTTGAAGAGAAGAAAATCCAAAAAAGCTATCACGCGCTTGTCTTTGGAACAATCCCGGATTCGCTTATTTTGAAAAATCCCATTGAAGAAAAAAATGCGGAAACCAGGATTGAAATGATAGAACATTTTGAGATTAAAAATGAGAAATTTAGTTTATTAAAAGCATTTCCAAAAACGGGTAGAACTCATCAAATAAGAATTCATTTAGCCGAAAATGGCAATCCAATTGTAGGGGATAAACTTTATGGAAAATCTTCAGAAGAAATAAAAAAAGGCGGCTTGTATTTAGCGGCAACCGGGCTGGAATTCCTACATCCTGTCAACAAAGAAGCGATGCATTTCGAGCTGGAAATTCCGAAGAAATTCAGAGAAATTAAGAAACTCGCTCAGGATACTTAACAAAATTTTACCACAATCATTTACTGTGCCAAAGGCTGTATAGCTTTGTTTTGCCTATTTTTGTAGTAAACCCTCCCGATATTTTTTCGGGAATACTAATAGGAGACAACAAACACTTCAACCCGGCGTTGAATATTTTAGATCTCACTTAGTAAGTAAAGCAAAATAAGTTTTATGCTTAAACAGCAATTAAATCTCAAATTATCCCAAAAGCTTTCGCCGCAGCAAATACAGCTGATGAAGCTTATACAACTTCCTACGCAAGCTTTTGAGCAGCGTATAAAACAGGAGCTGGAGGAAAATCCGGCTTTAGAAGATGGTAAGTTGGAATCCAAGGATGAATATGAGGAATATGAAGACGACTATAAGGACAGAGAACGGGAAGATGAAGGAACCGAATCTATAGAAGCTGAAATTGATGTAGATGAATACCTGAGTGATGATGAGATACCCAATTATAGGCTTCAGGCCAATAATTATAGTGCAGACGATGATGAAAAAAGTGTCCCTTATGCAGCAGGAACTTCTTTTACACAATATTTAACTACACAATTAAGCACACTTAGGTTTGATGAAACCGAAGAAAAAATAGCTGCATTCCTTGTTGGAAGTGTAGATGAAAGCGGTTACTTAAGAAGGGAATTACAGGATGTGGTAGATGACCTGGCTTTTACCCAAAATATTTATACTGATGAAGATTCGGTAGAAAAAGTACTAAAAAAGGTGCAGGAACTGGATCCTGCAGGCGTAGGCGCAAGATCTCTTCAGGAATGCCTACTTATTCAATTAAGACGAAAAGAGCCCACAAAGGCCGTAGAATTAGCCGAGGATATCCTTGATCGCTCTTTTGACCAATTCAGCAAAAAGCATTACACCAAAATAATTTCCAGGCACGATATTTCTGAAGACGAACTCCGGGAAGCTATAGATGTAATTGAACATCTAAACCCAAAACCGGGAGGTTCTTATTCCGGAAACACAAGAATGGTGGAACACGTAATTCCAGATTTTACCATAAAAATTGTAGATGGAGATTTAGAATTGAGCCTTAATGGCAGAAATGCCCCGCAAATGCATGTTTCCCGTGATTATAGCGATATGCTCAAAGGCTACAAGGAATCTAAGGAAAAAACGAAAGCTCAGAAAGATGCGGTAATGTTTATTAAACAGAAACTGGATGCCGCGAAATGGTTTATTGAAGCAATCCAGCAAAGGCAACAAACCCTTATGGTAACCATGAGCTCTATTATGAATTACCAGAAAGAATATTTCCTTAGCGGGGACGAGCGAAACCTTAGACCTATGATCTTAAAGGATATCGCAGACGAAATAGAAATGGATGTATCTACAGTCTCCAGGGTAGCCAACAGTAAATATGTTGACACGCCTTACGGCACTAAGCTGATTAAAGAATTCTTCTCTGAATCTATGAAAAACGATCAGGGCGAAGATGTTTCTACACGTGAGATAAAAAAGATCCTGGAAATGTCTATAGAAGAAGAAGACAAGCGCAAGCCACTTACCGATGAGAAACTTGCAAAAGTTTTAAAAGACAAAGGTTACCCGATAGCGCGCCGAACAGTCGCAAAGTATAGAGAGCAATTAGATATATCGGTTGCAAGGCTTCGAAAAGAGATTTAATGAGATTCCTTTTAAAAAGCGCTTCTTTTATTTTTCATCCGCTATGGCTTCCTCTGGCAGGCAGTTTATTGTATTTCATATTCACTCCAAGGTTTTTTCCCGAGGGTGTAATACAAGCAAAATTGTTAGCTATATCCATACTTACCATTTTTATCCCGGTAGTTTTTTATTTTTTGTTGAAAAATCTCGGAAAAGCGCAATCCGTATTTTTAGTGGAAGTGAAAGAAAGGAAATGGCCTTTACTTTTCTATGCCATTTTGATAACCATGGTTCTCAACCAGATTTTAAATGCATATAATTATGCCGCACTCTATTACTATTTCACGGGTATTCTCTTCGCAACAATATTAGCTTTTGTGCTGGTAGTTTTCGAAATAAAAGCGAGTCTACACATGATGGGACTAGGCGGCCTTTTAGTCTTTCTCATTGGTATAAGTTTAAATTTTAAAATAAACCTGACTTATACAATTAGCTTTTTAATACTTGCTCTTGGCTTGACTGCTTCCTCTAGAATTTATTACAAAGCCCATACGATCAACGAGCTAATATTAGGACTCGTTTGTGGCATTTTAACTCAAATTCTCGTATTAAACCTATGGCTATAAAATATAGAACATAAGCCCCGCTCTAAATACTGAGACATCTATAGTCTCTCCATTTATTTGAGCATCTGGAAATAGGGAATTAAGACTATAATAGATATGAAAATTAAAAGTATTATAGCCAAAAGTGAAGGTGGCTCCCATCCGGAAACGATCTAATTCTGGAACTTGAGTTTGAACAACCTGGTTACCGGGCTGTACAAAGTTGCTTTTAAAATAATAGATATACCCCAGTCTTAAGCCGGTATAAATTCTCCAAAACTTATACGTTTCAGCCGTAGATGTACGCCAACGAAATTCTAATGGCGCTTCTATGAGTTGTGTAGAAAATCTATTGGTACTATAATCTATATCGTTAGTCAATTGTCTAAAAATACTTTCTCCCGCTTCATCCTCTCCTATAAAAAGATTTTGACTGTAGCTGTTTAAAGACCAGCCTAAGCCGATTGCAAGAGCAATATTGCGTCGCTCGTTAAGAGGAAAATCTCTTGTAAATCCTGCGTGAATTCCTCCAGAAAACCCGGACTGGGAAATAGCATCAGGTTTATTACTTATGAGATTAAATGTCACCCCCACGTAAAATTGATCTTCCCGATACAAACTGTCTATTACCGAAGGTACAGAATCAGGAATACGTTCAAGTCTATCCTCTCTTTCAGTTTGAGCCGATAGAGAAAGACCAGTAATAAATAAACCAAAAAACGCTATAAATAGTTTGTTCATTTTTAAACCACGAGTATGTTGAGTTTAAATATAAAAAAACATCCTGCCAAATATTTAAATTCAGACAGGATGTTTATACAGTTTTGAAAAAATGACCTATTGGTCTTTATTGCATATTTTGTAATGCTTCACCTTCCTTGGTTGTATAGTTGATTTTAAGAGCTTCAGCTTTTCTCAATTCTTGCTTGATGTCTGAAACTAATCCCATATTTGTTTCTTCATCTACCTTAAGGGCAGTTGTAAGATATGGAATCAACTCTTCTCGTTTAGTTTCTCTTTCAGAAAAGATAAACTGTTGTACTTCGCCAACACTGGCAAACTTATCGTTTAACTGGATCCTTGCTTCAGAACCAAATCTTTCCTGATATCTTGGGCTAGGCTTCCCTGCATAGATATACATAACGAGATCTTTCTTATCGAGCTTCTCAACCTGATCGGCGAATGGTAATTTATTTTGTACCATTAACGTATTTTGGCGCATAACGGTAACAACCATAAAGAAGAACAGTAACATAAATACAATATCTGGTAAAGATGCTGTACTAATGGCTGGTTGCCCTTCGCTTTTTTTCTTTTTGAATTTAGACATAATTGAGTCTTAAATTTAAGTTTTAAATTAGGTTATTAACTCGTTGGTTCGGCTTCAGAAAGCTTTTGAGGAATCATATCTTTAATCAATTCAATTCTCTCCTTAAGCGTTTCTTTGGCGCCTTCACTTGTACGCGAGTCGTTAAATTTAGCTTCCATCGCTGTGAAAGTTGTACCGAACAAACGTTGCGCTTCCCTATCTCTAAGTTGGTTATATGCTGCTACAAGTTCGTTTTGTACTGCGATATAAGTTCCATACTCGGTTCCCCGGTTATTTACCAATGAGATAATAGCTTTTTGTGGGTTGACAGAAGAATTAGAATCTCCAGCTCCCTGGCAGAAATCACAAGCTTCATCACCTGTTCCTCCACCATTATCAAGGAACTCTACGGCTGCCGCTCGTAACTCCTCAATTTGCATCTCCTCATCTTCAACAAGCAATTGGTTATTTGCATTTACCAATACCTGGAAGATGTTTCGTTCTTTAATTACCGGTGGATCTTGCTCTTCTGGCTGCCATGGGGGTAGTTTCCTACTAATCCCACTATCTGTCTCAATGGTTGTGGTTACCAAAAAGAAGATTAGTAGCAAGAAAGCAATATCGGCCATCGAACCGGCATTAACTTCTGGTGCATCTCTTCTTGCCATAATTTACTTAGTTAATTTTTTAACTCCGGAAATAACCATTGCTAAAATCGCAATTCCTGCCAGGATGTAAAAAGTTACTAAACCTGCACTTATCCAATGAGCTGAATTGGCTGAAAGTATATCTCCATCCTTAAGCGTCATTTGAGATCCGTCTGTAACAAGATAAGCAATTATAATAACCGCCAGGAATGCTCCAATGGCAATTAACGTGTTTTTTATATTTCCTTTAAATAGGCCTTTTATCACGAAGATAGCAACCAATGCAATTACAATCGCCAATACTAAATATGCAACATACATAAATGGATTGAGCAAACTGGTTTGCAAATCGGCCGAGGCCTCTATAGCATCACCGTCTTCAGCTAGGATCCTACCAAGAAGGATAAGACCTATCACGCCAATAACGATGGATACATATTTTAATATTTTATGTAAAGTCATAATTTAATCTGGTCTTAGATTCTTTTTTTGTTTTTGTAAGCTACCAACATATCGATAAGAGTGATAGATGCATCTTCCATATCGTTTACAATACTATCTATCTTAGCGATAATGTAGTTGTAAAAAATCTGAAGGATAATAGCTACGATCAAACCAAATACAGTTGTAAGAAGTGCTACTTTAATACCTCCGGCAACAAGAGATGGTTGCATATCACCAGCTGCTTCAATTCTATCGAAGGCAGTAATCATACCAATTACAGTACCCATGAAACCAAGCATAGGAGCAATAGCGATAAATAAAGATAACCAGGAAACGTTTTTCTCTAGTTGTCCCATTTGTACACCACCATAGGCTACTACAGCTTTCTCTGCAGCGTCAATACTCTCGTCTGCACGATCCAGACCCTGATAGTAAATAGAAGCAACAGGCCCTTTTGTATTTCTACAAACTTCCTTAGCTGACTCTACACCACCACTATTTAAAGCATCTTCTACATTTCTAGCTAATTTCTTAGTGTTAGTAGTAGAAAGATTTAAAAAGATAATTCTCTCAATGGCAACAGCCAAACCAAGAATTAAACATAAAAGAACAATCCCCATAAATGCAGGACCACCTTCTATAAAACGTTTTTTAAGTTCCTGATGAAAACCAAGAGTTTCTTCCTCTGCCTCATCTGCGGCAGCTGCAGCCTCTTCATCCTGTACAAAATTTACAATTGTTCCAGGTAATGAGTTAACATCATTGGCCGCATTTAGGTTTCCGGCTCCTAGCACCATCACCGCGGCGATTACCAAAATAGAAAATAATCTTTTCATTACTGTTTGTCTTAATTTAATTAGTTAAAGGGTTAAAGATATAAAAATAAATTTTTAATAAAAATATAATAATTATTGCAGAGAGGAAGGGATTCGAACCCTCGATACGCTTGTGGCGTATACACACTTTCCAGGCGTGCGCCTTCGACCACTCGGCCACCTCTCTTTATTAACGTTTTCTAAACGGTGCGCCAAATAACGAAAAAAAATATAGTCCGTCAAGCATCTGCCGTTAATTTTATGACATTTCCCCTCTCAAGGAAGTTTCAAAGATAGTTTTAAAAACTTTTGGTGACAATTCTTTACCCAAAAGGTACATTAATTTTGCCACCGCAGCTTCAGTACTTATATCTTTTCCTGAAACCACTCCTATTTTTTTTAGCTGCACACTTGTTTCATATTGCCCCATTACCACGCTGCCACCTATACATTGCGTTATATTCACTACAAATAATCCTTCTGAAATCTTTCTTTTCAGAATATCCAGGAACCAATCGTCACTAGGCGCATTACCACTTCCGTAAGTCTCCAGCACCACTCCTTTCAATCCAGGTTTGGAAAGCATATACTCAACAGTTGCCGCATTTATCCCTGGAAATATCTTTAAAATCAATACTTCGTTGTTGAAAACCGTATGTAATTTTGTTTTCTGTCTTCGGTTGGGACGCCAAAGTGCATTATGATTTACCGACAAATAAACACCAGATTCGGCTAAAGGCGGATAATTTAACGAAGCAAAAGCTTGAAAATGCTCAGCATTAATCTTTGTAGTCCTGTTAGCTCTATATAATTTATACTCAAAATAAAGTCCTACTTCAGAAATTACCGGTTTTCCATTTTTTTGTAAACCTGCAATCTGGATACTGGTAATAAGGTTTTCTTTAGCATCTGTTCTAAGATCTCCAATTGGCAATTGCGATCCTGTAAAAATAACCGGCTTGGTTAAATTCTCAAACATAAAACTTAGGGCAGAAGCTGTATAAGACATGGTATCACTACCGTGCAGTACAAC
>Ga0209942_1001390_pt1 | contig 13167 bp, 6 predicted proteins | sample SalPonR1_A_D2_MG_FD_185695 | JGI IMG/M metagenome (GOLD analysis project Ga0209942, IMG submission 185695) | Salt pond soil microbial communities from South San Francisco under conditions of wetland restoration - Salt Pond MetaG R1_A_D2_MG... ... | reverse complement strand
GCGAAGGCGCAGTGAGTCAACCCGGCTGACGCCCTCGCCCAGCCCCACATGCAGCCCGGGAGCTACGCTCGACTGGAACCCGCGCTGCAGCATATGCTCACGGTACCAGTAGCCGCCGCCGGACCACACCTCCAGCTGCGCGCCGATCGCCTGGGTGTTCGGGGCCTCGCCCTCCAGCTCTGCAAACAGCCGTCCGCGCTCCGGGTGCAGCTCCGCCGCGCGGTTGCGGTAGATCCGCGCCGGGCCGTTCACATCATTGACCACAAGGTCCAGCGAACCGTCGCCGTTTAAATCCGCCCACGCCGCTCCGCTTGAAAAACCGGGTCCGGCCAGGCCCCACGCATCGCCCTGCTCCGTAAACCGCAGGCCGCCCTGCCCCGAAAAGAGGAAATTTGGAAGAGGTTCAGAAGGAATCATATCAACCAGCCGTTCATAATTTACATCTTCTCCGGTCACAATCGATCGCACCATATCCGGTGTTCCGACCCTGCCAAGATAATCCAGGTTTGTAATATCCTGAACAAGACCATTGGTTACATAGATGTCATTGAATCCGTTATGATCATAATCGGCCATCAAAACCGCCCAGCTCCAGTCGGTAGCTTCCACGCCCGCCAGGCGGCCCACCTCCGAGTAGGAACCATTGCCCCGGTTCAGCTGCAGTGTATTTCGGGTAAGCTGCCTTCCGTATCCAAATTCTCCTTTTTGCTTTAGCCGTCCCCAGTCTTCAAAAGTGGTAACCGTTTTCATTCGCCGGTTCGATTCAGGTAGCATATCTAACACATAGATATCCGGCCAGCCATTATTCGACAGGTCTGCAATATCTGAGCCCATTGAGGCCGCACTGATACTTTCCATCTGCTCTTCCAGTACTTCACGGAAGGTACCGTCCCGGTTGTTCATATAAAGGTAGTCCCGCTCAAAAAAATCATTGGCTACGTAGATATCCGGCCAGCCGTCACGGTTCAGGTCGGCAATGGATGCACTCAGCGAAAAACCGATTTCACTTCCATAAATGCCTGCCTCTTCCGAAACATCCGTAAAGCTGCCGCCATCATTCCTAAAAAGTTTATCTCCTCCGAATTGATCTCTAACATCCCTCTGGTTATTGCTGATATCAAAGTTGCCTATTGCCTCATCCGAGTTATTCAAAAGATACATGTCAATCAGGCCATCGCCATTGTAATCAAAAAAATATGCCTGAATTCCATAACCAGGATCATCCAGTCCGTATTCATCTGCCATCTCAGTGAAAGTCATATCGCCGTTGTTTACAAAAAGCTCATTTCTGCGTTCATCCTCACCAAACTCTCCTGAATTCACTACATAAATATCCAGCAAGCCATCTCCGTTAATATCCACAAAACTTGCTCCGGCAGACCATTCTGTTTTTCCTTTTACCCCGGCTTGTTCAGTAACATCAGTGAATTGGAAATTACTCTCATTGAGATACAAGCGGTTTTCACCCATATTATTTATAAAATATATATCCGGCAAACCATCGTTATTTAGGTCTCCTGCGGCCACACCTCCGCCATTATAAAAATTACGATACCTGTAAATATTGAAGTCTTTTTCAAAATTAAGCTCATTTTTAAAATCAACATTGGTCTCCCCCGGTAAAAGTGACTGAAAGAGAGTTTCCTGATTGCTCCAATTTTTACAAGAAACAGTCAGAAACAAAAATAGAATGGGATAAAATATTAACAGGCTTACTTTTTTGTACTCCATCGCAAATTGTAGAGGGTTAAAAAAATTTTAAATCTATGGCGCGAATTATGAAACTTTGTTTTGAGCTGTCAGATCAAGGAACTCAACCTGAACTATAGTATCGTCCTTTTTAAATATCGCAATTCTTCGGTTTCCTGATACATTGATCCAAGCCTCTTTGCCATTTTCAGGATGGAGTGTTTTTATAAAATTATCTCCGTATTCGTCTTTGTAGTGATCCAGAACCTCTACTATCAAACTATCTGAAAAGAGCTCTTTGTTCCAGGGTGCCCATGCATCATAGCTTATTTCCACAGGCATTCTATATATTTGATTGTCTTTAAATTCAGGAAAAAAACGCATAGTGGCCTTTTTTTTGAAGTGATCCAATTCATATTCTATCCTTGAACCACCCATAATTACCTGTTGTTGATTTAACTGCCAGCTGTAATCAAAAAACTCCTTGCGCTCCATACCTAAGTAATAGCCCAAAAAGAGTGAATCGTTTCGCACACCTTTTTCCAGTTCACTTTCCACCAGTTGTTCATAGTCTGTTTTTTGTTCGCAAGAGACAGCAAATAGTATTGAAATAACCAAGAGTAACGAATAAACAATCTTCATAGAACCTATTTTTTTGAAAGTTTCAGGGAGCATAAAATTAAGATTTTCTTCATCAACTTAAACGATTAATTTTCCTATTTGGTCTGTAGCATCCATTTTCTTTCAAAGCTCCATTCACATCTCTTCCCGCTCTCCGCGTGTGCATTCACTCCGCGCCCTTTGCGTGAAACCCAAACGAGATCTTTCCGGGGTTTCACGCAAAGCGCGCCATGAGGAAACCCGCGCAAAGCATGCAAAGGGATTGTGCCATGATCTGGTAAAATGTGCCTTTGGCTTTGGCTGCTCCCTTTTTTAACTGTTATGTTACGGGGTTGCAGAGCACCGGCTCCGGAACAGTTTCGGGGCGGCGTTATTGCGGGCAACGATGATCAGCCGGTCTCCCCCGGCATCACGTACACTCACAATCGCCCGGGAGGCCCCGGCCACATCAAAGCCGCTCTGCACCGGGTTCAGCGAAGCCAGGCTGTCACCCGCCTGCACACTCACCGCCCCGCGGGAGGCGTCGTAAGGGCCCGCCACCGGCTTTACCTCCAGCAAGTTGCCCGCCGTCAGGATCTCCGACCGCCCGTCACAACTCACGTCCCCGCTCCAGATCCCGTAGACCGGCGAGAGCTGCGCCCGCAGCGGCAGCCGCTCCACACGCGGCCCGCCCGCCTCGTTCCAGATCACCACACTGGCCAGCTCGGCCGCCTCCAGCGTCAGCGCCTTCCCGCGCTGCTCACTGCTCAGGATCTCCTGCACTGTCTGCCCGCCATAACTCTTGTAATCCGGGTAGGCCTCGCCCAGCGAGGGAACCTGCTCAAGAAGCTCATGACGCAGCGCCACCGGGTAGTCCCGACCACCCGAGGGCATGCTCAGAATCTGATCAACCATTCCGTTGCCTTCAAAGTCGCCCACCCACATGCGAACCGGCTGCTCCTCGCTCGCCCGGAACTGTGAGTTCAGCCCGTGGTTGCCCAGCACCAGGTCCCGGCGGCCATCCCCGTCCAGGTCGGCCGCGTGCACAGTGTTCCACCAGCCCGTCAGACCCGACAGGCCCAGCTCCCCGGTCACCTCTTCCAGCGAGCCGCCCGTGTTGCGAAGGATCCGCGGACTCATCCATTCGCCGGTCACCACCAGGTCATCCCGGCCGTCCCCGTCCCAGTCCGTCCACACCGCGCCGGTGGTCATGCCCGGCTCGCTCAGCCCCGGCGCCCGCCCGGAGGCCACCTCGCTGAAGTTCCCCTGCCCGTCGTTCTCCAGCAGGAAGCCACGTGCGGGAACACCCACAGCAAACAGCCGAAGCCGCTCGCCCACAAACAGGTCCGGCGCCCCGTTGCCGGTCAGGTCGCCTGCTGCCACAACCGAGGTGGAGGCAAAGCCCCGGCGCGTTGGCAGCGTCTGCCCCGAACGGGTAAACTCTCCGCTGCCATCGCCCAGGTAGAGGCGGTCGGCCAGCGCCGAGGAGCCCGAGGAGAATGAGTTTCCCCCGCTGGTTACATACAGATCGGTATGCCCGTCCCCGTTGGCATCAAACATCACACAGCCGGTGTCTTCCGAGTCGCGATCCTGCTCAAACGCCCCGGGAGTGCGCGTAGCAAATCCTCCCTGTTCGCCCTGGATCAGCAGCGCGCCTGCCTGGCCGCGCGCCCCGCCGATGAACACATCTTCAAGGGCGTTGCCGGTGAGGTCGCCCGTGCACATGGCCGGGCCTTCCGTGGAGCGCATGTGTACCAGCAGCCGCTCCCGGCCAAAGTCGTTATACTCGTTCTCGCGGTGCGTCCAGCTGATGCCTGCCTCTCCGGTAATATCCTCCAGAAGTGGGAGTTCTGTGGAGGTCTGCTGCCGGGACGCATGCAGGTTCTGCGTAGTCACCTCGCCGGGGATCAGGGGATCGGGCGGGGTGATGGCCCCTGCCGGGCCGGCTTCGCTCTGGCGGAGGGTCAGACGCGCGGGAAGCTCAATGTTCTGCATGCGCGTGATGCGCCCGTCGGGCCAGCGAAGGCGCAGTGAGTCAACCCGGCTGACGCCCTCGCCCAGCCCCACATGCAGCCCGGGAGCTACGCTCGACTGGAACCCGCGCTGCAGCATATGCTCCCGGTACCAGTAGCCGTCGCCGGACCACACCTCCAGCTGCGCACCGATCGCCTGGGTGTTCGGGGCCTCGCCCTCCAGCCCGGCAAAAAGCCATCCGCGATCCGGGTGCAGTTCCGCTGCGCGGTTGCCGTAGATCCGCGCCGGGCCATTCACATCATTTACCACAAGGTCCAGCGACCCGTCGCCGTTTAAATCCGCCCACGCCGCCCCGCTTGAAAAACCGGGTCCGGCCAGGCCCCACGCATCGCCCTGCTCCGTAAACCGCAGGCCGCCCTGCCCCGAAAAGAGGAAGTTGGAGATCGGTTCAGTGGGGATTTTATCCATAAGTGTCAATATCACATCATCTCTGTCAGACCGGATCATGCCGCGGATTTCATTCGGATCAGCCATAAAATTGATATAATCCTGGTCCAGCAGATCTTTGAAAATACCATTTGTGATATAGATATCATTGAATCCGTTGTGATCATAATCGGCCATCAAAACCGCCCAGCTCCAGTCGGTGGCCTCCACACCGGCCAGGCGACCCACCTCAGAATAGGAACCATTACCGCGGTTCAGCTGCAGGGTATTCCGGGTGACTTGATAATGAAACCCCTTCTCAATATTGGTTCGATACTCTTCATATGTCTCGTAATGCATTTTGGATTTTTTTCTCTCTTCTGTGTGGGGATACATATCGGCCACATAGATATCCGGCCAGCCATCATTTGTCAGGTCTGCGATATCTGATCCCATAGAGCTGAGGCTGACGGAATTCATCTGCTCTTCCAATACTTCACGGAAGGTACCGTCCCGGTTGTTCATATAGAGGTAGTCGCGCTCAAAAAAATCATTAGCCACATAGATATCCGGCAAGCCGTCACGGTTCAGGTCGGCAACGGATGCACTTAACCCGAATCCAATGCGGCTGCTGTAAATACCGGCTTCATCCGTTACATCTGTAAAAAAATCTCCGTTATTCCTGAACAGCTTACTCCCTCCTTCCGGATCAGGTATTTTTCTGTCTTCCCCGGTGATATTCTCATAGCCGCCCACCGGATCGAATGAGTTGTTCAGGAGATACAGATCCTGCAAACCATCCCCGTTGTAATCGAAAAAGATTGCATGGGTTGACAAACCAACTTCATCCAATCCATACTCTTTGGACATTTCTGTGAAGGTAAGATCCCCGTTATTGATAAAAAGTTCATTGTGACGTCGCTCACCACCCGGGGGACCGGATTTGGTTATGTAGATGTCCAGTAACCCGTTTCCATTAATATCCACAAAGCTGGCTCCGGTAGTCCATTGTCCATCTGACAGCAGGCCGGCCGATTCGGTAATATCTTCAAATTCAAAATTTCCCTTATTCAGATAAAGCCTGTTGGAAACCATATTTCCGGTAAAAAAAATATCCGGAAGACCGTCATTGTTTATGTCTCCTGCAGCAACTCCCCCGCCGTTGTAAAAATTACGGAACACGTACATGTTGAACTCTTCCGTCGGAAAGAGATTATTTTCGAAATCTATTCCTGTGTGTGAAGGTGGTATGGTTTCGAAAAGAGAATTGGATTCTTCCGTCCCATCAACAGAACAGGCTTGAATAAGAATCAGAAATGCAAAAAAGAAGATTATTCCGTAGTAATTCATACGCAGAAAAATAAGAGAAACTTATCACGAAAACCATAAATGTGTTTATTGAATTATTTGAAAGTTCAACACCCTTCGGGGTTGTTTTTTTTTGCACACATTTTTCCCGCCGGGTTGCACCTCCCGCACATGCATTTGTGTCGGGGTTATTGTTGTTGAACCCCTGTTCGGGGTTTTTCTGTTGTAAATTTATATGCTCAAAAACAATCTTATTTCCCCGACCAATCCTGAAAGAATTGAACGTTAATAGCGCCGATCCGTCAATGTCGGATACGGGACAGGCCGCGGGTGCAACCCGTGGATACGGATAGCGCAACAACCCGCATCCCGAGGCAAGAACCTGATCAACCCCATGATCTATACCGAGGGATGGGCGGGAAGAGTCAAAAAAAAGAGATTCGTTTTTGAAGATCGATTTTCATTTACAGACAACCATTTTTGATTCATAATACAGAGAGAATACTGCACAAAATAATGTCAGTTCAACACCCTTCGGGGTTGTGTTTATTCATGACTCATTTTCCCGCCGGGTTGCACCCGGGGTTATTGTTGTTGAACCCCTGTTCGGGGTTCGCGCGCTGTAAAAGCGATAAGATTTAAATATTTTACTTATGAATGTAAATTTATCAATTGCAGAATTGCTTTTTTACTTTTTAAGCCGATATAATGAACTGCAAAATCTATACTCCATGTTTTAACTGATCTTTTTTATAGATATTCCCCATATTCAAATTGAAATTTTTGAAAAAATCTTATTCCCCCAACCAATCCTGAAAGGATTGAACGTTAATAGCGCCGGGTGAAACCCGGGGTTAGCAGATCAGGATTCAATAATTAACCCTGAAAGGGTTGAACAAGCGCGTTTTGCAGAAAGATATATTTATCAATGATCTGATTTTTATACAGTTGAAACTCACCGAATTTAATCCGGTGAGAGAATTTATCGGGAAAAGGATGGTCTGTTCATCCGTCAGCCGATTCATGTGATCAATGCGGTAGACCATGTCCCGTCGGATTAAACATGGGCAAAGGAAGGGTAAGGATGATGGCAGAGGATAAATTCAAAATAAACGTCTGTCTGTTCAGCATATCCTGAAAGGATTGAACGTGAATAGCCCCAATCCGTCAATGTCCGATACGGGACAGGCCGCGGGTGCAACCCGTGGATACGGATAGTGCAACAACCCGCATCCCGAGGCAAGAACCTGATCAACGCCATGATCTATACCGAGGGATGGGCGGGAAGAGTCAGTTCAACACCCTTCGGGGTTGTGTTTATTCTTGATCCATATTTCCCGCCGGGTTGCACCCGGGGTTAGCAGATCAGGTTTCAATATCCGTCAGCTGACGGATAAACAGGCTCATTCAACAGATACTAATACCCGAGATTTTGATTCAGGTTTGGATTCTCTTGTATTGCTGCTTGCGGTATGGGAAATACATTGCGGAATGATTCTGAGGTCTCTTTAAAATCCCAGGGATCGTTAAATGCGGTTTCTCCCCCTTTTTGTCCGGGAAACCTGATCAGATCCTGCCGTCGCCAGTTTTCAAGGTAGAGTTCCCGCCCGCGTTCAGCCAGAAGGTTTTCATCATTCAGCACCGATAACGGCTCTGTACCTGCACGGTCACGCACCCGGTTTACAAGAGTCAGTGCTTCGCCGCTGTTACCAAGACGATAAAGAGCTTCTGCGCGAGACAGCAACACGTCTGCATATCGAAATACCGGGAAATCATTGCTGGCATGAAACCCACCTCCAATTTCAATTTCAAATTTGGCAAATCGTGCGCCCTCTTCCAATCCGGCACATGGAGCAAGTTCTCTAATGTCTGTAGTTAACACTACTTCCGGTCCGCTCTCATCCTTCCCGCAATCTTCCGTAATGTATTCCGGATCAATGAGCCGTTCGCCATCGGGGGTAAATCGGGGACCGGTTAAAAACCCGTTTCTCCGGATGTCATCTTCACTGAACAGCCTGTAAAATGAAGGCACTGCCGCAGCATGACCCCTTGGACGTATGCTCAACTGAAACTCTTCTTGCTGAGCCGGATGAAGAGTACCAATATGCATATTCATGTTCCTCAGATTTTCACTGTCAAAGGGAATTACAAAAATATTTTCCTGCGAATTCTCATTTTGAACAGAAAAATTGGTAAAGAAATCCTGGCTCAATGTAAAATCTCCGGATTCGCTGATACTTTTAAAATGACTCCCGGCATCCTGAAATCTTTCATTCCCGGTGTAAACCGCCGAATTGAGGTATAATTTCCCAAGCAGAAAGTGAACACCAAACCTATTCATTCTACCGTAAGTTGCCGTCACATCATCACTGATTGTATCTAATGACTCCTGTAATTCACTCTCAATGAATTCAAAAACTTCTCTTCTGCCCTCATTAAAATCGGGATTGTTGGACTGCAGTTCAGCTTCATTCTCAAATTCAGTGACAATAGGTACATTTCCAAATGTATCGAGAAGTAAAAAATAGTACATAGCTCTCACAGCCCTCATTTCCGATATAAACTGATCGATTACTGAAAGATCGTTATTCTCTTCAGCACGTATATCATTCAAGATTTTTAAATTTCTGTTAGCCTCAGCAACTCCTTCAAAGAGTTTATTCCAGATAATATTGAAAAGAGCAGTGTCTGAATTGTCATAGGTATGCGTATGGACTGTTTGCCAAATTTGACCGCCAAAAAGTTCCAACCCTCCTTTTACCGGAAAAACAGCTGCATCGGAACTGAGCTCATTCAGCATCAGCAAACTTACAAAGTCGCCATAAGCTCCCGTTTCCGATAACGGAATGTATGCAGAAGAGGTTAGCGAGATTATCTCATCTGCAGAAGTGGGAGAAGGGGCTTCGGAGGGCAGATCTTCGTCAACACTTGAGCACGATGAAAAAAGTATGATTGTGGAAATTAATGTAATTCTTATCAGGAAACTCTTCATATCGTAACAGTTTCGAATGAATGCATTGTATTGTTTAATATGAAAATAAAAAAAATGATTACAAATTCCTTCATGGGATGTGACAAAAACGTTATATTTGCTTTTAATGTAAAGCTATAGCCTTGTTTCAGTGAAAACCTTGAAAATCATATTTTGGAACAGAGTTGTAATTCCGAATATTTAGTAACCAGGATTCTGATTCAGGTTACTACCTGCTTGTAACGAGTTCCTCGGAATCGGAAATACGTTGAAGTGAGAATCAGATATATCTTTAAAATCCCATGGATCGTTAAAGGCTGTAGCTCCGCCATTCTGAGCATCGAATCGAATCAGATCTTGTCGTCTCCACATCTCGAGGTAAAGTTCACGCCCGCGCTCTGCCAAAAGATTCTCGGCTGTTAAAGCATCAAGAGGCTCTGCATTTGATCGTTCACGTATATCGTTAACAACCAGAAGCGGGTTACCTGTTCCAAGCCTCCACTGGGCTTCTGCTTTGGAAAGCAGTACATCGGAATAGCGCAACAGTGGAAAATCGTTGCTTTTGTCTGGCGACTCCCCATTTGCAATTTCAAATTTGGCAAACCGGACACCGCATTGACGGCATGCATTCGGTTCCAATTCGTTTATTTCAGGTGTGAGAACCAAAGCAGGATCTGTATCAGCGGGAACACCTAATAAATCTGTGTCAAGTATAGGGTCGCCGCCCGGATCAAATCTTGGTCCTTCAAGAAATCCCTGCTTTCTTGCATCGCCATCTTCAAATGATTCGTAGAAAGACTGTGTAGATGCGTAACCATTCCAGGGCTGTTGCTGCAGGTTAAACTCAAACTGCTGGCCATAGTGAAGGGTCATTTGGTTCAGATTAAAACCAGATAGAAAAACCTCGTCATACGGAATCACAAATATATTTTCAGGTGAACCGGCATTTTCAATGGCAAAATTTTCAAAGTAACTGCCTGCCAGTGAGTATTCACCCGAGTTTATAACAATGTCAAACTGGTCAATCGCATCCTGCCATCGCGGCGTGCCGGTATAAACTTCAGCGTTCATGTACAGCTTTCCAAGAAGTGCATGAACACCAAATTTGTTGAACCGTCCATAGCTTGAAGCTACATCATCCGTTACAAGATTTGCAACATCAAGTAACTCGGATTCAATAAAATCAAAAAGTTCTTGTCTTCCCTGGGCAAAGTCAGGATTGTTTGGTGGACTTTCCGGAGCTGTTTCAAAATCTTCAATAATAGGAACATTACCGAAGGTGTCCAGTAACCAGAAATAGTAGAATGCCCGAACAGCTCTGAGTTCCCCAATGAAGGTATCTGCCTCAGTCTGCGTAAGTCCGCCCTCTTCAACGATTGTCTCAAGTGTAAAGATCAGCCTGTTCGATGTATATACACCCCTGAAGAGCAATCCCCATGCCCTACTTATTGCGCCATCATCCATGGTATAGGTATGGCGATGCATCCTTAGCCACATTCCGCCGTCAAACCAATCCTGGCCTCTTTGGGGAATCACTACTTCATCAGAAGAGACTTCATGGATCGACCACAATCCATTGTGGCTTCCCCATCCGCCATCTCCAGCCATAATTGTGTAAGCTTCCCCAATGAAAGAATTGATTGCTGTTTCACTCCGGCCGAATTGATCAACCGTTAATTCGCTCGGTAAATTCTCCTCAAGATCTGTACAACCGTTACCGATCAGCAATATCAAAGGCACTATCCATAGTCTTCTTATATTTAAAGAACTCTCCATATCGTAGCACTTTAGAATGAATGCATCTCATAGTTTAATTTAAATAAAACAATTACAAATTACTTCTGTAAAGGTGACAAAAAAGATAGATCTGCATTTCTGAATTTAAAACTTGGACACTTGGAAAGATCGTGTGCTGATTGAGAATGTTGTTCAGCATTCGGCTAACACCCCCAGCGTGGCTGACTGTATTTAGAGGTTCATTTGTTCCACAGGGTTTCACCCTACGCTGTTACTGACGACCTTTTTCAGGGATGTTCCTGTTTCAGTATACAAGTTATCAAACTTATCATATAGCTATTTTCATACCTAAAAATAGCACAAAGAATAAAGGCCATGATAAATCACGGCCTTTTTTAAAACTAAATTTTTAATTCAGAGACTTATTCAAATCCCGGATTTTGATTCAGGTTTGGATTAGCCACAATCTGTTCTCTCGGAATCGGGAAAACATTAAAATTAGGGTCAGATACATCTTTAAATTCCCATGGATCGTTAAATGCAGTAACTCCGCCATTCTGGCCATCGAATCGAATCAAGTCCTGCCTTCTCCACATTTCAAGGTATAGTTCACGGCCACGTTCTGCCAGTAAGTTATCAGCGGTTAACTCATCAAAAGGTTCCGCATTTGAACGTTCACGGATATCATTAACAATCAACAGTGGTGTCCCTGTGCCAAGTCTCCACTGGGCTTCCGCCTTAGAAAGCAGAACATCGGCATAGCGCAATAGTGGAAAATCGTTGCTTTTGTCAGGTGACTCCCCATTTGCAATTTCAAATTTGGCAAACCGGACACCGCACTGACGGCATGCATTCGGTTCCAATTCGTTGATCTCAGGTGTGAGCACCAAAGCCGGATCTGTGTCAGCGGGGATGCCCAATAGATCATTATCCATAATGGGGTCTCCATTTGTATCAAACCTTGGTCCTTCAAGGAACCCGTTCTTTCTGACATCGCCATCTTCAAACGATTCATAGAAAGACTGCAGGGATGCATAGCCGTTCCATGGATGCTCTAGCAGGTTGAACTCAAATTGCTGACCGAAATGGAGAGTCATTTGAGTTAAATTAAAACCGGGTAATAATACTTCGTCGAACGGTATAACGAAAATATTTTCAGTTGAATTGGTATTTTCCACTGCAAAATTATCAAAATAATTTCCCATCAATGAAAATTCACCAGAGTTGATTACGATATCAAACTGTTCGATAGCTTCCTCGTATCGCGGTGTGCCGGTATAAACTTCAGCGTTCAGATAGAGCTTTCCAAGCAGTGCATGAACCCCAAATTTATTAATTCTTCCATAGCTTGTAGCTACATCATCCGTTACAAGATTTGCAACGTCCAGTAACTCTGATTCAATAAAATCAAAAAGTTCTTGCCTTCCCTTGTCAAAGTCAGTGTTATTAGGAGGTCTTTCCGGAGCTGTTTCAAAATCTGTTACGATAGGAACATTGCCAAATGTATCAAGCAGCCAAAAATAGTAATAAGCTCGGAGTGCTCTGAGTTCACCAAGAAAGAGATCTGATTTTGCCTGTGAAAGATCCCCCTCTGCAGCCATTGTCTCAAACAAAGAAATCAATCGGTTTGATGTGTTTACACCATTGAAGAGCAATCCCCAGGCATTATTTATTGCGCCCTCGTATTTGGTGAATGTGTGTCGCTGAATTCTGAGCCAAATTCCCCCATCAAACCTGTCCTGACCTCTCGTTGGAAACACAAACTCGTCGGAGGAGATTTGATGAATGGCCCAGAGTCCATTGTGACTTCCCAACCCGCCTTCATTTGCCATGATGGTATAAGCTTCACCGATCAAAGTTATTATTTCTTTTTCATTCAGACCTGATTTCTCCGTTGTTAATTCGCTTGGTAGGTTCTCGTCAAGATCTGAACAGCCGTGTCCGATAAACATTATCAAAAGCACTATCGTTAATCTTCTTACTTTAAAGAAACTCTTCATATCGTAACAGTTTAGAATGAATGCATTGTACTGTTTAAAATGAAAAAAAAACGATTACAAAATTATTCGGAGAATGTGATGAAAATGTTAGACCTATTTCCTGAATTCAAAACCGGGACATCCGGAAAGATCATAAAACAAAAAAGGCCGCGATAAATCGCGGCCTTTTTAAAACTAAGTATTTAATTCGGAGACTTATTCAAATCCCGGATTCTGTGTAAGGTTTTGATTAGCCTCAATCTGTTCTCTCGGAATCGGGAAAACATTTACATTGGGGTCAGACACATCTTTGAAATCCCACGGATCGTTAAAGGCTGTAGTTCCACCGTTTTGACCATCGAATCGAATCAGATCTTGTCGTCTCCACATCTCGAGGTAAAGTTCACGCCCGCGCTCTGCCAAAAGATTCTCGGCTGTTAAAGCATCAAGAGGCTCTGCATTTGATCGTTCACGTATATCGTT
>Ga0209942_1001384_pt1 | contig 13223 bp, 12 predicted proteins | sample SalPonR1_A_D2_MG_FD_185695 | JGI IMG/M metagenome (GOLD analysis project Ga0209942, IMG submission 185695) | Salt pond soil microbial communities from South San Francisco under conditions of wetland restoration - Salt Pond MetaG R1_A_D2_MG... ... | reverse complement strand
CGGCTCTTGTAGACCCCCGTGGCGATCAATACCGCGTTGTGTTTGCTGCGAATTTCGTCGAACGCGATGTCGGCTCCGACGTCGCAATTCAGCACGAACGCCACGCCCCCCTGTTCAAGCTGCGCGATGCGCCGCATCACGACGTCCTTCTCCAGCTTGAAGCCGGGGATGCCATAGGTCATCAGGCCCCCCGCGCGGTCGTAGCGGTCATAGACCGTGACCTGCACACCGGCCCGGCGCAACACGTCCGCGGCCGCCAGACCGCCGGGGCCCGCGCCGATAATCCCAACGGATTCAACACGTTCCGTGGCAGGAACGATAGGCGCGACCCAGCCTTCCTCCCATGCGGTGTCGGTGATGTATTTCTCCACCGCGCCTATTGTGACGGTGCCGTGGCCCGCCTTCTCGATCACGCAATTGCCCTCGCACAGCCGGTCCTGCGGGCAGATGCGCCCGCAAATCTCCGGAAAGGTGTTGGTCAACTGGCTGATTTCATAGGCTTCTTTCAGCCGCCCCTCGGCGGTGAGGCGCAGCCAGTCGGGGATGTTGTTGTGCAGCGGGCAATGCGTCTGGCAATAGGGCACGCCGCACTGGCTGCACCGCCCGGCCTGCTCCTCCGCCTTGGCATCGGCATACTCGGCATAGATTTCATGGAAATCCTGCCGCCGCGCCTCCGCCGTCCGTTTCTCGGGCATGTCGCGCCCGATCTTCACGAATTTCAGCATGGGTTGCTTCGCCACGACGTTCCCTCCCGGAATCCTTCCACCGCACGTCTCTACTCCAACGCTCGCACGATTAAAAGTCATAATACCTGACCTTTATGGAAAAAATCATCCGCTCGTTCGCGTGAAAAGTTAAAATTTCCTGAATTCTAGGTCCGGTGCGGACCTGTATTGGTGATTGCGATGGAAACACAAAGGTTTATAGCTGCACTGGTCGCAAGCAGGACTCCCGTGATGACGTTGTTTCACATCTTTCTCGTCGCTGTCATTCAGGGAATCACAGAGTTTCTGCCGATCTCCTCCTCGGGTCATCTCATCCTGCTGCCAAGGCTCACGGGCATGACGGATCAGGGGCTGATCGTCGACGTGGCCGTGCATGTCGGCACGCTGTTCGCCGTGGTCCTGTATTTCCGGTCGGATGTGCGGACGGCCCTTTGCGGTCTGCCGCGCGCTCTCACCGGGCGCATAGATACACCGGGCGCCAGGCTGGCGCTGCTTCTGCTCGTCGCCACCGTCCCGGTGATCATCGCCGGCGCCCTGCTCAAGCTCTCCGGTCACGCAGACAACCTGCGCTCGATCGTCGTGATCGGCTGGGCCTCGATCGTATTCGGGCTCGTGCTCTACTGGTCGGACCGGATCGGACGCCGCAGCAAAACCACCGAGGACTGGAATGTGACAGATGCGATGGTGATCGGTCTTTGGCAGGCGGTTGCCCTGATCCCGGGCACCTCCCGCGCGGGCATCACCATCACCGGCGCGCGGCTTCTCGGCTACCGCCGGCACGAGGCGGCCCGCATCTCCATGCTGATGTCCATTCCCACCATAGTCGCGAGCGGTGTGCTGCTCGGGGCCGAAGCGAGCGTGGAAGCGGATAAGGCCGTCCTGGCCGGGGCCGCGACCGCCGCCGCCTTCGCCTTTGCCGCGGCACTCGCGGCGCTCAGCCTGATGATCCGGTTTCTCGACCGTGTGAGCTTTACGCCTTACGTCATCTATCGCGTCGCGCTCGGCGTGGTGCTGCTCGCCCTCGCCTATGGCTGAGTGGCGTCACGCCTTGAGATTACGGGCCGATTCGTGGATCGTTTCGTACTGTCCCGCAGGGCGGAACCGCCACAGGTAGTCGGGCAGCACGGCCTCCATCGCGACCGGGTCGATGCCGAAATCGGCAAAGGTGCGCGCCCCCGCGTCAACCACGTTGTCCACCCGCAGGCTGCGCACCTGATCGCGCGTGATCTGCGGCGGCACGAGGCCGAACGTGACCGTCTCCACGAACTCCATCCCCGCCGCCATCACCGACGCGATGCCGAAGGGGATCCCGACAATCAGCCGCCGCCGCCGGATCACCCGCAGCATCAGCTTCATCAACTCGCGGAAACTGGCCACCTCGGGCCCGCCAAGCTCGTAGATGCCCGGCTCTGCCTCGCCCATGGCCGCACTGGCCGCCGCATGCGCCACGTCATCGGCGTGAACCGGCTGAAATCGCGTGTCGCCCCCCACCACCGGGATCACCGGCGACAGCCGCGCCATCCCCGCGAAACGGTTGAAGAACTGATCCTCCGCGCCAAAGACAACCGAAGGGCGCAGGATCACCGACTGCGGGAAATGCCTGGCGATCCCCGCCTCACCCGCAGCCTTGGTGCGGGCATAGATGCTTGCCGACTCCGGGTTCGCGCCGATGGCCGAAAGGTGGACGAGACGCGCCACCCGCTCCTCGGCGGCGATCCGGGCGATCCGCGTCGCCCCCTCGTCCTGCACGGCGTGGAAATTGTTGCGCCCGCCGCGGTCGAAGGTGCCGACGCAGTTGACGACCGCATCCGCGCCGCGCGTCACGACGCGCACGCTGTCATCGTCGCGGATGTTGCAGAACACCGGCTCGACCTGCCCGGGCACGCCGTAGGGCTTGACATGCATCGCCTCGTTGGGGCGACGCACGGCCACCCGCACCCGCCAACCCGCCGACGCCATGCGCCGCGCGATGTAGCGTCCGACGAAACCTGATCCGCCAAAGATGGTGACGAGCTTGGACATCGGGGCCTCCCGGCTGCGCGTGAACCTGCCCTTTCCTAACGCCGCCATGCCTCCGCGACAAGACGATAACGCCCGCGCGTCAAATCGCGCGAAATCTTCGTTGACACCCGTCCGGGCTGCGTCTACACGCCTGCCTCACGACACCTGCCCAGGTGGCGGAATTGGTAGACGCGCTGGCTTCAGGTGCCAGTGGCCGCAAGGCCGTGGAGGTTCGAGTCCTCTCCTGGGCACCACTCGTCAAGCCTGAAATCCGGAATTTGTCGATTTTCTGAGGTCTTGGGCGGATGATTGGGAGAATGTGCCCCACAAATTGCTCCACACGCGCCCCGCCGACATGAAAGCCGACAAGGGGGGATTTCTTCTATGATGGCGATGGGAGTGGGCTGGTCACATCCGGAATGCGAACTTGATGTCCCGCCCCAGATCGGTGAGCCGCGCAGCGCGCCAGCGCAGCGCCCTGTCGAATTCCGGGCCGTCGTAGGCTCCCTCGATTTCTGCGAGGGGCTCACCAATCACGCAGAGAAGCTCATCCATGATGGTCTGCAGACGCAGCGTGAGGGTCCGGCCATCTTTGGTCGCCTCGACCTGTTCGGCGATTTCTCGAAGGGCTGCTTGCTCGCCGACATCGGCGGGATCCGCCCGGACCTGACGAAACACGCTGTCGAGGCTTTCGCCGTGGTCATCGAGATAATCGAAAAGGCGATGCAGTACCGTGGATCGGAGAGCCGGGAACGTGGGAATGATCGTTGGTTGGTTCATGTCGGAACCTCTTGCGACCAGCTCGTGGCGAGTGCCACGATTGCTTGAACTGGCGCGGTCAGACACCGCCGAGCGGAGGGGGCCACGGCGGTGCGGGATCGCCGTGCGGCATTGCGCGGCCTCCCATTTGGTGTAGTTCCCGCGCAGCCTGTTCGGCGCGATCGGGTGGTCGTGTCGGCTGTCGGTCGTGCGAAAGCGGCGCGGGATGGCGGCCAGCCCGCGCAGGCCGGCTCAGCATTGGCTTGCGCTTGGCGGGTCACAGGGCACAGGGGACATCGCCAATTCCGTGCTATAACCCAGGGGTCATCGTTCGCGCAGCGCCTCGGATTGCGCGCGCCGCAGCGGACGTGTCAGGTAATCGAGCACCGTCTTGCGCCCGGTCAGGATATCGACCTGCGCGACCATGCCGGGGCTGATCGGGAGGGTGGTGCCGTCATCCGCCTCGAGCGCGCTTGACCGGGTCCGGACCATGACACGGAAGAACTCGGTCCCCTCGCTGTCCTCGACCGTGTCGGCGCCGATGCGCTGTACCGTGCCGTCGAGCGCGCCGTAGACGAGGTAATCATAGGCGGTGATCTTGACCGACGCGGCATCGCCGGGACGGATGAAGGCCACGTCGCGGGGGCGGATCCGGGCCTCTATCAGCAGTTGGTCGTCGCGGGGCACAAGTTCCACGAGTGGGCCGCCGGGCTGCACCACGGCACCGATGGTGGTGACATGCACGGTGTTGACGGTGCCGTTGACAGGGGCGCGCAGGCTGGTTCGCGACACGCGCTCGGTGGCCGCGCGCAGCGCCTCGCGCAGCACCGCGAGATCGCCGCTGATCCGGGCGAGCCGTTCGCGCGCGGTCAGGACATAGCCGGTGCGCGCCGCGCGAATCTGGCTGTCGGCCTCGTCGATGGCGGCGCGCAGGCCGGGCAGGCGGGCGCGGGAGACCGCAAGCTCGCCCTCCAGCTCGGCCATACGGCTTTGCAGGCGCAACAATTCGATCCGCGGGACCGCGCCGCTCTCGACGAGGCCGCCGGTCAGCTCGATTTCCTCGCTCAGCGGCGCGATCTGGGCTTCGAGCTTGGTGATGGTCGCCTGCAGTTCGCGCAGGCCCGACTGCCGTTGCGAGAGCTTGTTGCGCAGCACCGACAATTCGCTGTCCAACTGCGCGCGGCGCGACAGGAACACCTCGCGTTCGGCGGCAACCGCGCCGGGCGCGCGGTCCGCCAGCCCGTCCGGGAAATCGAGGGTTTCGCTGCCCTGCGCCTCGGCACCGGCGCGCGCGGCCTCGGCCATCAGCGCCGCCTCGCGTTCGCGCAGCTCGCCGCGTTCGGCCCCGGCAGAGGTGTCGTCGATCCGCATCAGCACGTCACCTTTGCGCACCACGTCGCCCTCGCGCACGCCGATCTCCGCGACGATGCCGCCCTCGAGGCTCTGGACCACCTGAAGCTGGCTGGTCGGAACCACGCGGCCAGTGCCGCGGGTGACCTCCTCGATCCTGTAGAGCGCCGCCCAGACGACAAAGGCGGCGATGCCGCCGGCGATCAGCAGAAGCAGAAGCCCCGGCCCGCGACGGCGCGCGCGCGGGCGTCCGGCATTGGCGTCGTTGACGAAATCCTCTTCGGTCCGCGGTCCGAACATCCGCTCACTCCGCCGCGCGGCGGGACGCGGCCTGCCGGAGTTGCGCGACCACCTCCTCGCGCGGGCCATCGAGTATCTTGCGCCCGCGGTCGATCACCATCCAGCGACCGGCAAGATCGGCGAGCGCCGGGCGGTGGGTGCAGAGCACCAGCCCCGTGCCGGCGGCATTGAGTTCGCGCAGGCGCGCAACCACCTCGGCCTCCATGTCGCGGTCCATCGCGTTCGTCGGTTCGTCGAGGAACAAGAGCTTTGGCTGCCGCAGCAGAAGGCGTGCCAGCGCCAGTCCCTGCCGCTGCCCGCCGGACAGCTGCGCGCCCTTTTCGCCGATGAAGCGGTCGAGCCCCTCGGGGTCGTCCCTGACGAAACGGTCCATCGCGGCGAGGTGCAGGGCGGTTTCGATCTCGGCTTCGGTGGCGTGGGGCCGGCCGATCACCAGGTTTTCGCGCAGGGTGCCGGTGAACAGTTCGGGCTCCTGCGGCATGTAGCCCACGCCGGCGCGCAGTTCCGCGGGATCATACTGTGCCGCCCCGCGCCCGTCGATCAGCAGCGTGCCGCTGTCGGGGGTGAGGAGCCCGCAGAGCAGCTTGCCCAGCGTGCTCTTGCCCGAGCCGACGCGCCCCAGCAGCGCGATGCATTCGCCCGGCGTGATGTCGAGCGTGACCGATTGCAGCGCGTCCGCCCCGGCACCGGGATAGCGGTAGGTGACATCCGACAGGCTGGCGGTGCCCCGGCTCACCCGGGCGCTGCTCTGGACGGCGGTGCCGCGTTCGGGGGCGACCTTCATGAAGTGCGACAGGGCGCGCATCGCCCGAAGCGCGTAATGTGCGCGGAATATCGTCTGCGCGATGGTGCCCAGCGGCGCAAGCGCGCGCCCCGCCAGGATGTTGGCCGCGATCAGTGCGCCGACGGTGATCCGCCCCTCGGCCACGAGGTAGACGCCCCAGACGATGATCGCCACGCTCACCCCCTGCTGGATCATCTGGGTGCCCGAGGCGGCGAAGCTGGACCAGAACCGGCTGCGCCCGCTGATGCGCGCGGTGGCGGCGCTGGCGCGGTCCCATTCGCGCTGCATCACCGGTTCGGCGTTGAGGGTCTTGATGGTTTCGAGCCCCATCAGCGATTCCACCAGCACTGCCTGCCGCCGACCGGCGAGCGCCTGCGCGGCCCCCGCCGCGCGCCCCATCGGAAGCTGCGCCACGATGGCGAGGACCAGGACGATGGGCACCGCCACCAGCGGCACGATCGCCAGGGGCCCGACGATCATCCAGAGCACGAAGATGAACAGGCCGATGAACATCAGGTCGATGAGCGACACGAAGCTGGCGGATCCGAAGAATTCGCGCACCGCCTCGAAATCGCGGATATGGCTTGCGAGCCCCGCAGCACCACCGGGACGGTCGGCCACCCGCAGGCTGAGCGCGTGGGCAAAGAGCGTGGCGGCGATGCCGGTATCGAGCCGCCGTCCGACGGTTTCCAGAACGCCGGTCCTGAGGCTGCGCAGCGCCAGGTCCAGGCCGATGGCCAGCGCAACCCCGATGGCCAGCGTCCACAGGGTGACGTAGGCAAGGTTGGGGATCACCTTGTCGTAGACATTCATCACGAAGATCGGCAGCGCCAGCCCCAGCACGTTGATCAGCAGCGCGGCGACCACGACCTGCATCCAGCCGGCGCGGTTGTCGCGCATCGGCCCCCAGAACCAGTGGCGGGGCCGGTCCTGCGTGCCTGCCTCGAGCCGCCGGTCGACCAGGTCGTCGCGCACCGAGACGAGCATGGCCTCGGGCCGGACACGCCGGGCGAGCCTGCGCAGCCGGACCTCGCGTTCCGGGGCGTCCTGCGCGGGGTCGAGGACGCGCGCGTTGCGCCGGTCCGGCGAGAACCCGAGGAGAAGCATGGGGTCGCCGGTCTTGCGATCGAACAGGATGCAGGGCAGCACTGCCGGGTCGATCTGGCGCAGCCTGCGGAGCACGACACGCGACTTGAGCCCCGCCGTGGACAGTGCCCGGGCAAGGGTATCCGGATCGCGGGCGTCGAACCCGGCAGGCATGCGCGCGCGCACCGCCTCGGGGCTCCAGGGCCGGGCGTGATGCCGGGCCAGCCATCGCGCGGCCTCGAGGCCCGGTATCGGATCGCCATCGTCGTCGGTTCCGGCTTCGTCCTCTGCGGGGCGCCGGCCGGGTGCCCCGGCGGAGGCGGACCCGGTCGACGGTGTCATCTCAGGGCCCTGATCTCTGTGTTGAATATCGCGGCGGGGCGTGGCGCGTCCTGCGCACGGGCGGTGAAATCGGGCTCCAGCGGAACATCGGCCGGTTCGACACCGAAATGCTCTGCAAGGCGGCTCTGGGCGGCAAGGATGCGGTACTGGTTGAAGGTGAAGCTGGCCTCGGCGCTCACGTTCTCGAACAGCACGTTGAAGAAGGTCCGTTCCGCGTCGAGCACGTCGAGCAGGCTGCGGGTGCCGGCGAGGAACTGATCCTGGTATTGCGCGGAGGTCTTGCGCGCCGCTGCGACACGCCGGTCCAGAAGCACCGTGCGCTCGATGCTGGTATGGTAGGCGTTCCAGCTCCTTTCGGCCATCTCGCGGACCTCGCGGACCACCTCGCGGCGCTCTTCCTCGGCCTGCAGGGTGCGTTGCTCAAGGGCGCGGCGCCGCGCATCACGGCCCCCGGCGAACAGTTCCCAGTCGAGGCGCAGACCGACAAAGGCGTCGGTTTCCGCCCCGGAAGAGCCTGCCACATCCTCGCCCGCCCGGACACCGGCCTGCAGCGTCACCTGCGGCTTCTCGTCCGCAGTCGTGATGCCCTTGCGAAAGCGCGATTGCGCGATCCTCTGGCCCGCCCCCTTGAGTCGGAAGCTGTTGCGCAGGCTGTGCATCACCATGTCCTCGCGCGTCATCGGAAGGTCGTTCACCGCGGGGACCGGCTGTGTCTGCCCCGGCTCATGGCCGATCACGGACCGGTATCGCGCGGCGGTGTCGGCCATCGCGCGCTGAACGTCGAGCCGCGACACGCGCGCCGCCAGAAGCCGTTCCTGCACCTCGAACCGGGCGCTGACCGGCAGCTTGCCGCCCTCCACCAGTTCGTCCACTTGCCGCCCGATATCACGATGGCGCGCGATATTGCGGTTCGCGACGTTCAGAAGGCTGTTGTGACGGACCAGATCGACATAGGCCTCGACCGCGTTGAGCGCCATTGTCTCGGACGCGTCGAGCAGGCCGAAAATCGCCTCGTCCAGCCGCGCGGCATTGCGGTAGACCAGATTGGCGCGCCGGTAGCCGTCGAACAGGGTCAGTTCGGCGGTGAGGCCGATTTCGCGGTTGAACATGGTGTCTTCGTTGTCCCCGGGAGTTTGCCGCTCGGGGTCGTCGAACCTCTCGGCACCGGCCTCGGCGTGCAGGAACAGGCGCGGCTGATACTCGCCGCGCAGTTCCAGGAGCTCGAGCGCCGAGGCCTTGACATCGGCATTCGCGGCACGCGCGGTGGGGTTCGTGGTGACCGCCGCGCGCACGGCGTCCGCGAGGCTTTCGGCAGCAACCGGGCGCGCAAGCCCTAGGGCAAGGGCGAGGCAGGCGGCCAATGCCGGTGCGACGTATCTCATGCCCGGCCGGAACAGGCAGCACAAGTTTATCCGCATTTTCAATATCTCTCCGAAAAAAGTCATGTGCAACTCTTCTTTCTGTTCCATTCAGAGTCAATGAAAACAAGCACTAGCTGGCCGGACGGGGCGGCAAGCGGATGCAATGATCACACAAGCGACAGCGCGAGCCACAGGATCGCGACATAAGTGAGCTGGTGGGCAAACTGATCCAGCCCGGTGAGCGCCCAGTAGCCCTTTTGCTGCGGGTTCTGCTCCCACCGGGTCAGCAACTGGTCCTTGGTCCAGTCGATGTGATAATGCAGGACAATCTCTGCGGCCACCACCGCCAGGACCGAAACGGTTGCCATCGGTGTCCAGATCAGCACCGCGACGGTCAGCAAGCCATGCAGCCCGGCATGTGCCATGCCTCCCGGATGCCCGTAGCTGCCCTTGTTGCGCACCATCCATCCCGTCTGCCAGATGAAATCTGCCAGCAAGTGCTTGACCTGAAAAAGAAGCAGGAGGATCAGCAGGGTGGTGACAGTCATGGCTGGTCCCCCAGAAGCATGTTGGTCCGGTCGGGTCGCCCGACCGGGGTGCTCGCGACGATCCGCTGCGGCATCTCGGCGAGGCCGGGCGCGTCGGCGGCGGTCTCGTGCATCAATGTCTCACCTTTGCGATACACCACGGTTTCGGTTTCTGCAATCACGTCGGCTGTGCGCGACGGGCCGGCACAGCCTGCGATCTTCTCCGCGATCGCCGCGGTCCGAGGCAGGCGCAGCCGCGTGACCTGCCCGGAGGGCATGTGCAAGGCGAGGGTGCCGCTGCCGGTCATGAGGATATCGTCCGCGCGGCCGCCCCGACGTCTCTGTATCTTGCCCTGCACAAAGGGGCACACACCCCGATGTCGAAGCCCGCGAGGGGGATCGCGCCGGTGCGCGCGGGTTTCCAAGGGCGCTCATTCGGCCGCGCGTCCGCCGGTCATCCTCGTGTTGGCCTCGATCAGCTTGCGCTTGACCGCGGCGTTGAGGTTCTGCTCGAGAAAGGCGCGGAACTCCTGGTCGGTGCGGCTGATGCGGCGCAGCGCCTCTCCGGAGACCGAGAACACGCGCGCGGCGTTCTCGATGGTCACCGTCGCCGAGGCGGGCCCCGGCTCCATCACGTTCATCTCGCCGACGAAGCCCTCGCGAATCTCGGCGACCTTGCTGTCGCCAAGATAGACGCCTGCCAGACCGTTGCGGATGAAATGAAGCTGCGCAACCTCCTCGCCCTCGCGGGTCAGGTCCACGCCGGGCATCGCATCGCGCCACACGCCGGTATCGAGAAAACGCCGCGCCATCGCTTTCGGCATGGTCGGCAGGCCCTGTCCGAGGAGTTCCGTCTCCTCGTCGGTAAAGCGAAGGCGATGGTTCTGCAGAAACACGCGCGTGATACCGACCAGGCTGATCAGCACCCAAGAGCCCTGGATGATCGCGGAGGCGAGGTTGAAGTTCGCGGACAGGCTGACCAGAACGAAAATCGCCGCGAACATGTTGAGCGAGGCGTACCGGTATCCGCTGCCCCGGATGTATCCGAGTTGCAGGCAGATATAGGCCCCGAGATAGATCGCGACGCCGAGGTAGCCCGCCCAGTCATACACGCTCGTATCGAAAGACGGCATCTCGCCCCCTGCGTTGCGTCCGGCAACCGGGTGATGGCTGCCATATTTGCATGCCACAGGGCGGGTTTTGTGACAAGCGAAGTGAACGTCGCCCCGCGCACGTGCCACGCCCCCGGAAGGCGGCCGGGATATGGACGACAGGCTCTTGGACCGCTGCCTTGGAGCTTCGCGACGCCATGGCGATGCATCCAATCGGCGCGGCCAGACGTATCTGGCGCAGGGAACATGCGCCAGTGCGGGCTGCTTGCGCGCTGGCACCTCGAACAGGAAAGGTTCTTGCCGGTGGAGCGGAAACTCTCTTCGTCACGTCCTCTCGCCGTGCCCTCGGGCAGGATCAGTCGCGTCGCGCGGCTGGGTTCCATGACAGCGGGTATCGCGGGCACGATGGCGGTGGGAGCGCTGAGCGAACTGGGGCGCGGCACGCGACCGGACATGCGCCGGTTGCTGATGACACCGGGCAACATGCACCGTCTTGCGGAAGAACTGGCGCGGATGCGCGGGGCGGCGATGAAACTGGGGCAACTCATCTCGATGGACGCGGGCGAGGTGTTGCCGCCGGAACTGGCCGCGATCATGACGCGTTTGCGCGAACAGGCTCATTTCATGCCGCCCAAGCAACTGAAACAGGTGCTGACGCGCAACTGGGGGCCGGACTGGCTGCGGTCCTTTGCCCGGTTCGACGTGCACCCGGTCGCCGCTGCCAGCATCGGGCAGGTGCACCGGGCCAGGCTGCGGGACGGGCGCGATGTCGCGATCAAGGTGCAATACCCCGGCATCGCCCGCAGCATAGACAGCGATGTCGCCAACGTGGGCGCGCTGATCCGGATGTCGGGCCTGCTGCCTGCCGGGTTCGACCTTGGGCCCTACATGGACGAGGCACGCGCGCAGCTTCACGAGGAGACCGATTACCTGCGCGAGGGTGCGCATCTGAGGCGGTTTGCCGATCTCTTGAACGACAGCGAAACCTTCGCGCTGCCGGCTTTTCACGAGGACTGGAGCACCGGGGACATCCTCACCATGACATATCTCGGCGGCGATCCGATCGAGAGCGCCGCCGAGGCCCCGCAGGGCGGGCGTAACCGCCTCGCGGCGGCGCTGGTCGATCTCACCCTGCGCGAGGTGTTCGAGTTCGGCGTGATGCAGAGCGACCCCAATTTCGCCAATTACCGGTATGACCCCGGGACCGGGAAAATCATCCTGCTGGATTTCGGCGCGACGCGGTGCCTCGATCCCGGCGTCGTCGCGGGCTATCGCCGTCTCATGCGGGCGGGGCTGGCGGGAGATTCCCCGGCGCTGCGGCAGTCGGCGGTGGAATTGCGGCTCATCGGCGGTGACGGTCCCTTCGACGACCGCATCCTCGCGATGATCGCCACCGTTTTCGACGCGATCCGCGACGGGCGGGAGTTCGATTTCACCGACAGGACATTGTCGCGGAGCCTCAACGCAGAGGGCGCCGCGCTGGCCGAGGCGGGCTACACCCCGCCGGAAGTGCCCATCGACGTGCTATACCTCCAGCGCAAGTTCGGCGGCATGTTCCTGCTCGGCGCGCGTCTTGGCGCGGAACTGCCCGTCGCAAACCTGATCCGTCCGTATCTCGGCTAGACGCGCGTCAGGCCGTTTGCCCTGAAATCTGTCCGGCAATTCCGGCGAGCCGGATGAGCACGTAGCCCGCGGCCGCGATATGCGCCAGCGTGACCAGCACCGAGACCGTGTGCAGCAGCTTGAACCGGCGTTTCCGTCCGGCATCGGTCGCGGCGTTGATCGCGGGCATGAGAACCTGGCGTGCGGCCACCGTGGTCAGGGCAACCGCCCCGAGGATCGCGCCGGACACCGCATCGGCGGGGGCCGACGCCGCCCCCGACAGCGCCGCCGTCGCGAATACGAACACGTAGAAGTGCGGAAATGCCTTGCGGATGAGCGGCCCGGCTTGTGTTGCCGGCAGGGCGCTGAAGACGAAGGCCGCGAAGCCGAAGGAATAGAGCACCATGCCGCCGAACAGAAGGGCGGTTCCCAGGATCGCGATGTCAGTCATGCCGGGGCCCGTCCGGTTTGCGGGCGAGCCCCATGTAGATGACGGACCGCGTCGGAACCGTGCCGAACGTGAAATCGCCGCGCCGGTCGATGCCGCGCGGGCCCAAGCCCCTTGTCGGGCCCGGCACGAGCCCGGCATCCGTCAGGCGGCGCCGCAGTTCACGCGGCTTGATGAACATGTCCGGCGCATGTGTCCCCTTGGGCAGCAGGCCCAGCACATCTTCGGCAAGCGTGATCGTGACAAGGCGGGAGAGCGGGTTGCGATTGATCGTGTCGTAGAGGAACAGACCGCCCGGCTTCAGCACCCTGTTCACCTCGGCGAGGACCTCCACGAGGTCCGCGACATGCTCGAGCACATCGACGCAAACCACCGTGTCAAAGGTGGCGTCCGCATAGGGCAGCGACTCGCCGGTGCCGACATCGTAGCGGATCTGCTGACCGGTCTGAGATGCCCGTGCGCGGGCCGCGTCAACGGCCTGCGCGGCGGGGTCGATGCCGGTGACATGCGCCCCTTTCCGCGTGATCGCCTCGGCCATGAAGCCGCCCGCGCAGCCGAGGTCAAGCACCTGCGCGCCGTCCCAGGCCGTGTGCCGGTCGAACCAGGCCAGCCGTGCCGGTACGAGGTTCCTGAGCGTGCGGACCCAGCGTATCTCGTCCGACCACCATTTTCCGGCAACGGTATCGTAGATCGTCAGGTCATTGCGCAGCGCGTCGGTCATTTCTTGCTCTCCGGTCCCGGGGGGCACAACATGGGTCGGGAACGACATGCAAGGCCCCGTGCATTGCCGCACCGTCCCGTGTCGAACAGCTAGACCGCGTCGCAC
>Ga0209942_1001381_pt1 | contig 13232 bp, 12 predicted proteins | sample SalPonR1_A_D2_MG_FD_185695 | JGI IMG/M metagenome (GOLD analysis project Ga0209942, IMG submission 185695) | Salt pond soil microbial communities from South San Francisco under conditions of wetland restoration - Salt Pond MetaG R1_A_D2_MG... ... | reverse complement strand
ATTCTGTAAAAGAAAATGGAGTTGTTGGTGCAGGAGGAGCAGGATTTCCAACACACGTCAAACTAAATGCAGAAGCAGAATACATTGTGGTAAATGGAGCTGAGTGTGAACCTTTACTGAGAGTGGACCAACTACTTATGGTTGACGAAACCCCAAAAATTCTTGAAGCACTCGACTATATAGTTAAAAGTTCTGGAGCAAAAAAAGCTTTTATTGGATTGAAAGAAAAATATAAAGAAGCAATTAATTCATTAGATAGTAAAATAGATTCATTTGAAAATATGGAAATAAAAAAACTTGGGAATTTTTATCCTGCAGGAGATGAACAGGTTTTAGTTTATGAAACTACGGGAAGAATAGTACCAGAGGGTGGAATTCCTCTAAATGTTGGAGTTATAGTAATTAATGTGGAAACACTTTTGAATGTTTACAATAGTATGAATGAAGAACCGGTAACTGAAAAATACATTACTGTAACTGGTAATGTAAAAGATTCTCAAACAGTCAAGGTGCCCATAGGTGTAAGCATCAAAGAAGTGATTGATTTAGCAGGAGGAACAAGCATAGATGAATATAAAGTAATCAACGGTGGTCCTATGATGGGGAAAATTGTAGAGGATATCAAAGAACCAGTTACAAAAACAACTAAAGGACTTATAGTGCTATCTATTGATCATCCCCTAGTTCAAACTTTTGATAAAAGCATAGAAAATATGCTCAGAGAAGCAAAAACGGCTTGTATGCACTGCAGTCTTTGTAGTGAAGTATGTCCTAGGAATCTTATAGGACATAATATGAAACCGGATAAATTAATGAGATTAGCAAGTTACGGAAGTACTTGTGAGGAAGATTTAAGTGCTACTACTGCATATTTGTGCTGTGAATGTAGGTTGTGTCAGTATGCTTGCATAATGGATCTGCAACCCTGGAAGCTTCATCAAATGCTTAAAGAAGAGTTTATTAGTAAAGGAATTAAAAATAATAACAATAATAAACCTGAAAAGGTGCAAGAATTCAGAGAATACAAAAAATATCCTGTAAATAAGCTTATTAGACAATTAGGAATTAAAGAATATGATGTAAAAGCTCCATTAAGTAATATAAAAACAGATTACAGTAAAGTAGAAATTCTTTTAAGTCAACACATAGGAGCTCCAGCTGTGCCTGTAGTAGAAAAGGGACAAAGAGTAAAAAAAGGACAAAAAATTGCTAAAATTATGGAGAATACATTAGGAGCAAATTTGCATGCTAGCATAGAAGGTATAGTAGATTCTATTTCAGATAGCAGTATAGTAATTAGTAATGTTTAAAGAAAAAAGAGGTGAAGTATGAAAAAATCATTAGGATGGATTGAATTAAAAAGTATTCCTATGGGAATTAAGGTAGCAGATGAAATGTTAAAATCAGCAGATATAAAGATTATACTGTCTTCTCCCGTTTGTCCAGGTAAATATGTAGTTATTATATATGGTAGAGTAGGAGCTGTTGAATCTGCATTAAGAGATGGCAATGAGCTAGGAGGTATATTTGTTGTAGAAAGTGATATGCTTTCAAATGTTCATGATGACGTTGTACCAGCGATTTCAGGGATATGTGATGTAAAGGAACTAAAATCACTAGGAGTAATAGAAACAATATCGGCACTTAGCTCCATAGCAGCTGGAGACATAGCAGTAAAATCTTCAAATGTAGAATTAGTAGATATAAGAATTGCAAGAGGCTTAGGAGGAAAAGGTTTCGTTATAATAACAGGGGAAATATCTTCCGTAAAAACAGCAATAAATGCTTGCCTTAACTCATTAAAAGATAGAGGTGTAGTAACTAGTCATGTTGTTATATCTTCACCTCATAAAGATATTTTAAATACAATATATAATTAATAGGAGGAATAATATGGATTTAGTAATGTTAGCAGTAGCTTTTGGCGGAGGATTATTTGGAGCTCTTATCGGAGCTTTACCAGCCTTTATTTTCACAGGGATAACGGGATTAATAGGTATAGCAGTTAATGCTTCAGGAGGAAGTGTTGATATACTTGGAACGGTTGCATTTGGACCATTTTTTGGTCCACATATAGCTTTTGCAGGTGGTGTTGCAGCAGCAGCTTATGCGCATCGAAAGGGTAGTTTAGAAGCAGGGGGAGATATATTAAAACCTTTAGCTGATTTATCAGACCCTAACGTACTTTTAGTAGGTGGATTATTTGGTTCAATGGGATATTTATTTAATTATTTATATGCTAATGTATTAGCACTTTCAACAGACACAGTAGCAATGACAGTTATAACAACAGCAATCATAGCAAGACTAGTATTTGGTAAAACAGGTATTATAGGGAAATGTGAAAAAGAAGAAAGAGTATTGTTTCCTGGGTTTTCACAAGTATGGTTTCTTGCAGTAGTTGGTGCAGGTTCAGGTGCAATAGCTTCATATTATAGTGTGACTGCTGGATTGGTTACACTAGGATTTTGTGTTAGTGCTACATCATTAATTTTCACACAAATGGGCCACGGAGTTCCTGCTACACATCACATGACTTTAGTAGCAGCTTTAGCAGCTAGTGCAACAGGAAGCATATGGGTTGGAATATTATTTGGAGCAGTAGCAGCATTAGTAGGTGAGTTTGTTCAAAGAACCTTCAATAGTTATTGTGACTCTCATATAGACCCACCTGCATTTTCAATATTTGTTTGTGCATTTGTAATATTTTTATTCTTATAATTAAATAATTTCAACTATAGTATCAAAGCTTTTTCTAGGTTTTCTTGGAGAAAGCTTTTTTTCTTCATTAAAATATCCTAGGCATATAAGCATAACTACATGTTTATTATCTTCTATATTAAACTCTTCTTTTATTCCTTTAGCATCTATTCCACCAACAGGATGAGAATCTACTCCGTAGTAACTTGCACTGTACATTATAGACATAGCGAGTAGTCCTGTGTTGAGCTCTCCAAATTTAATCTGTTTCTCTTCGGTATCGCCGTAAAGTTTTCTATTGGCTTGTAGAATTTTTTCTTTCTTTTCATTTCCCAATTTCTCTTCTACATTTTTCCATTCGGGATTATATTCTTCGTATCCAGTTCTGTCTCCAATCATTATTAAAGTAGTTGATGCTTTTAGTATTTTACCTTGTTTACCGGTAAGTTCATAGAGTTTTTCTTTAGCCTCTTTGGACCTAACAGCAATTATGTTCCAAGGTTGAAGATTAAAAGCTGAAGGAGAATATGATGCTAAATTAATTATTTTTTTAATTGTATCTAAGTCCACATCTTTATCTTTATCAAAATATTTTACCGATCTTCTGTTTTCTGCTAATTCTTTAAAATTCATTTTATCACCCTTTTCATGTATTTATTATACTTATACCATTATTATATAAGTATAAACAAATTATTGCACATAGGATTTTAAAATATCTTTAACAATCACTTCTGAAGAGTTATTTTTATATATATTTTTAAGATTATTTTTCATATGATTAATTCTTATGCTGTTATTTGTAAGATGAATAGTATAGCTAAGTATATCAGAACTATTATTAGCTATGAAAGCGGCTCCATTCTTTTTAAAAAATTTTGCATTTTCCATTTCCTGTCCTAGAACTGGTTTATATAAAATTAAAGGAAGTTTTACAGCAGCAGCCTCACTTAATGTAATTCCACCGGGTTTAGTAATCATCAAAGAAGAAACTTTGTAAAGTTCATGTATAGAATTAACAAACCCAAAGATCTTTAAATTTTTTATAGAAAGTTTATCAAGCTCTCTTTTTAATTCATGATTATTTCCACATACAGCTACTACTTGTAAGTTATCAAATTGAGTTAACTTTAAACATAGTTCCTTTAAATCCTTCATAAGTCCAAATGCACCAGCAGAAATCAAAATGATTTTTTTGTCTTTATTTAAAGAATATTTATTTAAAATATTCTTTTGATTCATTTCTTTATAAAACTCTTCTCTTACAGGGATACCAGAAACAACAAGCTTATCTAAAGGATAATTTGATTCTCTTATCTTATTTTTCAAATCATCAGTAGCAATATACAATTTGTCTATATGTTCGTCTAACCATAAACTATGACAGCAGTAATCTGTTACTACATTTAGTACAGGAACATTAATATTATTTTTCTTTTTAAATTCAGGAACAGAAAGAATAGGGAAAGTATTAATAACAATATCAGGTTTAAAATCTTCAAAAATCACTTTGAATTTATTATACCCAAATTTCTTATATAATTTCATAACTTTTTTGTCCTTGAGTTTATCAATTCCGTAGTAAAAGAAGGAATAAATGCTACCTATATTAAATAATTTGCTGTAAATTTTATTAAAACCATCAATAAATCCAGGATAAGAAGTAGAAAACAAGTCAAAAATCTCTACCTTAGCATTTTTTCTTATAAATTCTTTTTTTAAAGATTCTGCTGCCATTTTATGGCCGCCTCCAAAGGGAGCTGTTAATATCAAAATATTAGTTTTATCTTTCATAATTCACCTCTCCATATCACTAATTTAATAATAAACTATCAAAATTTTATCTGTGTTAACAATAAATTAAGATTTCATTAAATAATGATTATAATAAATGAAAAAAATTACACACTTCTTGACTAAGAAAAATAAAAGGAGTATAATTAAATTGACCATACTGGTCAAGCAATAATAATTAATTAAAATACTTTTAATCAGCAAAAATAGAAAATTCAATAATTGATAATAAATATAACTTTACATCTAAAAATGGAGGTAGTTATGAAAAAGAAATTAATTATAGCATTGGTTATACTTACAGCCATAGCAGCAGGGGTATTTTACTTTTTGACAAAAGGTAATATTGGAACAAAATACAATACAGCTGAAGTAAAAAAAGGTGAAGTAGAAAAATTTGTAGAAGAAGAAGGTATAGTAAGTTCTAAAGAGATTAGGACCTACTACGGAAAAAGTACAGGGAAAGTAGAAATTTTGAATGTAGAACTAGGAGATCTTGTAGAAGAAGGGCAGCTTTTACTTAAATATGATGATAATTTAAATATTGAAATCCAAAAAGTTAAAAAACAAATAGAAGCTTTAGAAGCTTCCTATAATGAAGCCCTTTCTGGAGCTGATTTTGAAAGTATTAATAGTGCTAAAATAGAAATATCAAGGATAAGGAACAGTATTGAGCTGGCAGAAGAAAATAAAATTAGAATAGAAGAACTTTACAATAAAGAAGCAGCAACAGAAAGTGAATTAGAACAGGCAGAAAATAATTTAGAACAGCTTAAAAGCAGTCTAGCTTTAGCGCAAAATAATTATAATCAACTTGTAAAAGGTCTTTCGGAAAATATAAAGAATAAATATGAAGCAGAAATTGATGTGCTTTTATTAACCTTAGAGTCTTTAGAAAATAATAAAGAGGACTCAATGATATATTCAGATATTAAGGGAATAGTCACAGAATTAAATACTTTTAAAGGAGATGTACCATCAGCAGGTATTAAAATTTTAGAGATTCAAAACCCTTTAGCAAAAATATTAGTAGTTGATTTCAAGACTGAAGATTCATTAATAATAGAAAAAGGTATGAAGACTGAAGTTAATGACAAAGATTTAGGAATTCAAATTGATAATCTTAAAGTTGAAAAAATCCAGCCAAAAGCTTTTACAGTTTATTCGGAATTAGGAGTGGAGGAGAATCGTCAAAATATAGAAATAAATCTTCCGAAAGATAGTGAGGGCCTCCCTCTTGGTCTAAGATTAAAAGTAAAAGTAATGATAGAAGAGTCTAAAGGAGCACTTTTCATACCTAAAGATTCTGTTTACCAAAAGGATATGAAAAAATATGTTGAAGTTCTGGAAGACGGAGAAATCTTTGAACGAGAAGTAGTAACGGGGATAATAGATGATAAAGGTATTGAGATAAAGGAAGGATTGGAATTAGGAGAGAAGGTTATTGTGAATTATGAAGAAAAACAATAAAAATATAGAGGTGTTTAATTTTGGAAGATATACTTTCTAATATAGATGAAGAGAAAAAAATTAGAATAATAAATAGTGCTATGGAGGAATTTAGCAAGAATTCTTACCATAAAGCCTCGACAAATAGAATTGTCGAAAAAGCTGGGATATCAAAAGGGTCTTTGTTTAATTATTTTAAAAGCAAGGAAAGACTTTTTGAAGCTTTAGAGATTTTTTCTATAAAAGAAATATCAAATGCTATAGTAGAAAAGTTAAATTGGAAAGAACCTGACTTATTAAAGCGTATTAAAGAAATTGTTATTATTAAGTTAGATGTTTGTCGTGAATATCCTTATCTTATAGGTTTTTCAAAGAGAATAAATGCTAATAAATCAATTGAAGAATTAAAAGAAACTTATGAAAAATATGTACCTAATATTTATGAAAAAGTATATTATAAAAATATAGACTTTACACTTTTTAAAGAAGATATAGAGATTAAAGAAGTTATGAATATTTTGATTTGGACTTTCGAGAAGATGGGAGAAAATTATTTAAATAGAATAAAGGCCGGAGAAGAAATAAACATTGATGACATATCAGATGAAGTTGATAGATATATAGGAGTATTAAGAAAAGGATTTTATAGGTGAGAGGAGTTCTAAGATGATAAAGGTGGAAAATCTTTACCACTCATATAGTAATGATGAAAATTATGCAGTCGAAGATGTTAGTTTTGAAATTTCTAAAGGAGAAGTTTTTGGTTTTTTAGGTCCTTCTGGAGCCGGTAAATCAACTACTCAGAATATTTTAACCGGACTTTTACAGCTTCAAAAAGGAGAGGTGGAAGTTGCTGGATATGATGTTAAACATATAAAAAATAAAATGTTTAATAAAATAGGTATGTCTTTTGAACAGTCTAATGTTTACAATAAGATGTCTGGATTGGAAAATCTGGAATTTTATGGAAAATTATTTGATGTTGAAACTAGAAATCCAATTGATTTAATAAAAATGGTTGGCTTAGATGGTAAAGAAAAAATAAAGGCTGGAAAATATTCAAAAGGTATGAAACACAGACTTACCTTTGCTAGGTCTATGATTAATAATCCTGAATTATGGTTTTTAGATGAACCTACTACGGGACTTGATCCTGCTATAGCATCTAATATAAAGGATATAATAAAAGAAGAAAATAAAAAGGGAGTGACTATTTTTCTGACTACTCATAATATGTATATTGCCGATGAATTGTGCGACAGAGTTGCATTTATTGTAGATGGTAAAATTAGACTTATAGATTCCCCTAAAGAACTAAAACTTAAGTATGGTGAGAAGCTGGTAGAAGTAGAATATATGAGTCAGGGAAAACTTATAAAAGAGAGCTACTCTACTGTTGTTGAAGAAGAAAAAAATAAACTGATAAAAGTGATCAAAGAAAACAATATACAGACAATGCATACTAAGGAAGCTACTCTTGAGGAAATATTTATTAAAGTCACAGGAAGGGGACTGGTGTAAATGAAACTGTGGTACAGCTTTACAAAAGAACTGAATCTTTCTTCAAAAAGTTGGTACTTTTACATTGAGTTAGCCATGGCAATAATACTTTTGATGGTTCTTTTATTCCTGGTTCCTGAAGATTTTGACAGTAAAAGAGAGGAATATATGTATCTTGACCTACCTCAAGTTGTAAAGGATAGATATAAAGATAATCTAGAAGATGAAGATATAGATCAAGTAACTCAAAGGATTGAAGTTGAAGCTGACAATAAAATTTTCCAAGCTGAATTATATGAAACAGAAGAATCTAAAATTTATATACTCGATAGTATAGAAGCTTTAAATGCCTTTTCCAAGGGGGAAAGAGTTCCAACAGTTCATGTTCGAGTAAATGAAGATAATCAGATTGTAAATACATACTACCTTCAGGGATATGAAACTCAAAAACTGAAAAATTTACTCTTAGTAGTTCACAATAGAAAAGCAGGATATGATGTTATAGAGGATTATTCTGATAATATATCTGTAAAGTCTTTATATCAAAACATAGAACCTTTAAGTGATAGACAAAATATAATACCGGTGTTTTTGACATTTAATGGAAGTCTAATGAGCTTATTTATAATAGCAGCTTATATATTTTTAGATAAAAATGAAGGTATTATAAAAGCTTATGCAGTTACAGCTTCATCAGTCTGGCATTATCTGTTAAGTAAAATAGGGGTTATCATTGTTACATCTATAGTTACTTCACTTATAATTACAGTACCGATAATGGGATTCCAAGCAAATTACCTTGCAATGTTCTTATTTATAATTACATCAGGTTTTTTTGCAGCATCTCTTGGATTATATATCACAAGTTTTTATAAAGATATAGTACAAGCTTTCGGAGTACTTTACATAGTTATAGTAATAATGATTATGCCTAACATATCATATTTCACACCAAGCTGGGATCCAGATTGGATTAAAATAATTCCAAGTTATGTTATGCTTCAAAGTTTTAAGGAAATAATATCGATAAATGGAAATACTGCATACGTATTGGTTGCTTCTCTAGGTTTTGCTGTTTTAGGGTTAGATATATTTGTTCTTGCAAATCACAGATTTAAAAAGACTCTAACCTTATAAGGGGTGTTATAAAATGATTAGGAAAATATTATTAATATTTAAAAGAGATTTAAAGGTAAGCGTAAGGAATTTTATAACTCTGTACATTATAGTTGTACCTGTAATATTTGCTGTAATAATCAATGTTTTTTCACCGGGAATTAATGATACGACTGTGGAGATAGTTTTGATTGAGGGTGAAAATCAAGAACAAGGAGACTACTTTGAAAAATTTGCCAAGGTTGAATTTCTAAACTCTATAGATGAGGTAGAGGAAAGAGTTAAAAAAAGAGATAATATAGTAGGTGTGATTCCTGACGGAAATGAAGAGTACTTTATTTTAAGACAGGGAAATGAACCTGATTATGTAGTAGATTATGTAAAAAACCTTATAACCTTTGATCATTATGATATAAATCTTGAAGATAGTCAAGCTGAAATAGTTGACTATGGTAGAGATATAACACCATTGAAAAGATTAATGGTAAATGTAGCAATAATATTTACCTCAGTATTAGGTGGGATGATAATTGCCTTAAATATTGTTGAAGAAAAAACCGATAATACTATAAGTGCAATAAACCTATCACCGGTATCCAGACTAGGGTTTATAGCAGGGAAAAGTTTGATTGGAGTTTTTGTTCCTGTAGTGGGTACTTTTCTGATGCTTTTTATTACTGGATTTAGAGGTGTAAACTACTTTCATGCATTTTTGATGGTAGTATCATCCTGTGTTATAAGCATAATGGTAGGATTTATTGAAGGTATAAACAACGATGATGTGATGAATGCGGCTGGAAATATGAAGATGCTATTCCTACCATTATTTGGTAGTATAGCTGGAGCAGAGTTGCTAGCTGATAAGTGGCAGCCTTTATTTTACTGGATACCATTTTACTGGACATATAAGGGAAATAATTTAGTTTTATCAAACAGCGGCTCCTGGATAGATATCATAAAATATTCAGGTATAGTATTGGGTATAAGTATAATTGTTTTTGTAGTTTTAGCACCAAAAATAAGAAAAGGATTAGAATAAGGAGGTTTTTATTATGCAAATATTAGGTATTGTGGCAGTAATATATGCTGTTTTAATTGTTGTAATTGCTGTTTTAAAACCGGAAAAGATCTGGAATATGAAGAAAATCGAACTCTTTAAAAAAGTCTTAGGAGATCGAGGTACAGAAATATTTTTCTACATTTGCGCTGTAGGCTTTGTAATTTTAGGCGTTTGGCTTTTTACTAAATAATTTTATATTAAACTCCTAAAGTAATTATTTATTTCAAATTTTACTTTAGGAGTTTTTTAGAAATATAGGGTTGTTGGTATATAAGTCCTTTTTTGTGTTATAATTAAAAAAAATATATTAATTCAGAGGATTGATAAAAATGGACATAAAAAAAATAAAAGAAATACTAAAAAATAAAAAAAGAGAGGCCCTTGATATAGAAATGTATCATGCAGTTCTATTACCCTTAGTAGATATAGATAACGAATTACATCTAATATATGAAGTTAGAGCTAAGCATATGAAAAGTCAACCAGGTGAAGTATCTTTTCCTGGAGGAAGAGTGGAAGTTGAAGAAAATTTTAAAGAAGCAGCAGTTAGAGAAACGTATGAAGAGATAGGAGTAAAGAAAGAAAATATAAAAGTAATAGGAGAACTTGATTATCTAACAAGTACCGGAAACTTTATCCTATACCCTTATGTGGGAGAGATAATTAATACTAAATTAGAAGATTTAAAGCTTAATCCAGACGAAGTTGATAAGATATTTACGGTTCCTCTAAACTTTTTCTGTAAAAATGAACCGGAAATATATGAAATAAAATACGAACCAAACTTTAAAGAGGATTTTCCCTTTCATAAGATACAAAATGGAAAGAAATACAACTGGAGAAATATGAAATACCCAGTATATTTCTTTGAATATGAAGGGAATATAATATGGGGATTAACGGCAAAAATTACAAATAACTTCGTTCAATACTTAATGAAAAATATCTAGTAAGGAGTGATTAAAATAGATACTATATTTAGAGTAGAGAATTTAAGTAAATACTATCAAATGGGTGAAATAACTGTAAAAGCACTGCGTAAAGCTAATTTCGAAATATATAAAGGTGAATTTATTGTTGTTTTAGGACCTAGTGGCTCAGGGAAAAGTACTCTTTTAAATATTCTAGGTGGTATGGATAATCCAACTGAAGGAAGGGTATTTTTTGAAGATAGGGAAATAACTAATTTAAGTGAAAAAGAACTTACTCTATACAGAAGAAATGAGGTAGGATTTATATTCCAATTTTACAATCTTATGGGAAATCTTACTGCCAGAGAAAATGTGGAATTAGCAGTAGAAATTTGCCAAGATACTATAGAGATAGACGAGGTTTTAGATTCTGTAGGTCTTTTAGAAAGAGCAGATCATTTTCCATCTCAAATGAGTGGAGGAGAGCAGCAAAGGGTAGCCATAGCAAGAGCTGCTGCTAAAAATCCTAAAGTGCTTCTATGTGATGAACCAACCGGTGCCCTTGATTATGAAACAGGGATATCTATACTTAGGGTACTAAAAAAAATAAACAAAAAATACAAAAGAACTGTAGCAGTAATTACTCATAATGCATCTATTGCAGGAATAGCCGATAGAGTAATAAAAATGAGGAGTGGAAAAATTACAGAATACTATAAAAATGATAACCCTTTAGATCCGGAAAGGATTGAATGGTAATGAAGAAGTTAAACGTTAGATTGTTAAGAAATATTAAAAATTCTAAAGGTCAGTTTATATCCATACTCGCTGTAGTAATAACTGGACTGTTTATTTTCGTTGCAATGAATAATGCTTCTACTAATCTACGGACTTCTTTAGAAGAATATTATGAAATAACAAAATTTGCTGATGCTTATGTAGATGTAATGAAAATACCTGATAGCAAATTAGAAGAGATTATAGGAAAAGAGAATGTAGTAAATGCAGAGGGAAGAGTCGTACTGGATGTACCTTTTATTACAGAAAATAAAGAAGAAAAAGTAAATGTTAGAGCTATAAGCGTTGATGAATCTAGCAATGAAATCAATAAACTCTACATGGAAGAAGGGCGTAGAGATTTAGGACCAAAAGACTGTGTAGTTATAGGCCAGTTTGCAAGGGCTAGAGGAATTGAAATAGGAGATAAAATAAGCATCCAGTTAAGTGGGAGAAAGTACGAACTTAATGTTGTCGGGATTGCTATCAGTCCAGAATACACATATCTTGTTGAAAATGAACAATCTTTTATGCCAAGACCGGATAAATTCGGTATTGTTTATTTAGAAAAGGAATACTTGAAAACTATATCAAACTTCTCCAATAGCTCAAATGATGTTATTCTAAGCCTTGAAAAAGGAGCTGACTTCGATGACCTAAAGGATTACATAGAAGATGCTTGGGACAATTACGGTGTAAGAAGAGTAATAGATAAAGAAAATCAACTCAGTAATAACATGATGTATCAAGAGATAAATGGTCTTGAACAAATATCAGGGTCAGTTCCTATTATATTTTTGCTTGTTGCAGGAATAATTTTGGCTTCTATGATGTCAAAAAATGTAAAAAATGACAGGACTACAATCGGAATTTTTAAAGCATTAGGCTATACAAATAAAAGCATACTAATGCATTATATAAAATATGCTCTTGTAATAGGAATAATAGGTGGTGTAGTTGGGACTTTATTAGGAACATTGCTTTCAGGATTTATGACTAATATGTATACAGAATTTTTTGCTTTACCTCTTTTGAAAATTCAAATATATCCAATGAATATAGTAATAGCGGCTTTACTATCATCAGTTTTTTGTTCTGCAGCTGGGCTTTGGGGAGCTAAAGATATTTTGAAAATTTCTCCAGCACAGTCTATGAGGAGAGAAACACCTAAATCTGGCAATAGAGTATTAGTTGAAAAAGTTAAATTTATTTGGAATAAGGTAACTTTCACTTGGAAAATTGTTATAAGAAATATTTTTAGAGAAAAGAAAAAGTTTATTTTTATAAGTTTAGGAGCAGCATTTACAGTAGCCATGATGATGACAACCCTATGGATGTGGATATTGTTTGACGACATGTTTAATGTTTACTACGGGGAATTTATGTCTATGGACTACGATATTTCTTTCAGCAAGACAGTATCTAAGGATAGTATAAAAGACTTAGATAAATTGATAGAATCAGATGCAATTGAAGCAAATATTAAAATCCCTTTTGAGTTAAGAAATGGAAGAAATAAAAAAGTCGTAAATATTATAGGTATAAAAAAAGATACAGAAATGTATAAGTTTAAAGATTCTAATAAAAACCCTGTTTACTTACAAGAGGATGGTATGCTGATATCATCTAACTTAGCCAAAGCCTTGAATGTAAACATTGGCGAAAGAATCCTTATTCATAATTTCTTACCCAATAAAGATGATAAATACCTAGAAATTAAAGGGATAGTCAGTCAAGCCTTTGGAATTAACGGATATATGGATCTTGACTATATGCAAAGAACCTTAGTAGATTATGCTGCAGTAAATGGAGCATATGTAAAATCAGATGCTAATATAATCCCAGAACTAGAGAATATTAAAAATATAAATTCAGTAATGTCTACTGAAGAAATGGTTTCGATTTTCTATGATTATATAGATTTG
>Ga0209942_1001380_pt1 | contig 13233 bp, 7 predicted proteins | sample SalPonR1_A_D2_MG_FD_185695 | JGI IMG/M metagenome (GOLD analysis project Ga0209942, IMG submission 185695) | Salt pond soil microbial communities from South San Francisco under conditions of wetland restoration - Salt Pond MetaG R1_A_D2_MG... ... | reverse complement strand
GCCCGCTCTCGAGATGCGCACGGTAGCGCCCCTCGGAGGGCGCGGTCACCACGCCCGCGCGCCGGATCACCACGCGCCCCACCACAGCGCCGATGGCATTGGCCACGCCGGCATGCTCCGGCACGAACACCTCCGCATGGAGCCGCTCTCCCACCGCCGGATAGTAACTCGCCGCCGAGGCCCCCAGCCCGATCACCGGCACGTTCAAACCGCTGTCGATCCGCACCAGCCCCCGGTGCGGCCCGAGGCCCCGCTGCATCAGCACATGCGCGGCCAGCGCCTCGGGCGGCAGGCCGAAATCCGCCTCGTCCTCGGCAAAGCCCACCTCCAGCAGCGCCAGCGCCGTCTGATGCGTGAGCCGGTCCACGATCACCCGCGCCAGCGCCTCCGGCCCCTTCGCCAGCCGCGCGCCCGCGCCGGTCCGCTTGCGCGCCACCACCTCCAGCGCCATGCGCGCCGCCTCCCCGTCCCAGGCATCGAGCCGTCCCAGCACATGGCTCGCATCCGAGGGCGTGATGCCCGCCACCTGCACCAGCCCGCGCCGCACCAGCCGGCCCAGGGCGGCGTGATCCATCCGACTGCGCAACACCTCGCCCAGCGGGCGCACGGCCCCGCCGACCCGCGCCAGCAGCGCCGCCTCGCGCTCCGACAGCCCGCCGGCCTCGACCCCGGGCACCGCGCGCACGAAGCGCGCGTCCATCTCGCCGGGTGCGGCGGCACGCCCCTGCGCCTCGAGCGCGCCCTGCACGATGTCGCGCGCCTCCACCGCGATCAGGCTCACCGGCACCACCCGCCGCGGGCCCAGCGTAACACCGCCCCCCAGCCCCTCGGCCACGTGCACCTCGCTGTCGCCGCCAAGGCCGAAGGTGCGCATCGCCACCGCCTCCACCATGGTGCGCCACGGGCCCACCTTTGCGCCTTGCGGGTCGATCGCGGGCCGCCCGCCGCGCAGCACCGCCACGTCCGTCGTCGTGCCGCCGATATCCGAGACCAGCGCGGTCTCCGCCCCGGTGAGCCAGCGCGCCCCCACGATGCTCGCCGCCGGGCCGCTCAGGATCGTCTCGATGGGCCGCTCCCGCGCTTGGCCCGCGGAAATCAGCGCGCCGTCGCCGCGCACCACCATCAGCGGCGCATTGATGCCGTGCACGCGCAGCACCCCCTCCGCCCGCTCGATCAGCCGCGCGATCATCCCGATGAGCCGAGCGTTGAGCAGCGCGGTCAGCGCCCGTTTCGGGCCATTCAGTTTCGCCGACAGGTGATGCGACAGGCTCACCGGCCGTCCCGTCACCTCGCGGATCACCTCCGCCGCCCGCAATTCGTGGCCCGGGTTGCGCGTGGCAAAGAGCGCGGCCACGGCATAGGCCTCCGCCCCCGTGCCCGCCTGCAGCCAGGCCCGCAGCGCCGCCTCGTCGAGCGGTGCGGCCTCGGCCCCGCCCGCGCCGTGCCCGCCCGCGATCACCAGCGCCGGGTCGCCGCCCAGCGCCTCGCGCAGCCCGTGCGCCGCAAGGTCCCCCTCGCCAAAACCAATATGGACCAGCCCCGCGCGCCCGCCCTGCCCCTCGACGAGCGCGTTGGTGGCCAGCGTCGTGGACAGCGACGCAAGCCCGATCCCGCCGGCCTCGGCACCGCTCAGCCGAAGCACCTCCGCCACCGCCGCACCGATCCCGATGGCCAGGTCGTGCCGCGTGGTCAGCGCCTTGGCGCGCGCCACCACCTCGTCTTCGTCACGGATCAGCACGGCATCGGTATAGGTGCCGCCCGTATCCACCCCCAACAGCAATGCCATGCGCCCGCGCCCTTCGTTATCCTCGACGCGCTTAGCCCGGATGCGCGCCCCTAATCCTGCCCGTTTGCGGCATGATCCAGTCGCTTCACCGCCCAGCGCGCCGCATCCGCCACCGCCGCCTCCGCATCCTCGCATAATCCCTGCGCCACCTCCCGCAGGCGCGGCTCCCCGGAATTGCCGATGGCATAGAGCACGTTGCGCACGAACCGGTCCCGCCCGATCCGCTTGATCGGCGAGCCGGAGAACCGCGCGCGAAACCCGGCATCGTCGAGCACCGCCAGCTCCGCCAGCGGCGGCGCCACCAGATCGGCGCGCACGGCGTATTTCACCTCCCGCGCCTCCACCGCGAACTTGTTCCAGGGGCACACCGCCAGGCAATCGTCGCAGCCATAGATGCGGTTGCCCATCGCGGCGCGCAATTCCTCGTCCACCGGCCCCTTGTGCTCGATGGTCAGATAGGAAATGCAGCGCCGCGCATCGAGCTGATAGGGTGCCGGAAAGGCATCGGTCGGACACACGTCCAGACACGCCCGGCACGACCCGCAATGATCGCGCTCCGCCGCATCAGGCTCCAATTCAAGCGTCGTGAACACCGACCCGATGAAGAACCAGTTGCCAAGCTCGCGGCTCACCAGGTTGGTGTGCTTGCCCTGCCAGCCGAGCCCCGCCGCCTGCCCCAGCGGCTTCTCCGGCACCGGCGCGGTATCGACGAACACCTTCACATCGCCGCCGCCCTCGGCGATCAGCCATCGCGCCAGCCGCTTCAGCCGCTTCTTGACCGTGTCGTGATAATCGCGCCCCCGCGCATAGACCGACACGTTGCCCCGGTCGCGCCGCGCCAGCCCCGCCAGCGGATCGCCCTCGGGCGTATAGCTCTCGCCCAGCACGATCACGCTGCGCGCCTCGGGCCATAGCACCTCCGGTGCCCCCCGCCAATGCGCGCGGTCTTCCAGCCACCCCATCTGCCCGTGATAGCCACGCTCCAGGAACGCGGCCAGCCGCTCCGGCACATGGCCCACATCCCACGGACGACACACCCGGCAGGCGTCGAACCCCTCGGTCCGCGCCTGCGCCACCAGTCTCTGTTTCAGCCCGTCCTTCATCGTTCCGGCAAATACTCCGGGGTGAATTGGCCGAAGGCCAAGAGGGGCAGCGCCCCTGAACTAGAAATCCAGGTCGGCATAATGCGCCGGCGGCGGAAACCCCGGCACCTGATCCGCGAGAATCCCCCGGAACGCGGGCCGCGACTTGATCTTGGCATACCAGTCCTTGACCGCCTCCGACCGGTGCCAGTCCACGTCACTGATATAATCCAGCGATGACAGATGCGCCGCGGCGGCGAAATCCGCCAGCGTCATCACGTCCCCCGCCAGCCACCGGCGGTGATCCAGCAGCCATGCCATGTAATCGAGGTGAAACTTGATCGCCCGCGCCCCGTCCTTGACGTTGCGGCTGTCGGGAAAACCCTGCTTCATGATCTTCTTGTTGACCCGCTCGTAGAGCAGCTTGGCCGTCACCTCGTGGTGAAACTTGTCGTCGAACCACCCCACCAGCCGACGCACCTCGTGGCGCGCCTCTGCCCCCTTCGGCATCAGCGGCGGATCGGGATGTCGTTCCTCGATATATTCGCAGATCGCGGCGCTCTCGGCCAGGGTCTGCCCGTCCATGCGCAGCACCGGCACCTTGCCGCCCGGGTTGCGCCGCAGGAAATCGGCGTCGCGCTCCCAGTAGCGCTCCTCCACCAGCTCGCACTCGATCCTCTTCTCGGCAAGGCACAGCCGCACCTTGCGGCAAAAGGGCGAGAGCGGAACGTGGTAGAGCCGGGCCATGTCGAATACGTGCCTCTGATATCGGGAACGCTCCCTCCATGCCCCCTTTGGACCGCGGATTCAATCCTCGAAACAGGCCGCGCGCCCATCGCGCGCGATGGTGGCGGCCCCGTCCATGATCGCCGCCGCGCGGTCGCGCAGCGCCGCCGAGGGCCGCGCGGCCGAGCGCCCCTTGGGATCGGGCAGCACGGCGGCCAGCCGTGCCGCCTGCACCGCGCTCAAGGCATCTGCCCCCACCCCGAAATAATGCCGCGCCGCGGCCTCTACCCCGAACACGCCCTCGTCGAACTCGGCGATGTTGAGATAGACCTCCAGCACCCGCCGCTTGGGCCAGGCCGCCTCCATCAGCGGCGTGATCGCCGCCTCCAGCGCCTTGCGCGCCCAGTTGCGCCCGTGCCACAGCCACACGTTCTTGACCACCTGCTGGCTGACGGTCGAGGCGCCGCGCCCGCCGCCTTCGGCGATGGCGTCGCGGATGGCCGACATGTCAAAGCCCCAGTGCAGGCAGAAATTGGCGTCCTCCGCGGCCACCGCCGCGCGCGCCATCACCGGCGCGATCCGCGCCATCGGCACCGGCTCGTGGCTGATCGCGCCCAGCCGCCGCTCCTCCTGCCATGTATAGATGGTCAGCGACGGATTCACCCAGCGATAGGCCAGCAGGCTCAGCGCGAACAGCGCCAGTACCGCGACCACGCCACGCCACAGCCACCGGCGAAGCCTGTACCACAGCCCCCCCGGGACCGGTCGCCGCCTGCCCTTCGCCGTCTTCTTCCTGCGTCCCGATCGTGCCATGCCGCATACATACCCCGACGCCGCGCGGGGAAAAACCTCCCCGGCGCGCCCGCCGTTTCTTCTTGGCACAAATACCCATGCGCCGCGGGACGCAAGCCCCCCCGCGCGCCGGGCTCACTCCGCCGGGATCGCCTCGGGCTCGACGCCCAGCGGGTGCGCGATCTTGTCGAGCATCTCGCGCGGGCACAGCTGCACGAAACGCGGCAATTCGCGGTCCCAGTATTGCAGGATGTCCTGCCCCCGGCGCGATCCGGTCTCGGCCACGTGCCGCTCGATCAGCGCCCTGAGCTCCGCTTGCCAGTGCGGCTCGGCCACCGGGCAGGCGACCAGCGTCTCGCCGTTCACCAGCGCCGGCGCGCGGCCCTCGGGATCGTGGATATAGGCCATGCCGCCGGTCATGCCGGCACCGAAATTGGCCCCGATCCCACCGAGGATCACCGCTACCCCGCCGGTCATGTACTCGCAGCCGTTCGAGCCGCAGCCCTCGACCACCACATGCGCGCCCGAGTTGCGCACGGCAAAGCGCTCGCCTGCCCGCCCGGCGGCAAAGAGGTATCCGCCGGTCGCACCATACAGGACCGTATTGCCGATGATGGTATTGTCGTGCGCGACAAGCGGGCTCTCCATCGGCGGGCGCACCACCACGGTGCCGCCCGACAGGCCCTTGCCGACGTAGTCGTTGGCGTCACCCGAGACCTCGATCTTCAGCCCCGGTGCCGCGAACGCGCCCAGCGATTGCCCCGCGCTGCCGCGCAGTTTCACCGTCAGGTGGTCGGGCTGCAGGCTGTTGCGCATCCCGAAGCGGCGCACGATGTGGCTGGACACCCGCGTGCCCACCGTCCGGTGCGTGTTCTGCACCGTGTAGTGAAGCTGCATCTTCTCGCCATCCTCGAGGAACCGCGCCGCGTCGCGCACGATCTCGGCATCGAGCGTGTCGGGCACCTCGTTGCGCGGGCGGGTGCGGTCATAGCGGATGTCCTTGGCCCCGTCGATGGTGATGAGCATCGGGTTGAGGTCGAGATCATCCAGATGCGCCGAGCCGCGGCTCACCTGCGTCAGCAGGTCGGCGCGCCCGATCACCTCGTCGAGGCTGCGCGCGCCGATCTCGCTGAGGATTTCCCGCACCTCCTGCGCGTAGAACGTGATGAGATTGACCACCTTGTCCGCCGAACCGGTGAATTTGGCGCGCAGATCCTCGTCCTGCGTGCACACGCCCACCGGGCAGGTGTTCGACTGGCACTGGCGCACCATGATACAGCCCATGGCGATGAGCGCGGCGGTGCCGATGCCGTATTCCTCGGCCCCCATCATCGCCGCCATGACGATGTCGCGCCCGGTGCGCAAGCCGCCGTCGGTGCGCAGCGTCACCCGCCCCCGCAGGTTGTTCATGCTCAGCACCTGGTGCGCCTCGGTGAGGCCCATCTCCCAGGGCAGCCCGGCATATTTGATCGACGTGGCAGGGGACGCCCCGGTGCCGCCATTGTGCCCCGAAATGAGGATCACGTCCGCCTTGGCCTTGGCCACGCCCGCGGCAATCGTGCCCACGCCCGACTGCGCCACCAGCTTCACGGTCACCTTCACCGTCGGGTTGATCTGCTTGAGGTCATAGATCAGCTGCGCGAGGTCCTCGATGCTGTAGATATCGTGATGCGGCGGCGGGCTGATGAGCGTCACCCCCGGCGTCGAATGCCGCAGCCGGGCGATCAACTCGGTCACCTTCATCCCCGGAAGCTGCCCGCCCTCGCCGGGCTTGGCCCCCTGCGCCACCTTGATCTCCAGCTCCTCGCAATGGTTGAGGTACTCCGCCGTCACGCCGAACCGGCCCGACGCCACCTGCTTGATCTTGGCGCTCGGGTTGTCGCCATTGGCGTCCGGCGTGAAATGCGCCGGGTCCTCGCCGCCCTCGCCGCTGTCGCTGCGCGCACCGATCCGGTTCATCGCGATATTCAGCGTCTTGTGCGCCTCGGGGCTGAGCGCCCCCAACGACATCCCCGGCGTCACGAACCGCTTGCGGATCGCGGTCACGCTCTCCACCTCCTCCAGTGGCACCGGCTCGCCGATGGGCTTCATCGCCATCAGGTCGCGCAGATGGATCGGCGGATTGGCCTGCAGCGCCGCCGAGTAGCGCTTCCACAGCGCGTAGCTCGCCTTGTTGCAGGCCATCTGCATCATGTGCATGGTCTGCGCGCCCCAGGCATGGGTCTCGCCCGACTTGCGCGCCTTGTAAAAGCCGCCGATCGGCAGGATGTCCTGCCCGCCGCCGAAGGCGCGGCCATGCACCTCTTCCAGCTTGGCCTGGATACCGCTCACGCCGATGCCGCTGATCCGGCTCACGAGGCCCGGGAAATACTCCGCGCACATCGCGCGGCTGAGGCCCACCGCCTCGAAATTCAGCCCGCCGCGATAGGACGAGATCACCGAAATCCCCATCTTGGACATGATCTTGAGAATGCCGAGATCGATCGCCGCGCGATAGCGCGCCACCGCCTCGGTCAGGCTGCCCTCGACGAGGCCGCGACCGATCCGGTCGGCGATGGTGTCCTCGGCGAGGTACGGGTTCACCGTGGTCGCCCCCGCGCCGATCAGCACGGCGAAATAATGCGGGTCGATGCACTCCGCCGAGCGCACGTTGAGGCTGCAGAAGGTGCGCAGCCCCTTGCGCGTCAGGTGCGAATGCACGGCACTCGTGGCGAGGATCATCGGCATCCCGACCCGGTCCTCGCCCAGCCCGTGATCGCTCAGCACGATATGCCCGATGCCGGAGCGCACCGCGTCCTCGGCCTCGGCGCGAATGCGCTCCAGCCCCGCCTGCAACGCCCCCGCGCCGGAAGCAAAGGTGCAGTCGACCTCGGCCACGTCCGTCTCGAACGCGCGGATCATCTCCTGCCATTGCGCATTGCCCACGAACGGGCTTTCCAGCACGATGATCTCGGTCTGCGCGCTCGACTCGTCCAACACGTTCTTGAGGTTGCCGAACCGCGTCTTGAGGCTCATCACCCTGAATTCACGCAGGGAATCAATCGCCGGGTTGGTCACCTGGCTGAAATTCTGGCGAAAGTAATGGCTCAGCGGGCGGTATTGCCGCGACAGGACGGCGGCGGGCGTGTCGTCGCCCATCGAGCCGATGGCCTCCTTGCCGTCCTCGGCCATCGGCGCGAGGATCGATTCAATCTCCTCGATGGAATACCCGGCGGCGATCTGCCGGCGGCGCAGGTCCGCGCCCGCGAAGAGCGGCACCTCGGTCACACCCGAGAGCACACCGTCCAGCTCGTTGATCTTGCCCACCCACTCGCCAAAGGGCTGCGCACGGGCCAGCGTGTCCTTCATCTCGGCATCGTGGAACAGGCGGCCCTCGCCCATGTCCACCGCGATCATCTGCCCGGGGCCCAGCGCGCCCTTTTCGCGCACGCTTGCTTCGTCGACCGGCACCATCCCGGCCTCGGACCCGGCAATCAGCAGCCCGTCGCCGGTCACGACATAGCGCATCGGCCGCAGCCCGTTGCGGTCGAGCCCGGCACAGACCCAGCGGCCATCGGTCATCGCAAGGGCTGCGGGGCCGTCCCAAGGCTCCATCACGCTGTTGCAATAGGAATACATGTCGCGCCACGCCGCCGGCAGGTCTTCGGCCTGCTTCGACCAGGATTCCGGCACCAGCATGGTCTTGGCCATCGGCGCGTTGCGCCCGGCGCGCACCAGCACCTCGAACACCGCGTCGAGCGCGGCACTGTCCGACGAGCCCTGCGCCACGATGGGCTTGATATCCTCGGCCATGTCGCCGAAGGCACTGGAGGCCATGCGGATCTCGTGGCTTTTCATCCAGTTGAGATTGCCCTTGAGCGTGTTGATCTCGCCGTTATGCGCCAACATCCGGAACGGCTGCGCCAGCCACCATTGCGGGAAGGTGTTGGTGGAATAGCGCTGGTGATAGATCGCGAAGGCGGACTTGAACAGCTCATCCTGAAGATCGGGGTAGAACACCGCCACCTGTTCGGCCAGCATCATCCCCTTGTAGATGATGCTGCGGCACGACAGGCTCGCGATATAGAGGCCGCCCACGCCCGCCGCCTGCGCCGCCTTCTCGATCCGGCGGCGGATGACGTAGAGTTCGCGCTCGAAGCTTTCCTCGTCCAGCCCCTTGGCGTCCGAAATGAGGATCTGCTCGATCTCGGGCCGCGTCGCGTTGGCCTTCTCGCCAAGGCAGGTGATGTCCACCGGCACGTGCCGCCAGCCATAGATCTTGTGACCCATGCGCAGCACCTCGGTCTCGACGATGGTGCGGCAGGTTTCCTGCGCGCCGAAATCCGTGCGCGGCAGGAACACCTGCCCCACCGCCATCAGCTGGTCGGTGCGAGGCTCGTGCCCGGTGCGGCGTACCTGGTCGTAGAAGAACGGAACCGGGATCTGCACGTGGATGCCCGCGCCGTCGCCGGTCTTGCCGTCGGCATCCACCGCGCCGCGGTGCCAGATCGCCTTGAGCGCGTCGATCCCCGCCTGCACCACCTTGCGCGACGGCGTGCCGTCGATGCTGACGACAAGGCCCACGCCGCAAGAGGAATGTTCTTCTTCCTCGGCATACATCCCGTTGGCCGCGAGCCACGCGCGCTTGGCCGCTTCCTTGGCCGCCCAGTTGCCATCAAAATCCGACATCGCGATCACTCCTCATCCTGCGCCGGGGCGCATCCCTTTCATTCCTCATCAAGACCGGCTCGGCACAGCGCGTTCCGACGCTTCGTATTCGGCCCGCGTCACGCGCTTGTGCACGCCCGCCAGCGCAACGCCGGCAAACGCCTGGTCCACATATATCTCGTGCGAGAGCGGCAACTCCCGCGCATCGTCGAACAGCCCCGGCATCAACTCGAATGGCCCGTCATCATCCCTGATCCACAGGTGCGTCCCGCACGCAACGCACCAGGCACGTTCCGCAAAAGAAGACGACTGATAGCGCTGCACCGGCCCCGCCACCTCGACCGACTCCACCGGAGCCTCCAGAACCCACATCGCCGCGCCGTTCCAGCGGCGGCACATGGAACAGTGACAGGCACTGACCGACCCGGCATGAGACAGCGCTGTGAGCGTCACGGCACCGCACAAGCAATGTCCTGTCAGTGTCGCCGTCATCGGCCTTTACCCTTCCTTGACCCGGTAGGTCAGTTATGTTGTCTTATTGGCGTTGCGCGCCGCCCGGTTACCGTTGTCTTGCCGCACCGTCTCGCCGCCCGGCGCGAACCGTGCGGTTCGCGCCGTGAACCTGCAGGTTCATTCCGCTGCGATAGCCTGTGTCGCGCCCAGATCGTCGAGGATCGCCGCCGCCGCGTCGCGCCCGTCGCGGATCGCCCAGACCACGAGGGAGGCCCCCCGCACGATGTCGCCAACGGCATAGACCCCCGGCAGCGCGGTGCGCCCGGTGGTGAACTCGGCCTTGACCGTACCCCAGCGCGTGACCTCCAATTCCTTTTGATTCCAGAGGGTTGGAAAGTCTTCCGGCTCGAACCCCAGCGCCTTGATCACGAGGTCGGCGGGCGCGTCCTCGACCGCGCCCTCGATCGGCTCGGGGCTTTGGCGGCCCGTGGCGTCGGGCGCGCCAAGGCGCATCTTCTGCACCCGCACAGCATTCGCCGGATCGCCCGCAAACCCCACGGGCGCGCTAAGCCATTCGAAAACAACGCCTTCTTCCTCGGCATTGGCCACTTCGCGCTGGCTTCCGGGCATGTTGTCGCGGTCGCGGCGGTAGAGGCAGGTGACCGATTTTGCGCCCTGCCGCACGGCCGTGCGCACACAATCCATCGCGGTGTCGCCACCGCCGACCACAACCACTTGTTTTCCCTCGGCGTTCAATTCGCCGCTGTCGAATTCCGGCACCCTGTCGCCGAATCCCACCCGGTTGCTCGCGGTCAGGTAGTCGATGGCGCGCACGATCCCGCGCGCGCCCACGCCCGGTGCCTCCAGGTCGCGGCTCTTGTAGACTCCGGTCGCGATCATTACCGCGTTGTGTTTATTACGAATTTCGTCAAATCCGATGTCGGTGCCGACGTCGCAGTCCAGCACGAATTCCACGCCGCCCTGCGCCAGTTGCTCGATCCGGCGCATCACCACGTCCTTCTCCAGCTTGAAGCCCGGGATGCCATAGGTCATCAGCCCCCCCGCGCGGTCGTAGCGGTCATAGACCGTGACCTGCACGCCCGCCCGCCGCAGCACGTCGGCGGCCGCGAGCCCGCCCGGGCCGGCACCAATTATCCCAACGGATTCAACACGTTCCACCTTGGGGGCGATGGGCTCGACCCAGCCTTCCTCCCACGCGGTATCGGTGATGTATTTCTCCACCGCGCCGATGGTGACGGTGCCATGGCCCGCCTGCTCGATCACGCAATTGCCCTCGCACAGCCGGTCCTGCGGGCAAATGCGCCCGCAAATTTCGGGAAAGGTATTGGTCAACTGACTGATTTCATACGCTTCCTTCAGCCGCCCCTCGGCGGTGAGGCGCAGCCAGTCGGGGATGTTGTTGTGCAGCGGACAATGCGTCTGGCAATAGGGCACACCGCACTGGCTGCACCGCCCCGCCTGCTCCTCCGCCTTGGCATCGGCATACTCGGCATAGATTTCATGGAAATCCTGCCGCCGCGCTTCAGCCGTCCGCTTCTCGGGCATGTCCCGCCCGACGCTCACGAATTTCAGCATGGGTTGCTTCGCCACGTCCTCACCTCCCGGAATCCTGAGACCGCCCTTCTAACTCATTCGCCCGACCATGAAAAGTCACCTTTACTGACTTAATTTCGGAAATACTCCGGTATCGGACGTCAGTTTAAGGAGTTTCTAACTTTTTTAGGTCCGCTTCGGATACATTATTCGACTTGTCATTGAGACTCAGGTGCTTATACGGTCCAAAAGCTGGCCCGGGACCCGTTCGATGACGCTGTTTTCGCTCTTTCTGCTCGCGATCATCCAGGGTCTGACGGAGTTCCTGCCGATCTCCTCCTCGGCGCATCTCGCGCTCATGCACGAGATCAATGGCACGGGCGACGAGGATATCGCGCTCGACGTGGCGGTGCATCTGGGCTCGATTCTCGCTGTCATCGCCTATTTCCGCGCCGACTCCGCCGCCGCCGGACGGGGCACCATGGACCTGCTGCGCGGTCGGCGTCACAGCACCGATGCCGCGCTCACCCGCAACCTCGTCCTCGCCACCATCCCGCTCGTCCTGTTCGGCGGCCTGATCGTCGCCATGGGATGGGAGGACGCGCTGCGCGACATACGCGTGATCGGCTGGACGATGATCGTCTTCGGAGTCCTGCTGTGGTGGATCGACCGCACCGCCCCGCAGACCCTGCGCGCCCCCGACTGGAGCCTGCGCCGTGCCCTGGTCATGGGGCTGTGGCAGGCGCTGGCGCTCGTCCCCGGCGTGTCGCGCTCGGGCGTGACGATCACCGGTGCCCGGGCCATCGGGCTGGAACGCCGCGACGCCACACGGCTGTCGATGCTCATGTCGATCCCGGCCACGCTCGCCACAGGGGCGGTGCTGGCCATCGACCTCGCACAGGCGGATGCGGGCCTCGACCTGCTTGGCCTGGCTGCGTTCGCCGCGCTCTTCGCCTTCGGCGCGGCGTGGTGCGCGCTGTGCGTGATGATGCGTTTTCTCGACCGGGTGAGCTTCACACCCTACGTGATTTACCGTGTTGCACTTGGCGTGGTGCTGCTCGTCCTCGCCTAAGTCCGAGACGCCTTACGCCTTAAGATTGCGGGCCGATTCGTGGATCGCCTCGTATTGCCCCGCGGGCCGGAACCGCCACAGGTAATCGGGCAGCACCGCCTCGATCGCGACCGGATCGATCCCGAAATCGGCGAAGGTTCGCGCCCCTACGCTCACCACATTGTTCACCCGCAGGCTGCGCACCTGGTCGCGCGTGATCTGCGGGGGCACGAGGCCAAAGGTGACCGTCTGCACGAATTCCATCACCGCCGCCATCACCGAGGCGATACCGAACGGGATCCCCACGATCAGCCTTCGGCGGCGAATAACCCCGAGCATGGTCTTCATCAACTCGCGAAAACTCGCCTCTTCCGGCCCGCCAAGCTCGTAGATGCCCGGCTCGGCCTCGCCCATGGCCGCCTTGGCCGCCGCGTGCGCCACGTCGTCCACATGAACCGGCTGGAATCTCGTGTCGCCGCCCACGACCGGGATCACCGGCGACAGCCGCGCCATTGCCGCGAAACGGTTGAAGAACTGGTCCTCCGAACCAAAGATCACCGAGGGGCGCAGGATCACCGCCTGAGGGAAATGCGCGGTGATCCCGGCTTCCCCGGCGGCCTTGGTGCGGGCGTAGATGCTCGCCGACTGAGGGTCCGCGCCAATGGCCGAGATATGAACGAGCCGTGCCACCCCCTCTTCGGCAGCGATGCGCGCAATGCGCGTTGCCCCCTCGTCCTGCACGGCGTGGAAATTGTTACGCCCGCCGCGGTCAAACGTGCCGACGCAGTTGACCACCGCGTCCGCGCCGCGCGTGACCACGCGCACGCTGGCATCGTCGCGGATGTTGCAGAACACCGGCTCCACCTGCCCGGGCACGCCATAAGGCTTGACGTGCATCGCCTCGTTGGGGCGCCGCACGGCGACCCGCACCCGCCAGCCCGCCGACGCCATGCGCCGCGCGATGTAGCGTCCTGCGAAACCTGATCCGCCAAAGATGGTGACGAGCTTGGACATCAGGGCCTCCGGGCTGCGCATGATCCTGCCCTTTCCTAACGCCGCCATGGCCTCCCGACAAGACGATAACGCCCGCGCGGCAGTTCGCGCGAAATCTTCGTTGACACCCGTCCGGGCCGGGGCTACAC
>Ga0209942_1001370_pt1 | contig 13299 bp, 9 predicted proteins | sample SalPonR1_A_D2_MG_FD_185695 | JGI IMG/M metagenome (GOLD analysis project Ga0209942, IMG submission 185695) | Salt pond soil microbial communities from South San Francisco under conditions of wetland restoration - Salt Pond MetaG R1_A_D2_MG... ... | reverse complement strand
CTTTTTCAAGTTTTGAATAATCTTTCTTTTTTCCACTTTCAATATCATCAACTACTTGTTTTGGTGTTTTACCTCCAAAAATAAGGTCCATAACTTGTGAAACAGGATTATATTTTGAATCAATAGTTGATGTTAGGTTTTCCAATTTAGTAAAAATAGAATCTGATTTTACATCTAAAGGATCTAATTCACCTAATCCTTTACCTGCTTTATTTTCTTTATCTATTGTTTCTTCTATCATTGAATGTATTGACGGAATAACACTGGTATGTGCTTCAATATAAGACATTAACATATATTGTAATTGATCAAATGGTTGTATTTGATCATTAGTAGAAATAATTTTTTTATAATATGAATCTAAATTTTTAGCTTTAGAAGACTCACTTTCTATTTGTTCTGGTGGACGTTTTTGAGGTCTGATTTTCTTCATTTTCATACCTGCTCCAATACCACCTACAATGCCAGGTAATGCTAATGCTCCCATTCCAAGAGGACCAAGAGTTTGACTAATCATACCCATAGCAGATCTAGTTGGAGAGATTGAATCTTTTCCTATACCTGTTACTGCACTACCTAACATACTTAACATATTAGCACCATATGTTAGTCTTCCTGCAGCGGATATTGATCTTCCTAATTGATCAGCTTTACCAACTGCTCCTAATTCTTTTTCATATTTTTTTCGACTTTGTCCTTTAACTTTGTTTCTTACAGAACTAAATGATTTTGAACTTCCTTGTAATAATGCTCCTGCTGTATTATCTAAAAATGGAATAGATCTGGCAAATGCTCCTAACATAGAAGCTGCCATAAAACCTTTATTACCAGATATTTTTGACATTTTTCTATTTTGAGAATCATATGAATCTGTTGGTTTATCTTTAGATTTTGGAATTGTATTTGATAACAATTCTTCCACTGATCCTGGTAGTTGTTGATTAGTTGTTTGTTCTTCTTCTTTTTGTTGTTTTAAACGTTCTAAATGTTGTGATTTAGTTTCATTAGTATTTGGAACGTTTTGAGCTAATGATTCTAAATATTCTGATTTTGTTTGATTATTTTGTTTGACCATACAATTGCTCCTTTTTAAATTTTATTTGACAGCGGCAAAAAAGTATGGTCACTATAAATTCTTGTCACTGTCAATTATGCATTAAAAAATGGTAAAAAATTAATTTCGTCTGAAAACTCATCGAAATCTGAATCTGAATTTAATTCAAAATCTCCATCTACATAATTAAAATTATTTTTTGGTTGTTGTAAAGATTTAACATTTCCCATACTAATAATACTTTTCATTTCATCAATTTTATCTTTCTTATACTGTGAAATATTATTTTCAATAAGCATTGGCATAATATCAATCGCCGTTTTGCTTCTCACATAAGAACAAAAACTCGCAGCCATAAATAAATCAGTATATCCACTAGATCGTATACTACCAGAATTAGTTTTTTCAATATTACTAAATTGATTTATTAAACTTTGAGATTTAAATCCTTTTGGATTTTCTTTAACACATTCTAATAAACAACCAACCATTAATGGTTTTGTCATACCTGTTGTTTTAATTCCAATATTATCAGATTGTGCAATTCCAGTCGATGATGAAATAACAGGTTTATTATTTCTTGGTTTAATATCATCAACATATAGATAATTTACATAATTGATATCTTTAACTTGAAGTACCAAATATTCAATAGGTGCTCTTCCAATAGAATTATTTTCATTACACAAGATTATATTGTCCGTTCCTAATTTATTTCTTAACCATTTAAATGTAAAATCAATATCTTGTCCAAACATAGTATATGAACCATATTTATGTTCTAATTCTGCAACTTGATTAAAGTTTCTAAATCCGAATATTTCAATAGCACAAAATGCTCCTTCTAAAGATTCTGCGGTATCACAACCTACCAAATAATAATCACTAGGATCTAATTCTTTTTCAAATACATTTAATTTTGCAAATCCTGGCGTATCAATACTTTCAACCATTTCTTTTGAATCAAATAATGACAATGTTCGATCTGTAAAAATACAAAATTGTGTACCAACAAATAATAAATCTAATTCTTGGTTAATTGTTCTTTCATCATCAATTTCTTGACATTGTTCTTGATACCATTTTTCATTTTTTGAGGGATCTTCTGACCAATGGTATTTAATTCCTATAAAAGAATTTCTTGTAGGATCAGTTACAATTTCATCTAGATTTACATCTGTTTTCCAAAGATCTTCATCAAATAGTAAATCAGAATCTACGCAATTTTGCCATCTTTTATAAAACCACTCACCACTACCTGTTACACCATTAGGTGTACTTGTTAAAAATTGGAAGAAAGGATAGCCTTGCTTCACTGCTTGTTGTCTTGCTTTTGATAATGTTTGTTGCGCTGATCCATAGATTTTTACCATATCTTTAATAAATCCAACCTCATCAATATATAATATTGGTACTGTTAAAGATCTAGCAATTGTACTCGAATCATGTACTGTGCTTGGAAAAAATACATCTAAATGTGAATCATTATATAAATCTAAATAAGTTACAATTTCGCTTCTGGATTTAATAGGTTTATTAGTAACCATCCAAGTAGGCAAATTATTAACAATGAATTTAACAGTTGCTAAATTTTGCAAACCAGCTTTTTTCTTCATATTAAGAATTGTAACTTGAATACCTGGATAGAATACTAATGCCCAAGCAATTAAACAAGCCGCAATACTACTTTTCCCTAACTGTCTAGAAGCCATTAATATTGCTTTATGATATTTATATAATGCTCGAATTACTCTCTTCATTTTAGGATTTAAATTCTCTGATGTTAATTTAATTTTACCACCAGTTCCATGTTCAGGTATATATACATAATTATAAATAAAATAAAATGGATTTTTTTTACAATTTAACCATTCAATCGCTTTTCTCTCAGCTTCAGTTTGTTTCATTTAAAATTTCTCCTTTTTAAAAAACTAAATAAGTTTTAAGAATTGAATGAATAAGTAAATTCTATATTATCAACATCCCAATAAAAAAAATGAGGAAAATAATTTAATATATCAAATTTTCTTAAAAGTGGATCATTATTAATTTCATCTTGAATATTTCTCATTGTCTGATCTTCATCATAACTTTCAATTCCAAAATCAATACTATTATCTAATGAATCTGTAATTTTCACTTTTACGCTTTTAAAATAAGGTCTATTAGTATGTATATAATCAATTAGTTGACTATTATAAAATGTTATTTCATTTCCAGAATATTGTGATTGTAATAATTTAGCAACTTCTAAATATAAATTTTCTTTTTCTTTTGGTAAATCAACTAAATTTGATTCTAAATATTCTGAATTATAAATAACTTCAATATTTAATTTCAATGGTAACTGTAAATCAAATTCATATTTTTGAACTGTTGAACATTTTAAATATAATGATTTAATTAAATCTGTATTTATAAATCTATATTGAACTTCATCATTTGGGAAACGTCTACCTTCAATATCATTTTGATATATATTTGACAAAACTTCTAAATCAACACCTACTCGATTAGATAAATAATTTTCTTTTTCAATTATTGGTATAGATAATACATATTCTTCATTAGTGTCTGTTATATAATTTAAAAGTTTTAATTGATCTGCTACTTTTTGCAATTGATAAAAACTTGATGTTTCTAATTTAGCAATTATCCCCAAATCAGTTAAAATTTCATCATCTTCATCTGAATAATAAACTTCCATTTCAAAAATAATATTATCTTCAAAAATACCATATAATGTATCAGTATATTCAATATAAAATTCATTTTCATCTAATCTTGCTGCTTGTTGTCTATTAATATTTGTTCCAGGGATAGTTACTAAAATAGCATAATCTTCTGATGACTGAGGTGAAATTATATAAAATTCTGTTCTAAATTTTTCATAATTATAAACAACATTTAATTGAAATTGTGGTGTAGCATGATTTTTTAACTTTTCCATTGTTCTTGAAAATAACATTATAAAATCATCATAAAACAAATAACCATCATACCAATTCATATTATGATCATATTTATAAACAAATAAAGATCTAAAAGTTCTATCATTTAATTTAAACTCTGGAAAAAATATATAACTATCATAAGGTGACACAGAAACAATATCATTATTAAATTCATTAATAAATGTATTTGAAAAATAACTAGATTGACCTATATCTAAAAATTGATTTTCTTGTATGTTAAAATATCTATAAGATTCATCATTATAACTATAAACAATTATAACATAATACTCTGCATCATCAAATTGATCCCATGTAAAATATAATGTATTATTTACTGTAACATTAATATCTACTGTAACTGGTTTAGAAATGTGAAAACCAGTTGTTGCAAATATTGTATATTTATAATCTCCTTCTAATTCTCCTTCATCTTCAGATAATTTATGACTTTCTAATCCTGATATACTCTCATCTGTATTAATTTTTTTAACATTGATACAATTAGTCAAATATGGAATCTGATATTCGTTTCTTAAAACTTTATGTAAATAAAAATCATTTCTAATAATATGTGACTTTCTAAAACTATATAAAAAATCCCCCTTATCATTAGGTGTTAAATTATAATAATCTTTTTTATCAATTAAAAATTCTTTAGTTTGAATAAATTCAATAATATCAGTTTTTAATTTTTCATCTGTTGGTGTGTCTCTGCCATTTTCAGATTTATCAAAATAAATTTCAAAAAATCTAGTAGAAGTAGCTCGAGAAATATCATTATTTCCTTCTGTTGTTTCTATCTTAGCGACGGATCTAGAATCTAATTTTAATTGTTTGTTTGAATATATGTGACCTTTTGTTCCTTTTGTTAATGTTTTATAAAATGTAACAAATGCATTTGGTATGTGTAATGCTCTAACACCAGATCCAAATTCAACTAAATAATTATGAGAAGTTAAAGCTCTTAAAAAACAAGTTTTACTAAATTGATTTTCTAAATATTTAACTGTCTTAATATCAAATTTTTCTTTTATATCACTATCTTCTTCTTTAATATATATTTCAATATCTGTTAAATAATTATCATCAATATTAAATTCATGTGGATAATAAGTTCCATAAGGATATGAAGGTAATTGTAAATTTGAAGATATTACTTTTAATTGTTTAACATTAAAGAAAGGAACTGAAATTCTTTGTGTTGGAGAAGGTATATATTTAGTTGTTCCATCTTCTAAATATACAATAGCATAATATGTACCATTCTCTTCTACAAAATGATAAGTTGTATCTGTTTCAAATGGAATACTATCATATTCAAATTTAATATTCGATAATGATACAGATCGTTTAGAATTTTTTGTTTTTGGTAAATATGAAAAATCAAAAACAATTTGTCCTTCTGCAATTGCTGGTTTAGCAAAAGGAACAGTATATCCATAAATAGAGGCATGCATATATAAGTTATTTGCTTTTTCTGCTAATGCAACAAATGATTCTTTATGTAATCCTTGATAATAATGTGTAGCGTCATAACGCATATGTCCTAATAAATTAAGTAAAAACCCCGTAAACCCCAGTTTATTAATTTGTATATCATAATTATCTAAATAACTTTTTAAATTTTCAGATTCTTCATTTATAAACTCCATTGGTGTTTTAAGAAGTGGATTAGTTTCCATATTAACTCCTTTTAAAATTTGACAATATCATAAAATAAAGGGGAAAAAGAAAATATAATAATTTCCTAATTCCCCTTTGTGATGATATTGTTTTTTGTTTTTGACAGCGGCAAAAACTTGATTTTGATCTTATCCATAATATGAAATTATATTTGATTCTAATTCAGACCAAATTGGATGAGAAGGATTTGTTGTTTCTTCATACCATCCTGCAAAATAAGTAAATGGTATAATGACAATTTCATTTGTAATTCTTTGTCCAATTATCTCTTTGTTTGGTAATGACTGAGGATAAGCGCCTGTTACTTTACCAACATAAACAATTTCTTGCATAGACATACTATATTTAACTACAAAAATAGCTCCAGCATAATCTAATCCACCATAAGATCCACTACCTGGATCTAAATAAATACTTGGAGCAGAAACATAACCTAATGTTAAATCATGAATATAATCAAACCATGCTGAATGAAATTTAAATGTTTCCATATCTGTATTATCTAAATAAATACTTGGAGCAGAAACATAACCTAATGTTAAATCATGAATATAATCAAACCATGCTGAATGAAATTTAAATGTTTCCATATCTGTATTATCTAAATAAGAAACTGTAAATTGTTCAGAAGGTTCTAATTCTACAGCATAAGGGATACCTGCAGATCTATGGTCAAATGTTTGTGTTTTTACTTCTCTAACTGGTGGAGTAAAATCAACAGCTGCAAAAACAGATAATTTTCTAAAAACATCAGATTCTACACTAGCTCCTAAAAAAGGAGGAGGTAAAAAGAAACATAACGAAAAACCATTTATATCAGGATTAAATTTTTCTAATAATTGTCTATTAAAATACGTCATAGGTTTATTATTAGTAAACGCTCCTCCACCATCATCAATACACATATCTCGAACAATATTTTGTAAATTACTATTATATGACATATTATAATCCTTTTACTTACAAACGGATGATTTTAAATTATAAATCATTATTCGAATAATCATTTTTCTTAATTGAATATGAAAAACATTAGAATATTCCATTAAACTTCTTTGAATAGTTTTTTGTAACATGTCTTCTAACAAAGTCATTATTTTTTTCTCAAGTAAAATTGCAGATTTATTATTTTTACTACCCATTATTTTATTTTTTACATCTGTAGAAAAACTTGGACTACAAATTTGATCTTTATTAGAAATTTCTAATTTATTTAAAATTATATTATATATATCATATAATTGATCATGATATTCATGATTATGTAATTGAGATGCTAACTGTTCAATTACATTTTTCTTTACTCGATATTCTTTTCTTAAATTTTCAATAAATAAATTTGAATATTTCTTATTTGGATTCATTACAATTTTTTCAACTGTATTACTAATTATACCATCTAAATTAGAAGCAGACATATAATCCCCAAATTGAGCTGGTGAATCATCATTATTATAAACATGAATGTTACTCATAGATTTACCTTCTTCATGTGCTTTCATATATAATGGTAACAATCCACCATCAGATACTTTTTTACCAGTTTTTAAATCTATTCTTGATCTAGAAACAAACATTTGTCGTAATCGAGTATATGATTGTTCAAATACTCTTTTTAATCCATCAGGTCCCATTAAAACTTTATCTGAATATTTTTTCAATACTGTAGGAACAAAATGATTTTGTATTACTTCATATGGGGTATCATATTTATTAGCTAGATGTTTACGACTGCACATATAAGTTGTCACGTATTTCATTATATCTTTATTACAATATTGAAAGAATGTTGTTTTTCGACCATTCCATAATTTAAAGAAAATACATGATAATGCGCTTTCACTTATTTTTTTATTATCTTCTTTAAGACCAAAATATAATAATAATAAAAACAATTGATAATATGGGTCAGAATGCATATGATTTTTCATAACACTCGCTCCCCAATCATTAGAAAACGCATCATATAAATCGTTATTCGTTAACTGAAGCAAATTGAGTATATCTTTATAATTACTCATTTTAATTGAAAATTTAAAACAATACCCTTGATCAGAATTCATAGCTTGAATTGAAGCGTTTGATATAATCGATATTAATTTAGATTGTAATTTTTTATAAAAAGAACCATCATCATTAGCAAATTTGCTAATTTTTTTATATAATTCATTAATGCTAGCCACAGTTACGACTCCTATTTTTTATGATTTTAAACACATGCCGCAATAATCTTAGATATATTATTTAATTTTTTAGTATATGAGTCATAAACATCATTTAATTGTTCTTGATCAAATAAATCACCAAAGGCTTCATCTTCTAAAACATAATTTAATCTATTTTTAATTACAGAAGGAAAACAAATAGTAGAAACTAAATCTTCCATTAAACATTTTTTAATAGAATATTCGATTGCAGTTTTTGCATTTTCCCCTTCTGTAATAAGACGTTTACTATCTTCTTTAGTTCTTTCAAAATATAAACTTTCTCGTTTTTCAACAGGCAAATCATAAAATCGATTTGATAAATATTTATAAATATTCTTAGAAAGAGCACCTTTAATATTTTCATTATTTTCATTAATTAACTCTTCAGTTATATTTTTGCCATATATTTCAGGTTTAACATTTAAAAATTCATATATTTCTTTAACATCTTTATATAAACTAGAAATTAATTTTTCAACTTCATTAATTTGATCATTATCTAATTTCTGCAATAATTGATCCATATATAATAAATCTATTTTTATTTTACTTTGAAAAGATTCAGGAGTATATTCTTCAAAATATGCTCTTCCTTTATCGTATTTCGTCCAATTATTTTGAAATTCTACTAATAAATCTTTCTTACTATTTTGTTGATTATTAAGTTTTTGTAATGCTTGTTGCGCTTCACACATTAATTCAGTTTCTTGGTTGTTTAAAAACATTGTTTCTTCTCCTTTTGAAAATTACTTTAATACAGATTCTGCATATGTTTTCATTGTGTTTAATTTTATTTTATAAACATTTGATTGATACATTAATTTATAATATACTTCTTGTTTTTTTTCATCAATTACAATTAAATTAGGAACATCCAATTGTTTATGCATGTATGTGATTACTCCTTTTACATAATTATTATTTATATCTCTCATTAATTTGCTATTGAAATTACCCTCTTCCTCTCTATTTGATTTATTAACTAAATCTTTATAACTTTTTGCAGCAAAAGCATTAGCAACAGCAAATATATTTTCAACAGATGTTACAATAGTATAATTATTTGAATCCATTACATCATGTTTGGTTGTTTCTATTTCTACCTTAGTTTCTTTAACATATTGACATAAGAGATATATAATTGTTTCTAAAAACATAAATCTAATATAAAATAATAATTGTTTCTTACTTTCAGAAATATAATTTGATATCTCGTTTGATTGTTTATCTTGTGGGATATTTAATGTTACTACAAATGATGTAGAACTTGGATAATCTTGAAATGTTGCTAAATAAGCAATTATACTATTTAATGAATCATTAATTATTTGCGAAGTTTTAGTAGTCATAAGACTATCAACAACACTATTTGGAAATACGTCTCTTAATGTTCTATCAATTGTAGAAGTAAATGATGATATTGTCGTAATGTTTTGTTCAAATTGTTTTTCATATGATATAAAATCATCATCTGTAAAATCTGGTCCTGTTAATCTATCATCTATCATAGATTCAAAACCTTGTAAAATACGTTGTGAAGGTTCAAAATAATTTTGACATATTGATTTCATATTCCCCAATATCTCATCTGCTTTTTCTGGACCTTTTTTCTCTAATAAACTATCTAACGTTGTTCTAAAATCTCCTTTTAAAAAGTCAACTAATGGTGATATTAAAGGTTTAATATTTTTGGTAGCATCTCCATTTTGGATTGCGATTATTAAATCTGATACATTGATTCCGCTTGTTGTTGGAATTATTGTATATAAAAATGAAGATAATGTTGGAGCAATATGATTTGACCACAAATTACTTGTAAAATATAATTCTGCATTATTAAAGACTTCTTTAATTTTTGGATTGATTCTATTAAAAGTTTCTTTCAACTGTCCTTTACTTTTATCATATCCAAATTGAGAAGCCATTAAATCAGGATCCATTGCTAATTTAAAAAATATACTTGCCATTTGAACATCATTTTGAGCCAAATCTAATATTCCACCTGCTAAATCAGAACTAACTCTTGGATAATTAATTTCTCTATCTGATAATGATTGTCTTGATAAATCATCTTGTCTTAATGGTTTTAATCTACGTCCAGTCGTTGTAAGAGTTTGACCAATTTTCTTTTGAGTTTTTGGAAACCATCTCACTTTTAATTGTCTGCCTACAGCTGGATGTTTAGAAAACCAATCACCAATTCTAGTAAATACATCTTTATTAGGAACATCAATAAGATTATTTAACAAAATATTAACATCATTTGTTTTCATGTTTTTTATTATTTTAAACATTCTTTCTATATCACTATAACTTGTCATAGACATGTTACCTTTGCTCGCAATAGCAATTGTAAAAAGAAATAAAAAAACATAACTTTGAATTTCAAACTGTTTCGTCCCAATTATCACGGGCACGTCGAGAAAATTGTTCAATGTTAAAAATTGAATTATTGGATTATATTGTTTTAACTGTGGATCTGTATTTATTAATTTTTTAATATATTCTGTTTTTTCTTCTACTCGACGTTCAATATCATATTTAACAGACTGTTGTGTTTCTTTTTTAACATATCCACTTACTGCATCTTCATCACTAACATTACCACCAACATCAACAATATTTCCCATTTCATCAATTAAAGGACTAATGCTACTTGCCATTTTGATAATATTTAAACTATTACTAATATGCAATTCTTTTAACATAGAAGCCGAAATAAATGATCTAATTAAATCTCGATATTTAGATAAATTTTTATCAATTAATAAAGGATAAATAAAAACTAATTTAAATTGTTGATCTGTGATTTTTTTAGGTTGTCTTAAACCTACTGTTGCTTTTGAATATTCACGTCCTGATATTTGCATTTTACAAACTCCTTATTCTACTTAACTCATCTTCTGTATTTTTTGGAGTTGGTAATTTATTTTTTAATAATTCTGGTTTCTTATGTAAATTATTATAATTTTGTCTTTTATTTAATTCTTTTGTATTCTTTCCTGTATATACATTTGGTATTTTTGGTAATGTCGTTTTATATAAATGATTAGTTGATATCATTTTTTTCTCCTTTATTTTTTAAACATTTGAAGAAATAATTGTGTCATATTAGATAAATAATCTTTCTCACGAAGCTCTTCAATTGACATAAATATCTGTTGTTCATGTTTACTCGGTTCTTTATTTTTAATCTCTCCAGTATATTTTAATATTTCATAAAGAAAAGATTTAACATTTACATTCTTACCTTGTCGATTATAAACAAAATCTTTTGTTTTTAATAATTTCGATTTTAAAACTTTAATATTACATTCTTCAAAAAGTTCTTTTTTTAAACCTTGTTGAACAGATTCATTTGATTCAACCTTCCCAACAGGAATTGTCCAAAATCCAAACTTATTATGTTTTTGAACTAATACTTTTGTTTTGTCATCATTCCAAATAACAGCAGCTATAGCTTTATGATTCTTAAGATCTTCAGAATTGTAATTTATTTTTTCTTCAAATAACATATAAGTGCTAATCAAATTTATCTCCTTTTTAATATCATCCGAAAATTAATTATATTGATATTCAATATATCCACAATCAAATATATAATTACCTAAAGATTCATTAATACAAACTGATTGTGGTCCAATATATTCTATTTTTTTAAATTGATTATTCTTAAAGATTTTACCTTTATCAAACCTCAAATTAGAATAATATTTTATAGTTTTATCTTTTAAATAATCAAGAAATATTGGTAAACTATTTATTTCTGTAAAATTATAATCGCAATAATTATTAATTGTATAATAACCTATTTCTTTTGTCAATCCCATATAACTAACCAGATGATTATTGTAATATAATCCTAATTTCAAATCATAATCTTCAGGAGAATATATATTGTGCACTTCTAAGAAATCTATCGCTTCTTGACAATCAACTTCTTTAAGAATACAATCTTTTGTATTAATATAATATGGTAGTTTATTTATATTTTGCAATATTAAAGATTTAACAGCGTCTTGATTGTTTATCCATTCATTTTCAAAAATCTGAATTAATTTAATATTGTGTTTCCAACAAGCCATTGTTTTATCAATGTGATAATTTTTACCTTTTCCTTGAGCAGTAGAATGCCAATATAACCCATTATATTCGATAGCTAAATTATAATCAGGTAAGTAAATGTCTAACTCTTTTGGTGGAATAATATTACGAGAATTTAAAGCAATATTATCAGTATATTGATTTACAAATTTAGCTAATTCTCTTTCACCATCTGAAGCGTTTGATGGGTAACATTTAGGACATTTTGGAAACTGCCCATTTTCAATTCGACACTGAAAGATGTGTCCACATTTTCTGTGTTTGAATTTATAATATAACCCTTTGACACCTTTGTATTGATCTAATGAAAAAAGAGGTTCGTAATCCTTAATATATTCTTTGTTTAGTAAATTATTATTGTAAAAATTAATAAATGAAGTTTGATTAGCTTTTTCTTTAAATTTTTCAGATTGAGCAGGATTTTCTACACCATATCTTTCAAGATTAGTATTCTTAGTTTTTTTTCTTATTTCTTCAGACTGAAGTAAATATTCAACTCCGTATTTTTTTAAATTTGTTTGTTTAACTTTTTCTTGTATTTTTTTAGATTGCATAGGATTTATAACATTATATCTTTCTAAATTTGTTTGTTTAACTTTTTCTTTAAATTCTTTAGATTGTGTTGGGTTTTCCACGCCGTATTTTGTTAAATATGTTTGAACTTTCTTATTTTTAATTTCATTTAATTGTGAAACATATTCTACTCCATATCTTTCTAAATTTGTTTGTTTAACTTTTTCTTGTATTTTTTTAGATTGCATAGGATTTATAACATTATATCTTTCTAAATTTGTTTGTTTAGTTTTTTTTCTTATTTCTTTAGATTGAGAAGGATTTGTAACACCATAATTTTTTAAAATTGTTTTTTTCTTTTTGTCTTGAACTTTAAATGAATTATTTGAACATTTTAATGAACAATTTTTATTGTAACCATCTAAAAAATTTCGAAAATTAACTTTATTTTTTTGACAATGTTGACAAAATATTATATCTTGAATATCATAATAAATACAGTAAATTCGTTCAGTATCTGTTGGATTATATGAATCTAAAAATTTTGTATAATGTCTAGCAATTAATCCCATTGAAAAGCATTTTTTGTTAACATAAACTTTACGTTTAAAATTCAATTTCCCGATTTCAAAATCAATAATATCAATTATAAGGTTTCTAAATATTTGATATTTTTCTTCTGCAGATTTAGTAGTATCAATATGAACTGATATGATTTTTTTCATATTTTACCCTTTCTGATTATTACCCTTTTCTTTGTAAGAAATAAGGAGCAGGATAA